>Ga0335069_10000605_pt1 | contig 59766 bp, 45 predicted proteins | sample Lox_Sample_11_FD_206714 | JGI IMG/M metagenome (GOLD analysis project Ga0335069, IMG submission 206714) | Soil microbial communities from Loxahatchee National Wildlife Refuge, Florida, United States - Lox_Sample_1.1 | ecosystem: Environmental > Terrestrial > Soil > Wetlands | place: USA... | reverse complement strand
GAGAAGCTGAAGAAGGTGGTCCTGCTCGCGGAGGAATTTTCCGCGGCTAATGGCACGCTGACCCATACGATGAAGGTACGCCGGCGTGCGATTGAGGAGCGCTACCGCCAGATGATCGACGACATGTACGCGCGGGCCGAGGCCACCGCGCCCACGCCAGATCACATCGTTTCGTGATTTGGTTCCCGCCGGGATCCAGCGAATTTCATTACAATAAGAAGCATGACGGACTCATTAGTCATTGCCGGGCGGACTTTGCGCTCGCGCCTCATTGTGGGCACGGGCAAGTACAAATCCTTTCAAGAGACGGCGCGGGCGCTCGAAGCCAGTGGCGCGGACATGGTCACCGTGGCGGTGCGTCGCGTGAACCTCGACCGCAGCAAAGAGTCGCTGCTCGACTTCATCGATCCCCAGAAATATTTCCTGCTGCCGAATACCGCAGGCTGCTACACGGCGGATGAAGCGATCCGTGCGGCGCGACTGGCGCGCGAAGTGGGCATTTCGGATTGGGTGAAGCTGGAAGTGATCGGCGACCAGGCGACGCTCTATCCCGACGTGCAGGCGACGCTCGAGGCGACCCGCGTGCTGGTGAAGGAAGGATTCACGGTGCTTCCTTACACGTCGGATGACGTAGTGGTCGCCAAGCGGCTCCTGGATGCGGGAGCGGCGGCGATCATGCCGCTGGGCGCGCCAATCGGGAGCGGACTCGGAATTCAGAATCAGCCGAATATTCGCATTCTGCGCGAAGTGATCACGAGCGTTCCGCTGATCGTGGACGCGGGCGTGGGCACGGCGTCGGATGCGTCGATTGCGATGGAACTCGGAGCGGATGCGGTTCTCATGAACACCGGCATTGCAGGCGCCCAGGATCCAATCCTGATGGCGGATGCGATGAAGCACGCCGTGATCGCGGGACGCGAGGCATACCTAGCGGGAAGGATGCCGAAAAAGCTTTACGCGACCGCAAGTTCGCCGCTGGAAGGCGTAGTGCGTTGAGGTAAACCGCTGCACGGCCTTTGAAGCTAGCATCGAACGGAAAAGAAAACGGGCGACCCAAGGATCGCCCGTTTCGTTTGCTGCGAAATGCTCAGAGCATCTTGAAGCTATCCACGTGGATCGAATCTCCGCTGATGCTGCCCGTCACTGCCATATGATGGCCTTCGTGACCTTTCAGCGCATCGGGATTGTCGACGGTCAGCACTTTTTGATCCGCATCGGTCACCACGACCATCTTGGCCCCGGCTGCGAGGCATTTCTTGGTGCAAGCCTCGCCCTGTGCGTTCGCACCTTTGGCGCCGCACTTGGAATCAGTGACCCATCCGTTGATGGTTTTGGAATCCGCCGCCGAAGCGAGCATGGCCAGCGCCATCACGAAGCACGCCAGAAGCATTATCACGAAAATCTTTTTCATTTGTTTCTCCTTGCTTTGGAACGCCACCCCATCGGCTTCCGGCGAATTGAGTCACTCGCCCGAAGCGTCATTCTTCCACAGGATGGCCGGGACTATATCACAGGTAGGTGATCAGCGGGCTTTTGAGTTACTTCTTCGCTGTCGACTGCTCAGGTCGAGCGGGGTCTGGATTCACGTAGACGACTTCACCAGGCTTGGCATAATGCAGCTGTTCGCGCGCCTCTTTCTCGATAGTCTTGGGATCGGTTTGCAGCGCCTTGATCTTGCGGTTGTAGTCGTCGTTCTCCTTCTGCAGTTGTCCGATCTGGGATTGAAGCTTCTGATATTCGGCGCGCTTGGTCTTGTACACCACCATGCCGTTTGCGCCGAACATGACGTGCAGGAACATCCAGCCCGTGAGCAGGATGACGCCGCCAGTAGCAAGGCGGCGACGGGCACCGTAGACGGCACTCAGGAAGGGTCGCGCTTTTTCGACGCAACGTTCGGCGAAGGCTTCCGCTTCGGGAGCTCGGTCAACGACCGCGCGCAGTTTCTCCTCGGGGTTAGGAAAAGCACGAACAGTCGGAAATTTTCTTATTCGAAGATCCATTGCCAAACGGCCACGTTTCGTATTTTGGATCAACCAGCGTTGCGGCCTTGAAATGCGCTCGACCGGCTCTCCTGCGGAGGGCCGGGATCACGCCCCATAAACCGCAAGCCATTGATCCACTTGGCGAACGACTTCCCCAGCGGTTGCGGCTGCGGACTCGCCCGGATGAGACTGCAACTTCTCAGTGAACGTCCCCACCGGCTAGGGCGTCAAGGAGAAGTTGGCATGATTCATCGGAGGGAACCAACTTCGGCAAATGGCTTGAGAAACTGTGGCACGCGGCTTGCCCGCGGGAACACGATTGTCGCAACCGGCCAAATCCGACGCGGGGCTGCACTGGTCGGGTCAGCCGCCTTTCCCTATGATGAGAAGGACGCGCCGGTGACGCGAGATTCGCGTAAGAAGCACCCGCATACCGCGCGACAATCTTATGACCGACAAGAGACTCGTACTGACTACCGTTGGATCCCAATCCGAAGCCCGAACTCTCGCCAACACGCTGGTCGAACGCGAGCAAGCGGCGTGCGTCAGCATTCTCTCTTCGATGTCGTCGATTTACCGCTGGAAGGGTGAAGTGGCGGAGGCGGAAGAATTCCTGGTGATGATCAAGACGACGGAGGCTGCATTCGACAAGGTGTATGCGACGATCCGCGAGTTGCACTCGTATGAAACGCCTGAGTGCATTTCGCTGGCGATCGACCAGGGGAACACGGATTACTTGAGATGGATTGGGGAAACGGTGAAGTAAGCGCTTCCAGCTCTTAGTTTTCGTTGGAGGAACGTCAGATTGCGGCGAGGGCCTGGTCGAGATCGGCGACAAGGTCCTCGACGTTCTCGATCCCCACCGAGATCCGGACCATACCGTCGGTAATGCCGATTGCCTTGCGGCCCTTTTCGCCGTAGGCGGCGTGGGTCATGGTGGCGGGGTGGGAGATCAGGGTTTCGACGCCTCCGAGCGACTCGCCGAGCGAGCACACATGCACCTTGCGGAGCATCTTGTTCGCGTTTGCCAGCGAGCCGGTTTCGAAGGTGATCATCGAGCCAAAGCCGCTCATCTGCTTCAGTGCCAGCTCGTGCTGCGGGTGGTCGGGCAGTCCGGGGTAGAAGACCTTCTTCACTTTCTTATGCCGTGACAGGAAGTCGGCAACGATGCGGCCGCTCTTGTCGTGCTGCTCCATGCGAATGGCGAGCGTCTTGACGCCGCGCAGAATCAGCCAGCATTCAAACGGAGAGAGGATCGCGCCCGCGGCCTTCTGCAGAAAGGCAAGTTTTTCCGCCTGCTCGGGACGCGTGCAGACCACCACGCCGCCCAGCCCGTCGCTGTGACCATTGAGAAATTTCGTCGTGGAGTGAATGACCAGATCGGCGCCGAGATCGATGGGGCGCTGAAAATACGGCGACATGAAAGTGTTGTCGACAACGAGATCGATCTTCTTCGACTTGGTGACGTCGACGACCGCCCGAATATCAGTGAGCGCCATCAGCGGGTTGGTCGGCGTCTCGACATACACCATGCGCGTGTTTTTCTTGATCGCGCGCGCGACGTTCCTCGCGTCGGACGTATCGACGTAGGTGAACTCCAGGCCGAAGTTTGACCAGACTTGATTGAAGAGCCGGGGCGTGCCTCCGTACAGATTGTTGCCGCAGACCACGTGGTCGCCCGACTTGAGCAGGGTCGCGATCGCATTGATGGCCGCCATGCCGCTCGCAAACACCGGCGCCGCGATTCCCCCTTCCAGAGAAGCCAGGTTCGACTCGAGCCGCGTGCGCGTTGGGTTAGAGACGCGGGCATACTCGTAGCCCTTGTGCTTGCCGATCTCCTCCTGCACGTAGGTCGAGGTGGCGAAGATGGGCGGCGAAACGGCGCCGGTGGAGGGATCGGGTTCCTGGCCAACGTGGATGGCGCGAGTAGCGAAGCCGGCGGTCACAGATTTCTTTGGCATGAACTTTTGTCCTGGCAGTCGATGCAACAGCATCGTATCGGCGGTGATTGGAAACTCTGCTTGCTGCAAACCTCAGGTGCTAAAGCGCGACGCGTTCTCGGCGGAATGCGGCCCGGGTGAACTCGCGCCCTTTCAAATCAAATGCCGCCTTCAAAAATCTTCTTTGACAGATACCGCTCAGCGGAGTCAGGGATCAGCGTTACTACCCGCTTTCCGGGCCCCAAGCGCTTTGCCACTTCAAGAGCCGCGTAGACGTTTGCGCCGGCGCTTGACCCTCCCAGTACGCCTTCTTTTGCAGCGAGTTGTTTGACCATGCCAAAGGCTTGCGCGTCGGTGACTTTGAAGATTTCGTCACAGACGCTGCGATCAAAGTTGCCCGGGATAAAACTGTTGCCGATGCCTTCGACTTTATGCGGACCGGGAGGGCCACCGCCCAGGATGGAGCCTTCGGTTTCGACGGCTACCGCCCAAACCTCCGGGCCGATGTGCTCTTTCAAAAAGCGCGCCATGCCGGTAAAGGTGCCAGCTGTACCGCAGCCGACGGTGATGGCGTCGATGCGGCCGTCCATCTGGTCGAAGATTTCGCGCGCGGTGGTTTCGTAGTGAAAGTCGGCATTGGCGGGATTGTCGAACTGGGCGGCAAGAAAAGCGTTGGGATCGGAGGCGGATAGTTCTTTGGCGCGGCGGATTGCGCCTGCCATGCCCTCGGCGTCCGGAGTACGGGTGACCTCGGCGCCGAGGGCGCGCATGATCATCACCTTTTCCTCCGAGAATTTTTCCGGCACGAACAGGCGGACTTTGTAGCCGCGATTGACGCCGATCAGAGCCAGACCGATGCCCGTGTTTCCAGCGGTGGCTTCGATGATGGTGCCGCCGGCGCGCAGCTTGCCGTTTTTCTCGGCGTCACGAATGATGCCAATCGCCGCGCGATCCTTTACGCTGCCGCCGGGGTTCAGGTATTCGAGCTTGGCAAACACGTCGGCGCTGCCCGCCGCAGGCAGTTTCTTCAATTGCAGAATAGGAGTTTCGCCGACGAGCTGCGTGATGTCGTCGGAGATACGAAGGCGGGAAGCTTGAATCGTGGAGCGCACCCCTCAGACTACGGAACCCGGTCGCGCGGCGTCAATGTCACTTCCGTGCGATTTGTTCCACGTTTGACTAGCGACAACCGTTCGGTCGGTCGGCGTTCACGCGGCGCAGTAGTTCTTTGCCGCCCGACGAATCGGGGCTGAACTCGAGGAGCCGCAGGATCACGTCGCGCGCCTCCTCGTAGTGACCGCTTTCGCAAAGCGTCAGCGCCAGATCGACGCCAATCGAATCCTGCCAAGGTTTGCGCTCAAAGGCTTGTTTCCAGAGTGCGATGGCTCCTTCGGCGTCGCCCGTGTTCGCCTTGAGGACGGCTAGGTTAGTTTCGGCATCGACCTGATCCGGATTGTTGCGAAGTGCGTGCTCGTAGAGGTCACGGGCACGCGCGGTCGCGCCTTTTCGTTGCTCCTCGTACCCGAAGGCGGTTAGCAAATCGGGGTCATCGGGATTTTGTGCGAGTGCTTTGGGGAGTAACTCTTCCGCCTCGCGCGCGGCGCCAGGAGTGCCTTTCTTCTCGAGCGACTCCCACGCCAAAGCGAGATCGCGAAGAGGCGGGCGCGCTCCGGGCCGCGAGGGAAATTCGACGAGTTGCACTGTCGACTGCACCCCCTCAAAAGCAAGACCAGTGCTTTCCGGACGACGCAGAATACGGTGATCCGTTGCCTGGGTATGGGCGACATCAGCACTGGCCACGGGCGGCATATGGCATCCGATGCAGTCGGGGTGCTGCTCGTGGTGATGAGACGCGAACTTGGCACCGTGGCAGGCGAGACATTTTTCGCGATAGAAGGCAGCGCGATCGTCGGGCTTGGGAGAGGAGTGCGGATCATGGCACGAAATACAACTCAGGCGGTCACCGGATCTTTTCCTGCAAATACTTTGAGCGAGGGCTTCGAACTGGCTGGCGGCGCGAATCGGCACGCCGGGCGCACTACTTTCCACGAAGTAACGAACATAGTCAGCAAGATCGTCGCCGGGCTTGAAGTCATACAGATGCTTGCCGGGCTGTTCGATGGCGGCGTTGCCTTCAAGGTGGCACTGCATGCAGACGGCGTCGCGCTTCACGGCATCAAGCTTGGCAGGATTGAGGATCGGGCCGGTTTTGAGGTGGGCTCGGCCATCACCGTGGCAGCGGCTGCAGGCAACTCCAGTATGCTGAAACAGCGGAGGGTTGTACCGGTTTTCCGTACCCGGCTGCGGGATTGCCATGCCAGAAGTGTGGCAGGCCAGACAACTTGGCGCCAAGGGCAGATTGAGGGGAGCTTCTCGGGCATCCTGGTAGGCGGGCGTCATGTCCCAGGCTTGTTTTTGTCCGTACCAGTTCACCGGCGACTCGAACCAGAATCCGTCGATCGAAAACAAGTAGGTGCGGCCACGCTTGCCGGAGCCAATGTAGTACCTGAGCAGGCGCTTGCCACGGACTTCAGGATCGCGAGCGCTGGAAAAACTTAGCCATACCTGGCCATCGCTCGCATGGATCCGATAGGCGATGGCTGCGTTGCGCTGGCTGGTTTCACCAGTGATCAAGCCGTCAAACGCGGGCCCGCTGGCATTCCCCATCGCGGTCTGGGCATAGCTGGCAGCGATGGCGCTGTGACACTTGGCGCAGGTGCGAAAGCGCCTGGGGGGATCGGTTTCAGAATGTGCGGGAATGGTCTGGGCAGAGGATGGTTTGTAAAAAACGAGAAGGCAGACGACGACTGCGACCGCTGAAGAGATTGGAAGCTGGCAATACCGCGAAGAACTTCGCGGCCTGAACACAAGCTCGAACTACTTTCTACGCCCCCGAGTCCGGCCCGACGGACTCACTTGGTCTCAGTGGATGCCCGTTCCTGCCCCGCGTAATAACCGCTCTTGGTACGGACACTAAGTTTTCCAAAGCCCTTGGCCTTTGCGTCCACTTTGATGACCCGGTAACCTCCGGTGCTCTTGGGATTGCTGGGTTTGTAGCCAAGGGTGTACTGGTTGCGGATGTCGTGCGCGACCTGTTTGCTGATGGAATCGACTTCGTCGACGGTCTTGGGAAAGAAGGCGATACCGCCGGTCTTTTCGGCGATAAACTGCAGCGCCTTGCGAGCGCGGCGCTGCTTTTCTTCTCCCAGGAGGCCAATGGTGTAAACGGTGGGACCGTTCTCTTCCTGGAGGCGGCGGATGGCCTGCTCGAGCGATTCGCGGCTGGCATTGTCCTCGCCATCGGTAACCACGAAAAGGACTTTCTTTTCCAACTTCGCGTTTTTCTTCAGGTGTTCGGCGGAAGCGACAACGGCGTCGTAGAGCGCGGTTCCCCCGCGGGTTTCAACCTTTTCGAGCGCTTCGCGCAACTTGTTCAAGTCGGCGGTGAAATCCTGATCAAGGTAGTACTCATCGTTGAAGTTCACGATGAAAACTTCATCTTGCGGGTTGCTGGATTTGACCAGGTTGATGGCGGCCTTGTTGACGCGGTCGCGCTTTTCGCGCATGGAGCCGGAGTTGTCGATCACGATGCCCATGGAGACAGGGATGTCTTCATGGCGGAAGGAGATGATGTTCTGGGGCTTGCCGTCCTCGTAAACGGTAAAGGCCGACTTATCCAGGGTCGTGACCATCTGCTGTTTGTCGTTCACGACTGTGGCATGGAGGACGACTTCATCGACTTCCTTATGGAAGACGAATCCACCCTGATCGCCGCCCTGCTGGCTCGAGGGTGGCTTGGGAGTGCCGTTTGGCGCAGGAGGATCGGATTCGTTCTGAGACTTGTCTTGCGTTTTGCCGGGGGCCTGAGAAGGATCGGGTACAGCGGAAGGAAAAGCTTCTTTCTGCGCGCCCGCCAAAAGTACCGAGATGAAGAAGAAAAGAACTACCGGAAGGAGCGCCCGGTTATTCCGAGGGTGCATAGTATCCCGTCTTGGCATAAACCCGTAGCGGCGGCAAGCCTTTCGGAGGTATCAGCTTCACTTTAATTTTACGCCATTTGCCATCCCGCGATGGGTTCTTCGGACGGTATCCCAGCACATATTGATTGCGCAACTCGATGCCAATCTTGGTGGCCACATCGGCAAGATCGTTAGGGTTGTCGATGGTGAAAGCGCGGCCGCCGGTGAGTTCGGTAACGTCGCTCAGCAAGCCGGGACCGAGCTTTTCTTCTTCGGTCGGGAAATAGTGGTCATAGATGCCGATCGCATAAATGAGAACGTCGGCCTCTTTGACCATGGATTTAATTTCGCCTTCGGTGTAGCGGCTGTGGTTGTCTCCGCCATCGGAGATGATCAGGATGGCCTTCTTCGGGTATTTGGCCTGGCGCATTTTGCTGACACCCAGATAAATGGCATCGAGCAGCGCGGTGCGGCCCTTGGGAACCGTGTAAACAAGCTTCCCCTGAATATCTTCGATGGAGCTGGTGAAGTCGGTGACTTCCTCGGGCTTGTCCGCGAAGGTAATCATGAAGAACTCGTCTTGCGGATTTGCGGTCTTGAAGAATTCGACGACAGCCTCGCGGGCCCGCTCGATCTTGCTACTCATGCTGCCGCTCATGTCGAAGATGACGCCCAGGGAAACGGGGGCGTCTTCGCTAGAGAAGGACTTGATCTCCTGAACGTCTTTGCCCTCGAAGAGCGAGAAATTGTCGCGATCGAGGCCGGTGACGAGGCGGTTCATTGGGTCGGTGATGGTGACCGGCACGAGGACCATGTCCACGTTGACCTTCATCGGCCGGTCGTGGGTCTTCAGGGACGGATCAATGACTTTTTCAGGCGAGGGCTCGACCCGGGGCCGGATGTGGACATCATCGCTGGTGTTCTGGGCCGAAACGGACAGGGCTGGCACACACACGAGCATCAGGAGGAGGAAGGAGAGCCCAAGACGAAGACGATTTGCACGCCACATACGCCGATACCGTGTGCAACCGGAGAGCCGGGCTGGGACCCGGGTTTATCACCTCGTCAGCCCGCCGCCCCAGTCGCGAGCCTTACAACTCTTCACTTAAGGGCGATACTAGCACGGTCTGCCCGGGTGCCCGCGCAAAATTTTCGTCAAAACCGCATACTGGCGCAGGTTTTTGCTGTGGTCGGAAGCGACCACCCAAGGCCCGTCTGGCGTAATGGAAGCTCGTGGTTCTTGCTAAAATGCCGCGCATGGCCTACATCCTGCCCTTCCGCGCTCTGCGCTACGACCCCGCCCGCGTGGCGCCCAAATCGGTGGTCACCCAGCCTTACGACAAGATCTCGCCCTTGATGCAGGAGTCGTACTACGCGGCCAGTCCCTATAACCTGATCCGCATCATTCTTGGGAAGAAAGAGGATTCCGATAGCGAGCAGTCGAACGTATATTCGCGGGCGGCGGGGTATTTCTCGGATTGGCGCCGGCACGGAATTTTTCTGCAAGACTCTCAGCCATCGCTTTATGTTTACTCGCAATCCTTTGAAAAACCTGGGACTTCTGCGAAGCTAGAGCGCCGCGGATTTATCGCGCTGGGGCGGGTGGAGGACTATGCGGATGGCGTGGTACACCGGCACGAGCAGACCCTTCCCAAGCCAAAAGCAGATCGGCTAAACCTGTTACGGGCGAGCCGGGCTCACTTCGGCCAAATCTTCATGCTCTACAACGATAACGGCGAAATCGAGGACCTACTCAACCAGCGGGATGAGCCTACGACGGAAGTAGTGGATGAATACAGCGTGGTGCACCGGCTCTGGAGGGTTTCTGATGCGACGCTGATCGACCTGGTTCGGCAGAAGATGCGGGACAAGAAGTTGATCATTGCCGACGGCCATCACCGGTACGAAACTGCGCTGGCTTACCGCGAGGAACGGCGGGAAGCCTCGAGTGCGGCCAATGTTTTTCCGCGCGTTCATGCCACTGAACCGCTGCTGCACTCCGAAGAGGAGCCCGCCCCCTACGAACTGGCCATGATGACCTTCATCAACATGAATTCGCCGGGGATGGTGATTTTGCCGACGCATCGGGTGGTACACGGGCTTACCTCGTTCTCGCCCGATAGATTTCAAGCGGCAGCGCGGTCTTATTTCAACGTGGAGGATGTGGATCCATCGATCGACGACAACCGCGCCCAGGTAATTCTGCGGGAAGCCGGGCACGCAGGGATGGCGCTGCTGGCGGTCACAAAGACGCGGGCGTTTCTGCTGCATACGCCGCGCGCCCCGCAGTCTCTTTTCCCAGGACTGTCGGTCCGGCAGCAGGCGTTGGATGTAGTCCAACTGCACAAGGTGCTGCTTGAGAATGTGCTGGGCCTCTCGGAGGAATCAATCCGCAACCAGCAGAATCTGTCCTATGTGCGGGACGCGGGCGAAGCGTTGGAGGCGGTTCGATCTGGCGACGCGAATATCGCATTCCTGATCAACCCCTGCCGCATGGACCAAGTGCGCGACATTGCCTTCGCGGGAGAGGTTCTACCCCAGAAATCGACGGATTTCTATCCCAAGCTTCTCAGCGGACTGACGCTTTACGCGCTCGAGTAAAGGTTAAGCAAGGGCGCAGCCCCGTACTTCGAGGCCTGCACGGCGGGTCCGAACAGGGGCTTTCCCGGAGTCCGCGAGTTGTGCGCGAATCCGGGTATTTCATTTACTCTGACTCTGCGTGCGTTGGAATTCCCATTCCGCCGAATTTCGATCGCTTTTCCTGCGCGCCACAGTTTCCCGGCATCCACAACTTCCCTTCGTCTTCTCAGGGGCGCGGGCAGTCCCGCACTCCGCCATTTTTCTCGTGGTGGTTGGGATGCTGCTCGCGCTGCCCGCCGGTTCGGCGGACGAGCGACGAATCTTCATCTATGCAAGCTCGGCGACGTACTCCCTGCCCGTCACCGACCGGGACGGGCGCGAATATATCGGGTTGCTGGAGTTGCTGGATCCTCTGGGAAGTGTAAGCGCCAAGGTCGACGGACAACGATGGAAGCTGCGTTTCAACGAGGTGGATGCCGAGTTCACGGTGGGGCGCGACCGCGCCAAGGTGCGGGGGAAAGAGGTCGCCCTTTTCCGGCCATTTCTCCTGGAGAATGGCCGGGGCCTGGTGCCTTTGGCGGCGCTGAGTTCCCTGCTCCCCAAGTTGATTGGCGGCCCGGTGAATTTCAATGAGCCAGCGCGGCGCTTGTTTGTGGGCACGACGGGGACGCACTTCACAGCCGACCTCAGCCGCACAAATCCGACACGTTTGGTTCTGAATTTCACGGCACCGGTGAATCCGACCATCGCGACCGAACCGGGACGCTTGCGCATGACGTTTCGACGGGAGCCGCTGGTTTCGGGGGTGCCAACATTGCGCTTTGACGATCCGGTCATTCCGTCCGCGACGTTTTCGGATGCGAACGGCGTTGCAGAGCTGGATATCAACAGTACGGCGCCGGTGATGGCGAGCTTCAGCAATGACAACAAAACCATCACGATCACACCGATCACGCAAGGGGCAACCGGCCCCCAGGCTCCCGCGACCCCTCAAGTTCTGGCGGCGCCGACTCCGGCTGCGCCCCAGGCGCCAAACTTGCCTCAGGCCAACCCGCCGATTCCGGTCGCGCGCCACTACGCAATTGTGCTCGACGCCAGCCATGGCGGAGACGACCACGGGGTCACGCTGACAGCAAACCTGCTCGAGAAAGATGTGACCCTTGCCATTGCGCGGCGGTTGCGGCAGGAGCTCGAAAACCGCGGCGTGTCGACGCTGGTGATCCGCGACTCAGACGCGAATCTTTCCGCGGATCAGCGGGCGATTTTTTCGAACACGACGCGTCCGACGATTTATGTTGCCATTCACGCGGCATCGGACGGACATGGAGTGCGGCTCTATACATCGCTTCTCCCTGCAGCGGCGCCGAACAACGGTCCCTTCTTGAGTTGGGACACGGCGCAGGCATCTTTTGGGAATGCGAGCCAGTTCGCGGCGGCGGCGGTAGCGGCCGAACTGCGGCGCAAACAAATTCCCAATCGTACGCTCCAGGCTCCACTACGGCCGCTGAACAATGTCGCGAGCAGCGCGATTGCGCTGGAGATCGCGCCGATCGGCACCAATGTGGGGGATCTGGCGTCCCCACCCTTTCAGCAGTCGCTGGCGGCGATTTTGGCGGACGGGCTGGTGTCAGCGCGTTCGAAGCTGGAGGTGGCGCGATGATCCCACGGCATCTGGTGCTTGGCATTGCGATTCTGGCGCTGGCGGCGCTGGGGCTCTCGATTTATGCGTTCCACATGCGCGGCCGCATGAACCAGGTTTCTCCGGCGGCGAGCGATGCACGCCCGGTCGCTCCGCCCGCCCAGGGCCCAACCGAGCCAGTCACGCTTTTCGTGGCATGGGACGACGCGGGCGTGCTGCATCCTCAGGCGATTCAGATTCCCTTGCCTTCGACGCGCCAACAGCGGGCGGAGGAAATTGTTCGCGCCTTGCTAGCGACGTATCTGGAAAAGAACTCAACGCACCCGATCCCGCCGGGCTCCGATGTGCGCGCCGTGTATCTGGTGGATCCCGGGCTTGTCGTGATTGACCTGAACAGCGTCATGGCGAACGGGCACCGATCCGGCGTTCTGGAAGAGGAGCTGACGGTCACGTCTCTGGTCGAAACCTTGAGCGCCAATGTTCCGGGAATTTTGCGAGCGAAGATTCTGGTCGATGGGAAAGAGCGAGACACGCTCGCCGGGCACGCCGACCTCTCGACCTTCTACGATGCGTCCGCCGTTCACCAGCTTGTGCAGGGGATGCAGAACCCGCAGTAGGCCCCCACGATTTGCGCGTCTCTTCGGCTTAGCCATCGCCCAGCGCTCAAGACCTCTACATCACGGCGGGCGCGCCGATGCCCATCACCGCTAGAATCTGCATCAATTCGCGGCGCACTACGGCCGTGGTAGCAAGCAGAAAGTGCTTGCGCGCCTCATCGGGCTCATCGAGGATACGGTGCCGGTGATAGAACGCGGCAAACTGCTGGGCAAGCTGGAAGGCGTGCTTAGCCAGATAAGCAGGTTCGGTGGTGGCGATGCACTGGTCGACAATAAACGCGGTTTTCGAGGCGGTGAGCCAAAGCTCCCAGAGATCGTTCGCCTCGGTGCCGTTCAAATAACGCCCAAACTCCTGTGCGTCGATCGTCTTTGAAAACTTATCCGGATCGATCCCAGCCTTGCGGAAGATGCTGTTGGCGCGCACCACTGCGTACTGCGCGTAGGGTCCGGTCTCACCTTCAAAACTGAGCGCATCTTTGAAATCGAATGCGATCACAGACGGCTTGGTGTATTTCAGCATGAAGTAGCGAAGAGCGCCGACGGCAATCTGGGTGGCAATGTTATTGCGCTCAGCTTCAGGCAGCTCGGGATGACGGGTGTCTTCTTCGGCGCGGGCGGAGGCGATCAAGCGGTCGATGAGGTCGTCGGCTTTAACCCCGAAGCCTTTGCGGCCAGAGACTTCAATGTAGGCGCGTGTCTTGTCTTCTTCGCTCAGCCTGTATCCGAGTTCGGCGGCGCAGCGCGGAGTGAGCGCGACCATCTCGTAGGAGAAGTGCGTGTAATGATCGGCGGCTTCGTTGTGGCCGAGGCCGCGCAAAGCTTCAATGACGGTGTTCTGTGCTTCAGATTGCCGGGCGTCGATGACGTTGTAGATTTCGGCCACGTCGCCAAAGTGCGGATGGTCTTTTTCCGCTTGTGGATCGTCGGGTGTAGTCGAGATCCAGCACTCGTGATCGTTCGGATACCGGTAGAACTTGCGATAACTGAAATCGCGGCCCAGCAGCCCGAATTTCCACATGTGATACGCAATGTCTTTACCGACGTAGCCGACGGTGCCGTTGGAGCGGACGATAACTTTCTGATGTTCCTCGGCGACGTCTTCTACGGTGTTTTCGCTATCACCTTGCTGAGCGGCTGATTCGGTTGCGGTTCCCGCGCGACGCATCACCCAGCAGCCATTGTTCTTGCCTTCGGTTTCGTAGAAGAGGACACCAGCGGCTTTGAGCTTTTCGAAGGCGGCGTCCCAGAAATGCAAATGCAGAATCTCGCTCTCGCGTGGCAGAAAGTCATACTCGATGTCGAGCCGATCCATGGTTTCGAGATGCCGGCGCAGGACGGTCACCGAGATTAGGTCCGCGAGCGCCGCTGTCTCGTTGCCACCTTCTTCGATCTCGTGCAACGTCTTCAACCGCACCTGCAGGTTGGCCTTGTCCTGCTCATACCACTGCGACACACGCGCATACAAATCCCAACAGTAGTAATCGAAGCGCGGCCGAGCAGCGAGGCCTTCGATTTCGGGACGGGATTTTCTTTCGAGATGGAGAAAGCCGACGACCACGTCGGCGACTTGCACTCCGGTATTGTCGATGTAGTTCTGCACGTCCACCTCGCAACCGGCAAAGCGCAGCAGGCGTACGAAGGTGTCGCCAAGGATGGCGTTGCGCAGATGGCCGATGTGGGCGGCCTTGTTGGGATTGATGCTGGAGTGCTCGACGAGAATCTTGCCGCGAGGCGTGTCTTTCGTTGGATGGTTCCTGGGCAGACCGTCGATGGCGAGCGTGGAGGCCACGGCGCCCCGGTCCACGCGGGCATTGATGTAGCCGGCGCCGGCGACCTCGAGCTTTTCGAAGCCCTCGATGGGCCCGAGGCCGGCAACGACCTCGTCGGCGATCTTGCGAGGCGCCTTGCGCAACTGGCGCGCCAGTTCGAAGGCCAGCGGCAAGGCGTACTCACCCAGGTCGACCTTGGGCGGCTGCTCGATGACGATTTTGGCAACCTCGAGATTATAGGCGCGCTTGAGGTAAGCACGAATGGCGGCAGCTAAGCGGCGTTCGAGAAAGCGATACAAGTGGGCCTCGGAATGATTGGAGGAAACAGCGATTTTAGCAAAGGGCAACAGATCGGCTGGCGCGACGCTACGACGTTCGCCCCAACACAATCTTCTTTGAAATCGGATTTAGCGCTTTACCGCAATCAGTTCCACCGGCTCCAGTACTCCGGACGCGATCGCCGCATTGACGTTCTTCAGCATGGCGGGAGCCAGTTCCCCCATCAGCAGATTCACGCCCAGGGTCGAATTGGATGAGGCAGTAGCCGCCATCCTCTTTTTCATAAACTCGACGGCGAACTGGTGACGTCCGCGCTCATGAACGATCTCGAGCCCGGCATCGTTCAGCCACTGGCGATAGTGTGTCACGGTTGCCACGAAGCTGGTTTCGGAACTCTTGGCCCATGGCACAGGGAACGCGAAGGAGTCGTCTCGAGTTCGCATAATGTCGAAGATGTTGAAGCGGGCGCCGTGTTTCAGCACGCGTGCAACCTCGCGGAAGACACCCGGTTTGTCCGAAATGTTCATCCCGACATGAATCTCGTAAGCGCCCTCGAAAGTTTCTGAGTCGAATGGCAGTTCCAGCGCGCTGGCCTGGCGGAAGGTCAACGCAGATTCGAGTTGGACTCTTCGCGTCAGGTTTTGCGCGGTGGCGATAAACTCTTCGCTTAAATCAATGCCAGTGATTTTGCAGCCGCGTCCGGCGAAGTAGCGCGCCGGACCTCCGATGCCGCATCCCACGTCGAGCAGATGCATTCCCGGACGCAAGCTCATAAATTCGGCCAACGCCTGTGTCGCTTCACGGCCTCCAATGTGGAAGTCTTCGATCGCAACGAGATCGTCGGGCTTCAGATGGCTCAGATCGACGCCCGCGCTTTGCAGCGCGTCGAGAATTTGTTGCTCAAGGACTCCCGTCGTGTAGTGGGCGGCAACTTCCTTTTCCAGATCCATGATAGGGAGAGGTTATCGTTGTGTTCGGAGCCATGGCAAGGTGTTGGCTGTCGAACGTGATTATTAAAGGCAAGTATTGGCATCCAGTGAGAGGAGCAAGCCCCCAGCTCCGTTTGACCATTACGAGCCTGCTGGCTAGCATCGAAGTTTGGAGCAGCAGCGGGCGGGGGGCCGTGCAACGCTCATCGTCTGCAGGCAGCCTACACTAAATTGAGACCGATTTATGCGCATTGCTTACGTCGAATGTTTTTCCGGCATCAGTGGCGATATGTTTCTCGGAGCGCTGGTGGACGCGGGTGTGCCACTGCGCGTGCTCGAAGAGGCAGTCGCCGCTTTGGGAGTCGGCGCGGAGTTGCGGGTCAGCCGCGTGGACCGCAGCGGGATCACGGCGACCAAGGTGGACGTGATCGTCGAGGGAGAGTCGGATCGGCCGCGCGATGCCGACGCTTCAACTCCGTCCGGGAAAAATCTGAAATCGCACGGCCATGAGGACTCGCACGAGTATCAGCATTCACACACGCATGAGCATTCGCACGACCCTCATCACGCGCGTGAGCATTCCCATGAACATGCTCATCCTCACACCGGCTCTCACCCGCACGGCCGCCATCTGAGCGAGATCAAACGCATCATTGCTGCGGCGCAGATTTCGACTCCCGCCAAGCGAACCGCTACCGCGATTTTCGAGGCGCTGGGCGCAGCGGAGGCCAAGGTTCACAACCTGGATATCGAGCACGTCCACTTTCATGAAGTCGGCGCCGTCGATGCGATGGTTGACATCGTTGGCGCCGCGGTCGGCGCTGAAGCGTTGGGCGTTGACGAAATTGTCTGCTCGCCGCTGAACGTCGGCGGAGGCACGGTGAAATGTGCGCATGGCGTCTTTCCGGTTCCCGCTCCGGCCACGGTTGAGTTATTGAAGGAGGCGCCAGTGTATTCGTCCGGCGTGCAAGCGGAATTAGTCACACCGACTGGAGCAGCGATCGTGAAAACGCTGGCCGTGCGCTTTGAAGCCTTCCCTGCTCTGAAGATCGAGAAATCTGGCTACGGCGCGGGTACACGCGACTTCGCAGGCTATCCGAACGTTGTACGTATCACCATCGGTGAGACGGTTTCGAAGAACACGGCGCTCATGCGAGGTGTCCTGATGAACGGCAAGTCAATATCACCCGACGCCGGAGACGCGGCAAGCCGCGTCTCTACCGAAAATCCCGCACACACCAATGCACCACTCGCGTCGCTTGCCAACGACTCCTCAGCCCTCGAAACCGTCAGCGTGCTCGAAGCCAATCTCGATGACCTGAATCCGCAGGTGATCGGCTACGTCATGGACAAGCTACTGGCTCAGGGCGCGCTCGATGTTTTTGGTGTGCCTGTTCAGATGAAGAAGAATCGTCCGGGCACGGTGTTGACCGTGCTGTGCAAGCCGGAGGATGCGCCGGGACTTACACAGATCCTGTTTGCGGAGACGACCACACTGGGCGTGCGCCGGCGCGACGAGCAGCGGCAAGTGCAAGCCCGGCGCTGGGAGTCAGTTTCAACCCAGTGGGGCGATGTGCGCATAAAAATCGCCAGCCTCAACGGGATGGATACGAACTTCGCACCCGAGTACGAAGACTGCCGCAGGATCGCGGAAGAAAAAAACGTCCCCCTCAAAACCGTGATGCTTGAAGCGCTGCAGGCCTATACGCTGGGACCAGCAACGAAAAAGCGGTGACCGCCAAACGGTCGTCTTTTTCTCGTCACAGAGAAGTAAAGTCACAGACAAAGCATTTTAGAGTTCGTAAGATTTGCTTTTGCGTCGATCGCAGAGCTCATCCCTCAATGCGGTGCAACGAACCATTCGGGAGATCCACTTGAAATCAAAAAGTCCGTTTCCTCCTGTAGCCTTCCTTGGTTTCGGAAAGAGTGCCTGTCTGGTGGGGCTGCTGGTTGCAGCCTCTTTGAGCGGGGCGTTCGGTCAGGCTACGCCCTCTGCGGCGGCGCCTCCGTCGATTGAGGTGGACTGGTCGAACCGGACCGCGAATCGAACCAATTTGACGCTGCAAGCGGTCGTGAATCCCATGCTGCGACGCGGCTCGCCGATCCACGACGCATCAATGGCGGCGCTGCATCGGCTGAATTGCGATTTCGTGCGTTATGCCTTCTGGTACCCATATCCGCATCTTTCGGTCGCCGAGTTAAAAGCTCCCGATCGCGGCCAGACCTACTGGGATTTTCAGTACATGGATCCTCTGGTCGAGGATTTCACCTCGGCCAGCGGCGCGCATCCCGCGGTATGGAGTTTCAGCACCATTCCGCAATGGATGTTCAAGACGCCGGCTCCGGTGGTGTATCCCGAAGACCCAAATCAGGTGATGTGGAATTATTCGCAGGGAAACGAACTCACCGATCTGCAGGCTCTCGGTGACTATTACGGCCGTCTGGCGAGTTGGTACACGAACGGCGGCTTCACCGACGAGTCGGGAAAATTTCATAGCTCGGGGCACCATTACGAGATGCGCTATTGGGAGGTCTTCAACGAAATCGACGGCGAACACGAGCCGACGCCGAAGCAATACGCGGAAGAATACGACACCATCGTCGAAAGCGTGCGCAAGGTTGTGCCCGAGATGAAGTTTGTTGGCCTTTCCCTCTCCTATCCCGAGGGCGGCGCGCACATGTTCGAGTACTTTCTCGATCCGAAAAATCACAAGCCGGGCATTCCGCTGGATGCCATTTCGTTCCACGTGTACGGTGCGCCGGGCGCGGACCAACCGGAAGATGCGTGGCAGTTTACCTTCTTCGCGCGTGCCAATGAATTTCTGGCTGCCGCCCGATACATTGTGCGTTTGCGCGATCGCTTGTCGCCGGGCACCAAGATCATGGTGAACGAAACGGGATCCATCCTGCCGGGCGATATGGTGCAGGGTGAGCCGAATCACGTCGAGAAGCCGATTCCCGCCTGGTACTGGAACGCAAGCGGCGCGCTGTACGCGTACCTCTACATGCAGTTGGCAAACCTGGGCGTCGATGCGGTCGGCGAGTCACAACTGGTCGGATTTCCGAGCCAGTTTCCAAGCGTCACGATGATTGATTGGACGACCGGCAAACCGAATGCGCGGTACGCCGTTCTAGATCTGCTGAAAAGTAATTTCGAGCCCGGCGGCGAACTGGCCGGCACCGAAGTCGTCGATCACCACAACAATGCCGACACGGACGCGATTGCAGCCCAGGCCTTCGTCGCGGGCGGCCGGAGGAAGTTGCTGGTGGTCAACCAACGGAGTCGTGCGATTGAAGTGCAATTGCCGAAAGAGTGCGTGGGAGGGTTGGCCGAGACGCTTGGCGGGGCCTCGTCGGAAGCGATAAAGCAGGACGTGGGAGATTTAAAATTCCGCATGCCGCCCTTCGGAGTTTCAGTGATCACGTTGAAGGATTAGTGAAACTCGCGGACGGTTCGAGGCCATTCTCTTCAGCACGCGCAGCCTTCACGTCGATCCAAGGGCTACCTTGTAATCCTGCAACCAGCTCTGAAGCTCCTGGCGTGACGCCCGGACCAGCCCGCCGCCTGTAAAACGATCATCCGCGGAAACTTCTCCCGCGACAGGAAATGGGACCGTCAAGGCTTCCGCCGCCGCGGCGGAGTCAAACTCGGCTTCTGCGAGGACGAGTCCCTCTAGCCGACCGTCAAACACGTCGATACCGAAGGGCGGCGCGCTGAAACGTGTTTTTGTGAGAGTTCGAGCGGGTAGTTGAGCAAGAACGTGAAATTCCTGTTCTGTGATGTAAATGCTTGTGATGAAGCCTTGCTGCGCTCCATTCCCCCTTGCCGGTAGCTTCTGGGTGAGCTTGAACGTGATCAGGCCGTCGTCGTAAATCTGCCTCCGCAAACGGAGGGTTGTGCCCTCAATATAGTTATCGGTGATGCGCCGATTTCGGATGACCGTTGAATCTCTTGGAAATTCGGCGAGCAGGAATCTGCGTTCACGCTCGATCCTGGCGTACTTATCCTGAGGCATATTTCATTCTTGCTCAGGACCAGCGTTCATGAGAAGTCGGCTAGCGAATCGAGGCCGGATCCGGAGCCTGTCATTTCCTCCAAATCCGAGGGAATTATTTTGATCTTTCTCTGCCCGCTGCATTCGCAACTCCCGCCCTAGCTTGGGGCGTCTGCGTGAGCGGCCCTGCACCTGTTATTCTTTTCATTACCATTGATTGCCTGATCCGCGACTGAGCCGATCCAAACAGATCTGATCCAGACCTGAAACAGGGACGCTGAAACGACACATGGCGAAGAAGTTCTACATCACGACCCCGATTTATTACGTGAACGCCCGGCCGCATATCGGGCATGCGTACACCACCCTCGTCTGCGACACGATTGCGCGACGCGAGCGCATGCTGGGCAATGACACGTATTTTTTGACCGGGACGGACGAACATGGTCAGAAGATCGAGCGCGCCGCGGCGGCAGCCGGCTGCACACCGCAGGAGTATGCAGACAAGATTTCGGGGGAGTTCCGGGCTTTGTGGCAGCGGATGGGACTTACCTACAACGACTTCATCCGCACGACCGAACCGCGCCACAAGCTGGGCGTGCAGGCGCTGTTCAGCAAGCTGCGCGACAACGGCTTCATCTACAAGGGCAGCTATACCGGCCAGTATTGCGTGTCGGATGAGATGTACGTGGACGTAGCGCCCGGCGCGCCCTGCCCCGAGTGCGGGCGCATCACGGAGACAGTGCACGAGGAGAATTACTTCTTCAGGCTTTCGGCGTTTCAGGACAAGCTGATCGAGCTTTATACCGAGCAGCCGGAGTGGGTTCGTCCGGAAACGCGGCGGAATGAAGTGATGGCGTTCGTGAAATCAGGGCTGAAGGACCTGTCGATCAGCCGGTCGACTTTCACGTGGGGAATTCCGGTCCCAGATGATCCGAAACACGTGATCTACGTATGGCTGGATGCGCTGGCGAACTACATCACGGCGCTCGGTTACGGATCGGCGGACACCGCGAAGTACGAGAAGTTCTGGCCAGCCAATGTGCAGATGATTGGGAAAGAGATTGTGCGCTTTCACTGCGTGTACTGGCCGGCGTTCCTGATGGCAGCGGGACTGCCGTTGCCGAAGGGGATCATGGCTCACGGCTGGTTGTTGTTCGAAGAGAACAAGATGTCGAAGTCGCGCGGGAACATTGTGCGTGCCGAAACCATTTTGGATGTGCTGGGGCAGGATGCGCTGCGCTATTTCCTGCTGCGCGAGATTGTCTTTGGGGCGGATGGTTCGTTTTCTTTTGATGCGCTGGTGCAGCGTTATAACTCCGACTTGGCAAACGGTTTGGGCAACCTGGCCAGCCGGACGCTCACCATGATCACGCGATATTTCAAGGGCGAGCTCCCATATCCATCGCACACGGCGGCGCACAAGCCGGCCGATGATGCGATCGCTGAGCGCGCGAAGAGGACCATCGTCGACTACAACGCGTACTTCGACCAGATGCAGTTTTCCAAGGCGCTGGAGACGGCATGGGGACTGGTGGCCGCGGTGGACAAGTACATCGTGGAAAATGAGCCGTGGGCGCTGGGCGAGAAGCAGGACGAAGACTCGCGGGCGCGCCTGGCGACAATTCTGTACACGTCGGCGGAGGCGCTGCGGGTGGTGACGGCGCTGGCGCATCCGGTGATTCCGGAGTCGACGGCCAAGATCTGGAAACAGCTTGGGCTGGGAGATATCAGCAAGTTTGTGCTGCCGGAGTTGCAGTGGGGGCAGTTGCACCTGGGAACGAAGCTGGGCGAGGTGCAAGGCGTGTTTCCGCGAGCGGACAAGAGCGCGGTGGAAAGGATGCAGAAGATGGAAGAACAGCAGAGGCCAGCGGTGGGCGGGAACGAAGCCAAAGCCGAACCGCTGAGCCAATCGACGGAAGCAGGACCGGTAGGAGGGGCCGAGGCTGGTGCAACACAGGCCGTGGCTGGCGCGGCTTCGACCGGTGGTTCTCCGAGCAACGGGCAGCCTGCCGACGCAAAAATTACGATTGATGACTTCGTGAAAGTTGAGCTGCGCGTGGGCCTGGTGAAAGTGGCGGAGCGTGTGCCGAAGTCCGACAAGTTGCTGCGGCTCGAGGTCGATATCGGCAGCGAAGTGCGGCAGGTTTTGGCCGGAATCGCGGAAGCGTATGCGCCAGAGACGCTGGTGGGACGAAAAGTAGTAATCGTCGCCAACCTGGCACCGCGCAAGATGCGCGGCCTGGAGTCGAATGGGATGATCGTGGCCGCGTCGCTGGAGGGCGGCAAGCCCGTGCTAGCGGCGTTCCTGGAGGATGTGCCGGTGGGAGCGAGGCTGAAGTAGGGCAGTTTGCAAGGTTTCAGAGTTGTCCAAGCCAGCGGCTGATCACTATGTACGTTGATTCCCACGCTCATCTGGAAGGAAAACGCTACGCGCAGGATCGCGAGGCCGTCCTGTCACGGGCGCGCGAAGCTGGCATCGAGGCTATGGTCGCGATCGGTAACGGCGACGGTCCCGCCGATGTTGATTGCGGGATTCGGCTCGCTGAGCAATATTCGGAGTTGCCCCAGGTTAGCGCAAGAGAACACCGCAAAACCTTCGACGAGTTCAGGGCAGGCTCTGAGGCACGATCGAGTTTAGCGCGAAGTGGAAGCTATCCGGTGATCTTCGCCACACTCGGCATTCATCCTCACGAAGCCGAGATGGCCGACGAAGCTGCCTATGCGCGTATGGAGAAGTTGGCCGGCAATCCCAAAGTCATTGCTTGGGGCGAGATCGGTCTGGATTACTTCTACGATCACTCGCCGCGCGAGGTGCAGCAGGGGGCGTTCATTCGCCAGATGCAACTGGCGCGGGCGGCCAAGCTGCCGATCGTAATCCACTGCCGGCCTTCTGATGGCGCCGACAATGCCTGGGAAGATTGTTTCCGGCTGATCCACGAACACTGGTCTTCAACCGGGCTCGGCGGCGTAATGCACTGTTTTACCGGAAACGTCGCACAGGCGAAACGAGCGTTGGATTTAGGATTTATGATTTCGTTCGCGGGCAATGTGACATTTCCCAAGGCACAACAAATCCGAGATGCGGCGCTGGAAGTCCCGCTCGACCGGATGCTGATCGAGACCGATTCGCCATACCTGGCGCCGGCCCCGCATCGCGGGCAGCGCAACGAGCCGGCTTATGTGACCGAAGTAGCCCGGCGGATCGGCGAGTTGCGGGGCCTGGCCGCGGAAGAGATCGGGGCTCTTACCGCGCAAAACTTCTACCGCTTCTTTTCGCTTCACGAAAAGGTGTCGAGCGTTTAGCTTGGTAGGTGCGTCTTTGTTGGGGCGGCGCGAATCTGATTTAGGTAGATAGAGGGCAATGCCTGAGAATACTTTCGATATCGTGAGCAAGATCGACATGCAGGAAGTCTCGAACGCGATCCAGCAGGCCACCAAGGAGGTGACCACGCGTTTCGACCTGAAGGACTCGAAGTCCACGATCACGCAGGAGAAAGATGCGATTGTGGTGCACTCGGCCGACGAATATAAGCTCAAGGCGGTGAACGAAATCCTGGGCCAGAAACTGGTTAAGCGCGGGGTATCACTGAAGGGACTGACCTACGGCACCGTGGAGCCGGCAGCGGGTGGCACGGCGAAGCAGAAGATTACCTTGCAGCAAGGAATCCCGATCGAGAAGGCGAAAGAGATGGTGAAACTGATCAAGGACTCTAAAAAAAAGGTGCAGGCCTCGATCCAGGGAGATCTGGTGCGCGTGAGCGGTAAAGACCGGGATTCACTGCAGGAGATCATTGCGCTTTTACGATCGAAGGATTTCGGGCTCGATCTGCAATTCACAAATTACCGGACGAATTAGGTATTCAAATTTCATGGACCTTTCGGATATAGCAAGCCTTTGAGCACACCGGCAGCCATTAACGGGAAAGAGATCTTCGAGCTTCTGCACGACGATCTGAAGGCGATCGAGGCTGAGTTCGGGCAGGACACCGTTTCGGACGTCTCGGCGATCACGGAGATCGGCGAATACCTGCGCGGCGGCGGTGGCAAGCGCATCCGTCCCGCTCTACTACTCCTCTCCTCAAAGCTTTTCAATTACCAGGGCCGTGGCGCGGTGCGACTGGGCGCGGTGGTCGAGATCATCCACACCGCCACGCTCGTACACGACGACATCATCGATGAAGCGCAGACGCGGCGCGGGCGCCCGGCCGCCAACACGCGGTGGGGTAACTCGAAGTGTGTGCTGGCGGGCGATTGGCTGTACATGCAGGCGTTCAAGATCGCAGTGCAGGAGCGCAACTTCCGCATTCTCGATACGCTCATCGAACTCACCCAGCAGATGGTCGAGGGCGAGTTGCTGCAGATGGAGAAGCTGGGTAAGCTCATCTCCCTGCAGGAACATTTCGATCTCATCTTTCGGAAGACGGCATGCCTGTTCTCGGTGTGCATGCGCCTCGGTGCGATTCTGGGCGGGGCCACACCCGATCAGGAAGAAGCGTGCGCGTCGTATGGACGCAATCTGGGCATGGCGTTCCAGATTGTGGACGATGTGCTGGATCTGACCGCCTCTGAAACCGTATTGGGCAAGCCGGTAGCAAGCGATCTGCGTGAGGGTAAGGTCACAATGGCGGTCATTTACGCGCTGGAACGCTGCAATCCACAAGAGCGCGAGCAGATTGCAACCGTGCTGCGCGATCGCCAATTCAATGGGGTGACGCACGGCGATATCTTGGCGATCCTGCACAAGTACGGAGCGGTGGAAGCGGCCACCTCGCGAGCTTCGGAATACGCGTTGGCTGCGCGCAACGCGATCTGCACCTTCCCCGACAGCGAGATCAAGCGTGCCCTACTCTGGGTGCCGGAGTTTGTAGTAGCCAGGGAGAAGTAGCTCTCAGCTTTCATATCTCGGGTTTCCGCGTATCACTACTGCGATCCATATCCCCTGTGCGCACGAAGTTGCGTTGACTTCGCCCTGCGTCGGGAGTAGCATCCGGTTCCTCAAATCACAGATCGCTCAAAGGATTCGGGTCGATCTATCCTGATAACTGAGGAGAGAGACATGGAGAAGCAAATCGGCCGTTGGAGTTACTGGCTGGGCATCCTTTGCCTTCTGATCGGTGTAGTGTTAAGGATCGCCAGCGCACTGGGATTCATGGCGGTCCCCACAACGGCTCCAGGACGTGCCATCTCATACTGGTCGTTCTATCACGGCAGTCTTCTGCTCTTCATCGCGGCCGTCGCTTCGACCTGTTACTCGTGGCTCAACAGCCAGAGACCTTGACGGCGACTGACGCCGGGCATACGCGCGCGCTACCGCTTCACGGCGATCCCCATCATCTCGAAGCGGCCATTGAGCAAGAGCGGTCCGGAGCCGATGTAGGCGCGCGCCGGCAATTCCTGCGAAAACCGCTGCACGTAAGCGGCGCTGAAGTGTTTCCAAAGATCGAGGGCGGGGGAAAAGATCTGGACCTGCACCAGATCGTCCATGCTCATGCCGGCCTGGCGAAGAACCGCCTCGAAATCATCGAAAAGTAACTGGATCTCGGCATCCACGTCGTCAGGAGCCTTCATGGTGACCGGGTCAATGCCCATGCGCCCGGAGATGTACAGCGTGCCATTGACCAGAATCGCATCGCTGAAGGGCAGCGCCGGGTTGCGGTCGGGAAGGTTGACGGCCTGGCGTGTGGGTTCGGGATTGAGCTGGTTCATGAAACCTCGGGCAAGAGAATTTTTTCGTTACAGGACATCTTAGATTGCCGAATCGTGCCCGCGGACTCTGGAATTGATGTCGGTACACCTTCTGCGACCGGCCAGCGTCGGTTGAAATGGCACGCCAGAAGGCTGTCTGGACGAAGATCGCAGCCTCCCGGTAGTCTAACGATTTGAGCGGGGCCGGACGAGCGAAGCCAAGCGGACTATGAATGACCTTGCATCCATGACTGCGCGGCACGGGTATGTGCTGGTGTTTGCGATCGTCTTCGCCGAGGCTATCGGATTGCCGGTGCCGGCTGCCCTGGCACTGGTAGCTGCGGGGGCGGCGATCGGCTCCCATGTGCTGCGCTTCCCGCTGGTATTGCTGGCGGCCTTGACGGGAACGTTGCTGGGAGACATTTTGTTGTTCGTGTTGGGGAGATACTCAGGCTGGGGGCTGCTGGGTTTCCTATGCCGATTGTCGGCAAGTCCGGAGACGTGCATCTTGCGCTCGGCCGAGTCCTTTTACAAGCGCGGTAAGGCTACGCTGGTATTCGCCAAGTTCGTACCGGGGATCAACACCATGGCGCCCCCGCTCGCGGGCAGCATGCGCATGCGCTTCCAGCAGTTCTTGCGCTTCGACACGATCGGTGCATTTGTCTACGTCGGGACGTATCTCGCACTCGGATACCTGGGACGGGACTTCCTGAAAGCGATTACGCGCGGCGTGGAGACCGCTGGGCACGCGGTCGGCGAAGTGGTGCTGGCCGCTCTCGCGATTTACCTGATTTACCGCGTGTGGATGTTTCAGAAGTTTCGCCTGGACAAGATCGTTCCGCGCATTCAGGTCAAGGAGTTGATCGAAAGGTTGGAGAGCGAAGAGGGGCAGCACATCATCGTGGCAGACGTCCGCAGTCACGGCTACTACGACGCAGACGCGGAGCGGATCAAGGGATCGATCCGCATTGAGCCGAATAACCTGGAGGAAGAGCTGAAAGGGTTTCCGCGAGATAAGGACGTTTATCTCTACTGCACTTGAGCACGCGAAGCGACGAGCGCCCGGGTGGCGCATCTGCTCCGGGAGAAAGGGTTCAATGCGTTCGTACTCGTGGGCGGACTCGCGGCCTGGCGCAAGGCAGGCGCGCCAGTGGAGGGCGTGCCGGCCCATGATCTGGTGAAGCTTCCTACCTTCAGTTGAGGGAGGTATTCGGCCCCCGCTCCGACGCCAGCATCCAAGCTTGACGCCTTCGCATCAGGAGAAGTGGTAGTTTGAAGCACTCATGGTAAACAGTAAAGAAATTGAGATTAAGTTTCGGACCGAGGATTTTGCGGCATTGAATCGGCGGCTGCGCGCGGCCGGATTCACGCGCATCACGGCGCCCACGCACGAGATAAATACTCTCTACGATCTGCCCGGAATTCCGTTGCGCAAGCGCGGTGAACTGTTGCGCTTGCGGAAGTACGGTGACACGTGGGTACTCACGCACAAAGCGAAAGGAAAAACGGGCCGCCACAAGACGCGGGTTGAGACCGAAACGAGGGTCACCGACGGGCTGAAGATGGAGGCAATCCTGACCGCGCTCGGCTATCGCCCGACGTTTCGTTATGAGAAATACCGGGCGGAGTGGAGCGACGGACGAGGCCACGTGGTGCTGGACGAGACGCCGATCGGAAACTATGGAGAGATCGAGGGACCGGCTCGCTGGATCGATGCCAGCGCCAAAGTCCTCGGGATTCTGCCGGCTGACTACATCACTGAAACCTACAGCGAGTTGTTCTTCCACTGGAAGCGCCGGGCACGCAGCAAGGCTGGAGAGATGACATTTCGGGCGGTGGGAAAAAGGCCGGCCCGTTCCAGAAGGCAGTAATGAGAGTGCCGCCGGATTGAGATGAAATCCTTCGCCGGGCAGGCGCTTCCCTGCTGCGCGAAACCGAATCAAACGGGCCGTTCACGGCACGACGCGATTCCAGTTTTGTGCCCGCTCGCCGGCACGCCGTCGGCGGTGCCGAGGCGCGGATTCATCAAGCCATCGCCAGAGTTTGAGCCCGCTCATAGCCCGCGGTGGCGTGATAAATCGCGCGATCGAAGAACTGATCCAGCGAACGCAGCAATTCGAGCTCTCCATACACGTTTTCGGCCGAGCCATGAACACCCTGGCGAACCAGGAAATCGAACAAGTTTTCCTTGGTCAACATCAGCGCCCAGGTAAGGTCAGCGAGTGGAACGCGCTGCGAGGCTCGCCGCGCGCCCAGCCCGCCATAAACTTCCTGGATCTCTCTTTCCGTTTTCGCAAGCATCCAGTCGCTGAGGTGGCGGTATACGTCGTGGCAGCGCTGGTGCAGCTCGGCGGCCGGCACTTTCCGCAGCCCGCAGGTCCGCTGATCGGAAAGCAAACGATGAGTCAGAGTTTCGGAGAGTTCATCGGAATGATGCTCGATGAGATGCACGAGGCGGAGTGCAATCATGGGAGACCTCCATGCACTGCCTACCCGTATTATAGCGACATCTCAGAGCAATGCTGACGGTATTCCGGGGGACGGCCGCGCCTCGCCCCTGCGGCGACCTTCGTCCGAGGTCGAGGTCACCCGGGGGAGTGTGCGCGAGCGCTCGTAACCGACGGTGGTGCTGTACACTCCGCGGTCAAAAAAATGATCCATCAGGCGCAATAGTTCCAGTTCGCCATGCAGCTCGACAGGCCCCATCAGGAAGCCCTGGCGTTCCAGGAATGACCACAAATGCTCCTTGGTGAGCAGAATTCCCCAAATCACATCGCCTAGAGGCACGCCTTGGCGGGCACGCAGTTCCCCGATGCTTTGAAAGCGATGCTCGACATCTGCGCTGCTTTTGTGCAGAAGCCAGTCGCTCAGGTGGCTGTAAATCTCAAGGCAGCGTTCGCGCAATTCGTGCTCGGGTATCTTGCGAAAGCCCTGGGTGTGTGCAGATGAATAGAACTTCTTCAGCAGGCTGTCGGAGAGATTAGCAGCCTCAGTTTCGATCAAGCGAACCAGACGAAGCGAAATCATCCTGCCCCCTTATATCGTAGGACGATACCTTTAACTAGATGCAGGCAGTTTACGCGGCGATGCGCCGGGAAGTACAGAATTTACGATTCTTTAGATTCAGGAATTTGCTCGGATACTCAGGCCCCGTGACACTTCTTGTATTTCTTGCCGGAGCCGCAGGGACATGGATCGTTGCGCCCAACCTTATCGGCCCCGCGCACGATCTGCTGCACCGTCTGCTCCGCGGCGCTCCCGCCACCGGCCATGCGGGCCTGTTCGAGTTCGCGCCGCTTTTTGCGCTGGAAGGCTTCCTCGAGATCGTCGACCGAGGTGGAAACACCACGCGGCGGACGCGACCCACCATTGCCCCCAGAATGCAGCACGGGCCGACCTCCGTCGCCAGAACCCTGGCCTGAAAGACCGGCGGACGTACGCGCAGGACCGCCACTCTCTTGTGGGCGTTCCAGGATCTGCATCAGATACAAGTAGCGAACCGTGTCTTCCTGGAACTTCTGCATCATGCCTTCGAACATGTCGAAGGATTCGCGCTTGTACTCGACCAGTGGATCGTGCTGCGCGTAGCCGCGAAGGCCGATGCCCTCCTTCAAATGGTCCATGTTGAGGAGGTGGTCTTTCCACAGCTGATCGAGCACGCTCAACATGATCATGCGCTCGTGATAGCGCATAGCGTCAGGGCCGATGAGCTGCTCCTTCGCGTCGTAGCGCTCTTTCAGCTTCTCAAAGATGGCATCGCCGAGTTCCTGGCGATTCAGCGTCTCTGGCTTGATGCCTTCGGCGAAAATGTCCACACCGAAGCGCGTGAAGATGCCATCTTTAAGCCCTTTGATATCCCAATCGTCCACGTGGGCTTTCACCGGGCAAAATTCCTCAATGAGACTGCCGAGGATGGCGGTCACGTAGTCTTCGAGAATCAGCTCTTTCTGGTCGACACCTTCAAGCAAGTTGCGACGAAGCCCATAGACGGCCTCGCGCTGCTTGTTCATCACATCGTCGTATTCAAGCAGATGTTTGCGGGCCTCGAAGTTCTGAGATTCGACGGCCTTCTGCGCAGCTTCGATCCGCCGAGTAATCAGCTTCGATTCGATGGGAACGCCTTCTTCCATGCCGAGCTTCTGCAAGAGCGTGGAAACCCACTCGCGGGCGAAGATACGCATCAAGTCATCTTCAAGCGAGAGATAGAAGCGCGAGGAACCGGGGTCGCCCTGGCGGCCGGCGCGGCCACGCAACTGGTTGTCGATCCGGCGAGCTTCGTGTCGCTCGGTACCGAAGATGTGCAGTCCACCGGCAGCAACCACCTCCGCGTGCTCGGAGTCGGTCTGGGCCTTGTACTTGGCGAAGACCTCATTCCACTGGTCGGTGGGCACCACGTACTCGTTGCCAGCGTAGTACCAGACCGTCGTGTTGGCATCGTCGGGGCGCGCGCCGACCTGGCCTTGCGCCGCGCGCAGCGGCTGCGCAATGCCCTTCTTCACGCACTCCTGCTTCGCCATGAATTCGGGATTCCCGCCCAGGAGAATATCCGTACCGCGGCCAGCCATATTGGTGGCAATGGTGACCTGGCCTTTACGTCCGGCCTGGGCGACGATTTCGGCCTCACGCTCATGGTACTTGGCGTTGAGCACAACGTGCTTCATGCCTTTTTTCTTGAGCAGGTCCGACAATCGCTCCGATTTTTCGATGGACGTGGTGCCGACGAGAACGGGCTGACCCGCTTCGTAGTATTTCTGAATCTCGTCCGCCGCGGCGAAGTACTTTTCTTTCTCGGTGCGGTAAACGACATCCGGATTCTCGATGCGCAGCAGCGTCTTGTTCGTCGGGATGACGACCACTTCGAGTTTGTAGATCTTCTCGAACTCGGGGGCCTCAGTTTCGGCCGTTCCGGTCATGCCCGCAAGCTTTTTGTACATGCGGAAGTAGTTCTGGAAGGTAATGGTGGCGAGGGTCTGGTTCTCGCGCTCAATCTTGACGCCTTCCTTGGCTTCGATGGCCTGGTGCAAGCCGTCGGACCAGCGGCGGCCGGGCATCATGCGGCCGGTGAACTCGTCGACGATGACGACTTCTTTTTCGCGCGGGTTGTCGGCTTTCTCGCGAACAACATATTCGACATCGCGGCGATAGAGCGCGTGGGCTTTGACGGCTGTCTCGACGTGGTGCTTGAGATCCCAGTTCTCGGGGTCCGCGATGTTGCCGATACCCAGCAGTTTCTCGACTTTTTCCCAGCCTTCGTCGGTAACAATGATGTTCTTGTGTTTTTCGTCGACCGAGTAATCGCCGGTGAGGATTTTCCGCTGCGGGTCGTCCCCCGCGTCGTAAAGTTTTTGCCGCAGCAGATCCAGTTGGTCCGCGGGAACGTCCCCCGACTCGAGCCATTTGCGCAACTCCGACGGGCTTAGTTCTTCACCTTTTTCCAACTTGGGGATGACGCGATTGACGCGATCGTACTTGTCGGTCGATTCTTCGCTGGCGCCCGAGATGATGAGGGGGGTACGGGCTTCGTCGATCAGGATGGAATCCACTTCGTCGACGATGGCAAAGTTGTGGACGCGCTGCACGCAATCCTTGACGTCGAACTTCATGTTGTCGCGCAGGTAGTCGAAGCCGAATTCGTTGTTCGTGCCGTAGGTAACATCGGCAGCGTAAGCCTCGCGGCGCTCTTCATCGTCGAGGTCGTGGACGATGACGCCAACGGAGAGGCCCAGGAACTTGTAGAGCTTGCCCATCCATTCGGAGTCGCGTTTCGCGAGGTAATCGTTCACCGTGACGACATGAACGCCGCGTCCGCTGAGTGCGTTGAGATATACGGGCAAAGTTGCGACCAGCGTTTTGCCTTCGCCGGTCTTCATTTCGGCGATCTTGCCCTGGTGGAGAACCATGCCGCCGATTAACTGCACATCGAAATGGCGCATGTTCAGCACTCGGCGTCCTGCTTCGCGGACCACGGCAAAGGCTTCGGGCAACAGTTCGTCGAGAATTTCTTTCAAGACGGCGAGGCGTTCCTCTTCGAGTTGCTTCAGGCGGTCGGGGTCCGCGTTGGGTTCAGCCTGGATTTTGCCGGCACGCTCCTGGATGCGCTTGCGGAATTCGTCGGTCTTGGCGCGCAGCTCGGCATCCGACAGCTTTTGAATGGCAGGCTCGAGGGCGTTGATGGCCTCGACCTGGGGCAGAAGGCGCTTAACCTCGCGCTCGTTCTTCGTCCCGAAAACCTTGGCAACAAGAGAGTTAATCAATCCTGAAATCCTTGCGGGGTGAGACGACCCCAAGCACACGCGGCTTACTTTAGAAGCCTAGCATATTAGATGCAGCCGGGGATTACGAGGAGATTACACCCGAAACGGCTGGATGTTCGCGGGTCGGCGATTCCGGTATAGTTTGGCGACACATGCCCACCTTTTACGACCGTTTTGCCGAAAGCGCGCAACGCTGGCCGAAGAATCCTGCCCTACAAATTCAACGCGCCGACCAATTGGAAAGTTACACCTTCGGCGAGGCTCGCACGATGTCGGAGTCGGTGGGGCGCTGGCTCAGCGAGCAGCCCATGGAGCGCGGCAGCCGCGTCGCGATTTTTGCCGACAACCATCCACGATGGGTCGCATGTTATTTGGGGATCATCGCTTCCGGGCACACGGTCGTTCCGCTCGATACCGCGTACCACGCCGACCAGGTAGAAAAAGTCTTAAAGGACAGCGGGACAAGCTTCCTCTTCACCGACGTCAAGCACCTGGCCGTGGCGCAGAAGGGCGTTGGAGCGCTGCCGGTAAAGATCGGGCTGACGGACCCGGTGAATTTAAAGACTCTGAAGAAAGAGCCCGACGGGCCGCGCTGGGTGGTCGACCTCGATGCGGTCTTCGCGGCCGGGCCGGGAAATTTCAAGCCGGTCGACGCGCCGACCGACGCCGTGGCCGGTCTGCTTTACACCTCGGGCACGACCGCCGATCCCAAAGGCGTGATGCTCACGCACGGCAACTTACTGGGCGAAGCGAATGCTGTGTTCCAGGTGATCAGCATCGGGCCGGACGATGCTGTGCTCGGCATCCTGCCCATGTTTCACGTGCTGGCGCAGATGGCCAACCTGATGCTGCCGCTCGTGAACGGCGCGCGCGTGGTGTATCTCGAAACGCTGAACACGACCGAGTTGCTGCGCGGCCTGCAAGAGCGTGGCATTACGGCCTTCGCCGTGGTGCCGCAATTTTTCTATCTGATTCACGACAAGATTTTCAAAGAAGTCGCCAAGCGCGGAAAGATCGCGCAGACCGCGCTGCGCGCGATGATGGCGACGAACCGCTTTCTGCGCAAGCTTGGCATCAACGCGGGAAAATTGTTCTTCGGTAAGATTCACAAAACATTCGGAAGCAAGATGCGCTTCCTGATCACGGGCGGCTCGCGTTTCGATCCCGCGATTGCGCGAGATTTTGCGGCCTTCGGCATCGACATCCTCAATGCATACGGATTGACCGAGACTTCGGCGGCGGCATTTATGAATCCGCCCGGCAAAGTTGTGATCGGCTCGGTTGGCCCTCCGTTTCCCACCATCGAAGGCAAGATCGAAGACCCGCAGCCCGGCGAGGATGGCGGTCCGGCGGTAGGCCAGATTCTGATCCGCGGGCCGATCGTGATGAAAGGCTACTGGAACCGGCCCGATGCTACGGGCGAGGCGCTGAAAGATGGCTGGCTGCACACGGGCGATCTCGGATACTTCGATGGCGACGGCAACCTGTTCATCACAGGACGAGCGAAAGAACTGATTGTTCTGGCGAATGGAAAGAATCTCTATCCGGAGGAGATTGAGTCGTACTACTTGAAGTCGCCCTATATCAAGGAAATCTGCGTCATGGCCCTGGAGGCGAAGCCGGGCGATCCGACCAGCGAGCGGCTGTACGCGGTGGTCATACCGAATTTTGAGGAGTTGAAAGCCAGGAAGATCGTCAACGCGAAAGAAGTCATTCGCTTCGATATCGAAGGCTTGTCGCAACAGCTGGCGTCAACCAAGAGAATTGGCGCCTACGAGATCTGGCAGGAAGACTTGCCACGCACAACCACCCGCAAGCTGAAGCGTTTCCAGATCGAGAAGAAGGTGCGGGCGAACCAGGCAAAGGGCGGCGTGGCTGGCGAGGACGCAGACATTCCCTCGGAACGGCCGCTCACGCCGGAAGATCAGGAGTGGTTGCAACGCGAGGACGTACAGCGCGCTCTTTCAGTGATCAAAGAAAACGCCAGCAAAGCGCCGGACAAGCTATCGCCCTACGACAACCTGGAACTGGATTTGGGTCTGGACTCGATGCAGCGAGTTGAACTGTTAAGCACGCTCGAGTCGGAGATGGGCAGCAGCGTGGAAGAGTCGCGACTGGCCGAGATTTACACCGTGCGAGACCTGGTCAATGCGGTGCTGGAGAGCGTTGGCAAGGGTGGCGCCAAAGAGAAGTTCGCCGGCTGGAGCACGGTGTTCGCGGAGCCGGTCACGGACCCCGACGTTCTGGACCTGGCAAAACCGAGGCCGTTCGCTGAGGCATTCTGGTACACGGTATCGCGGATCTTCAAGCTGCTCGCGCTGGAGTTTTTTCATTTGGAGTATTCCGGCTTGGAGAAACTGCCGAAAGACGGAGCGTTCATCCTGTCGTCGAACCACCAGAGCTTCGTTGATCCCGCGGTGCTCGCCGGAATTCTTCCCTGGACGCTGTTCAAGCGGCTGTTCGCCGTGGGGACCAGCGAAATCTTCGGCTCTGGATTCATGCGGGTGCTGGCGCGCTGGGTGCGGGTGGTGGTGCTCGACCCGGATGCGAACCTGCTGCCGGCGATGAAGGCAGGAGCGTTCGGCTTGAAACATGGGCGGGCCCTGATTCTGTACCCGGAGGGCGAGCGCAGCATTGACGGCACGCCGAAGATTTTCAAGAAAGGCGCGGCCATCCTGTCGATCCACATGCAAGCGCCGATCGTGCCGATTGCGATCGATGGCTTCTATGAAGCCTGGCCGCGCGGCAAGAATTTTTTCCAGAAGCTCACGCACATGAAGATCCGCATCGGCGACCCGATTTATCCGCCGTCGGAGGCGCAGGCTTCCGAAGAGGCCTATGCGAAGCTGACGGCCGACGTGAAAGAGCGGATCGTGACCATGTGGGAAGAACTGGGCGGGAAGAAAGCGGAGCCGGCCGCGAAGGCGGCCGACTAAATACAAAAGGCATCTTTGTGACTACTCCGGCTCCGTCAGTCGAACGACCAACCGGCGCCGCCCTGATAATTGTTCGCGTAGAAGTACAAATGCGGCCACAGCGACTACATTCAAAGTCCCAGGAGACAACATCCCCGGGCAACGGATCGGACAACATCTCTTCGAGCGGGCAATTCTGATGAACGACTCGAAATGTTTCCTGGGAAACGATCAAGATAAGCTGGCGGACGAAATCGCGACAGTCTCGTAAGATTCCAAAGTTTATTCGTTCGGCGAAGCCCGTGCAGCTTGGGCAGGAAGAGCTCACCCGCTAATGATACTTGTCTTCTGAATTACGCTTTGGCGCTTTGTGCGTGCTGGCCGAAGGCTTTTACGAACGCATCCACCACCATCGAGTCGTAACGCTTGCCCGAACTCTTCACAATCACTTCCTCGGCTTGAGCAGGCGACATCTTCCGCGCGCCCGTAGTGCTCACCATGGTTTCGTAAGCGTCCGCCAGAGCAAGAATCTGGACTTCGAGCAGTGCGTCGGCAGCACTGGCGCCAGACTTGCTCAAAGCCTGTTCGGTCACGAGGATCGGAATGGCGCGCTGTAGCGTTCCAGCGAGTGCTTTCCCCTTATTCAGGGTGCGGCCGCTCTTCTTCTTGCTCTCGCTCATGCTTTCGGCGAGATCTTCTTCCGAGAGATTGGCAACCTTAAGCAGGACGCTTGCTGAGATGCCGAGGTCGGATACGTTCTGCAATAACGCGGCGATGCGGACATCTTCCATGCTGCGGGCGTCGAGCCCCATCGCCTCGCCGATTTTTTGCGTGTACAGCGAAACCCGATAGGCGTGCGCGCTGCTGTATTTTTCATTCGCCAGGAAGTGCTGCAGGATGACCATCATGCCGTCATAGCTGTCCTGCAGTTCGAGCAGGCTATGCCGGTTGCGCTCATAGAGCGTGCCCATCGCATATCCGCTGACCACGAGGATGCCACCCCAGGCGGCTAGATCGAACCACGGACTCTCACCCGCCGCGGCGATGTGCCGGTTGAACATAACCGGGTTCATCGCGGTCAGTGCAACCACCAGAAAGACGCTGGCAAATGCCGTCAACACCGCGTGCCGGCGCCCAAAAGAGAATGCGGAGTACAGCGTCGGCAGAAAATAGAAGCACAGCACGACGCGCTGCGACGACACCAGAAAGTTAAGCAGCGCGGCAATGACGACCAGTGACAGCAACAGCCAGAGTTCTTTGCGAGTTTTACTCATGGCGCTTCCTTCGCGCAGGGCCGGCTCAGAACGAAAGATCTCCCAGCTTGCTTCTATGGTAAGCAGCCGGAGCACACCTCAAGTAATTACGGAGGTAATGGCAAAACCCAGCGCTTAATCAAGGAATCCGGTTGGACGTGCGCCTAGCGCTTTAAATTCAGGCCGCGGGCGGCCAGGATACGTCGTTGCTTCTTCCGCTCATGGATGTCAAATCGCCCTCCGGTTACTTGGCGCGCGGGTGAGTCTGGTCATAGACGGCAAGAACATGCTTGGTGGACAGTTGGGTGTAGCGCTGCGTGGTGGCAAGGCGTTCGTGGCCGAGCATTTCCTGAATCGCTCGCAGGTCAGCACCTTCTTCCAGCATGTGTGTGCCGAAAGCGTGTCGCAGGGTATGGGGGTGCACGTCAGGAGAGAGACCTTTGGCGACGGCAATCTTTTTCACGATGCGGCCCACGCTGCGAGTCGTGAGACGCCCGCCCCGCCAGTTGACGAGCAAAGCGCGCGTGGTGTGGTTTTGGCTCGACCTTCGGTCCGCTTGCTCGAGCTTCTGTTTCTGTGTCGCCAGGAGCTTTTGCCGGGCGGGTAGATAAGCTGCAAGAGCAGCGGCGGCGGTTCCTCCAAACGGAACGTAGCGTTCTTTTTTCCCCTTGCCACGAACCAGGATCGCTTCCGCGTTGGGGCGGACGTCATCGAGGTCGATGCCAGTTAATTCGGAGTTGCGCACACCGCAACCATAAAGCAGCTCCAGCAAAAGATGATCGCGCTCCGGAAACGCAGCGACTTCGGGCATGCCGCCATCGAGCACCGAATTCATTTCCTCAATGGTGGGGACGCGGGGCAGCTTTTTGGGAAGCTTGGGAGTGGCAACCAGCTTGGCCGGATTTTGATCGACCACGCCTTCCTGCGCGAGCCAACGGTAGAGCGAACGCACGGCCGCAAGCGCGCGGGCCACCGAGGTCTTGCTCAGTCCTTTTTCGTAGAGATGCGACAGGAATCCGCGAATCGCGATGTGATCGATCTTCTTCCAGTCGCGCGTACCGACATGAGCAGCGAACGCATCCAGGTCGCCGGAATACGCCTTAATAGTGTGTGCCGAGGCGTTGCGTTGGCGCAGAACGCGCAAGTATTCGTCGATGCGCTTCTGGACCTGCGTGCGTTGGTGTTCGCGGCTTGTCATACTGGAATCTTTGCGCCACCGAGATACTCAGTCACAGGCAGAAACCCGGTGGACGTGAAGAGCTATGAAGATCGGGCGCTTTGTCGCGTCGCTGAGATTCCATCTCATACTTCGTGTGATCCTGCATTTCTACTTTTCTCTGTCTCCATGACGCTGTGATGAATAAATGTCACTTCCCTTTCGCGCGCGGATGATGTTTTCGGAACACCGTCTTCAGGCGGTCAAGGGCCAGATGCGTGTAGACCTGCGTCGTAGAAATATCGGCATGGCCGAGAATGGTCTGCACCGTACGCAGGTCGGCGCCGTTCTCGACCATGTGCGTGGCACAGGAGTGGCGCAGCATATGCGGCGAAGCGTGGCGACCGGATGCCGCAGAAGCCGCGCCCACCATCTGCCACACGCGCTGACGGGTTAATGGATGAGCGCCGCGGGCCAGAAAAAGAGATGGAGCGGACTTCCCTGCGGCAAGAACCGGGCGTCCCTCGCGCAAATATTGCTCGAGCGCATGGTGCGCAGACTTGCCTAACGGAACGATGCGTTCCTTGTCGCCCTTGCCGCGCACCAGCATATATCCCATGTCGAGTTTGAGATCGGCGAGCTTTGCCTGAACCATCTCTGAGACACGCAGCGCGCCCGCATAGAAAACCTCGAGCATGGCGCGATCGCGAGCCGCAATCGCCGCGGCAAGCCTGCTGTCGCGCGCAGCGTTGGGAGCGGCCAGGGTTGCCAGCACTTCGTCCTGGGCCAGCGACTTGGGCAAGACTTTCCATTGTCTGGGCGAATCGATATTGAGGGTGGGGTCGTGGCCGATCTTCTCGTCAATGAGCAGGTGACGGTAAAGATGCCGCAACGCCGATAGCTTGCGTCCGACGGAGCGCCCGTCCACCGAATTGGCAAACAACTGCTGGAGAAAGTCGCGCACGTCCTCGCGCCGCGCGCTGACGAAGAGACGCTTGCGGCCCTCGAGAAATTCGCCGAATTGGCAGAGATCGGTGGTGTAGGCCGAAATGGTCAGCGGGGCCAGGCCCTTTTCGATTTTGAGGTAGTCGAGAAAGGCAGACATGACGCGGGCGTTGGGAAGCGAAGCCATTTCGAATCTGAGAAGCTGCATGCGTTGCTCGCGAGGCAACCGTCGAACCTGCTCAGGCAATGAGGATATGCGCGTTATCGGACATCGTGAAGTAACGGCGAAGGCACTGCGAGACGCCAGATCTCAACCCGCAGTGTGGCGAAGCTGCCGCCTGCTAAGCAAGCAGACGTTCAGGCATCACGACCAAAATGGCCAACAGCACAGCGAGGATGGTCATGACCGCATCGGCCAGGCTGATCTCGCGCCAGCGGGTGATCAGATAAGAAGCGGCCTGCAAAAGCCAGACCAGCAGGCTGAAGGAACAAAGAATGCCGATGATGCCGAAGGTGGGGTAGAGATGGATCAGGCTGAAGCTCGCGAGCTGTGGATCGCTGGTGTGGATGAATTCGATTTTTTCCCACACGATGCGAGCGCCGAGGGCGAACGCCAGGGGCGACGCACAGAACCACCAGATTCTCAGGTAACCCGGCAGTGCGCTGGCCTGCACAACACGATTCTAGTTCGAATTCTGCTGAAGCGATGCCAAAAGTTCGCGGGCGTAGATCGCGCCTTCCGGCGTTTCTTCGTGCTTAAAGTAGGCAAAGACGTTGCGGCCGGCAACAACGTGCTCTTGGATGCGCTCCATCATCTGCTTCCGCTCGTCCGGTGGGTAACTCGGTTTGCGAAAGCGGTAATACACAAAGCCCGCGGTAACCACTTCCGGGGTGGTCATCTCCTCGGTCTCCGCAACGCAGAGTGCGGCGGGATGTTCACGCAGGGCCTCATAGATCTCGTCTGCAAACCAGGAAGCGTGGCGGAATTCAAACGCTGCTGACAGCGGTTTGGGCAGCAGCTTCAGAAAATCTGTTAAAAGCTCGCGGTCGGCTTTCAAGTTCGGGGGCAATTGAAACAACACCGGGCCAAGTTTGCCGGCGCTCGCCAAGGGCTCAATGGTTGCGAGGAAGCGCGCAACGAAGTCCTCCGTTCCCTTAAGCCGCTTGATATGCGTAATCACTTGATGAGCTTTGATCGTGAATTGAAAGCCCGACGGTGTTTCCCCTAGCCAGTTCTGCAGAGTGGTTTCCTTCACCAATTGCCGGAAGGTGAAGTTGACTTCGACGGCGTTCAACTGGGTTGCGTAGTGGTTGAGAAACTTTTTTTGCGCGAGTTTCTGCGGGTAGAAATCCGGCTTCCAACTGGGGTAAGCCCAACCTGACGTGCCCGCGAAGATCGTAGCCATAATCAAGAACGCAGGCGGATTATAGCTTGCGGCGCTTCTTTGGTGCCGCGGAAGCCGACGCGGAGCGCGGATTGGAAGCGTTTTTGGCCTTCGCCATTTTCGCTGCTGGCTTCGCCGTCGCTTTACGATGTTCGCTTTCCCCTGAATGCTTAGGAACCGATGGTGACATCGCAGCACGGGCTGGAGAATTTGTGGCCGAGGCCATCTGCCGAAGATCCGGTAGTTTCTGCTTTAAGCGCAGCACCGGTTCGTGGAGATCGCCCATCTTCTCGAAGCGTGCCAGAACGTCTTTGGCTTCGAACACCAGCCGGCCGGCATCCTTCTTTTTGAGGGCGGCTTCGACTTCCTCCCATTTCACCGGTGTCGAAACCGTGGGGTGCTCGCGCGCCCGCAAGGAATACACCGAGACAGTCGTCTTGTGTTCGTCGTTCTGGCTCCAGTCAACGAAGATCTTGCCGGTGCGCAACTCCTTCTTCATCTCAGATACGACCAGGCCGGGGTGCTCGTGCTCCAGGAACTTGGCCAGAGCGAGGGCAAAGGTTTTGGTGACTTCGTAGCTCGTCGGCGTGTTGAGCGGGACGTAAATCTGCAGGCCTTTGGAGCCAGAGGTCTTGGGGAAACTCTCCAAATCGAATTTCGAGAAGATATCCCGCAGCCAAATCCCCACTTGCGCACACTGGACGATGTTTGCCGGCGGTCCGGGATCAAGGTCGAAGACCAGCATGGTCGGGCATTCGATATCTTTTGCCAGCGCAAGCGACGGGTGAATTTCCAGCGAGGCAAGATTGGCCAACCAGGTAAGAGTCGGCAGGTCATTCACCAGCAGGTAGTTGATGTGGCGGCGATTGTGGCGGCTCCAGATCGGCGCCGTCTGCACCCAGTCGGGACGGTGCTTGGGAGCATTCTTCTCGTAGAAGTACTCGCTGTCGACACCGTCGGGATAACGCTTCATGGTGACTGGGCGGCCCGCCAGGTGCGGCAGGAGTGCGGGACCAATGCGCGCGTAGTAGTCGATGACCTGCCCCTTGGTAAAGCCGGTCGCGGGATACAGAACTTTGTCGAGATTCGACAGACTGAGATGACGGCCTTCGACATCGACGACCGGCGAGTTATTTCGTGCTGTCACGGTGTCCTCGGCTGGAGCGAATTTCCGCCGGTAGTATAAGCGGTACGCGCGTGCGAGTCGCGCTGCCAGCCGCGAACGTGTTGGATGCCACTGTGCCGCCACAGGTTTGACATTTCTGCTGCTTCGAACGTACTTTCGAGAGTCTGCCCGGTAGACCGGCTGATTTTCCGGAGGTTTGATGAAATACCGCGTAGCGCGTACGCTCGCCGCCCTGCTTCTGCTCGTTGTCGCCGCAGCCGCCCAGGATCTGGCTTCCTTCGAAAAGCGGATTGCCGTCAAGACCCTACCCAACGGGCTTACGGTCATTATTTGTGAACGGCCGGAGGCGCCCGTCTTCTCTTTCTTCACTATCGTGAACGCAGGTTCGGCGCAGGATCCTTTCCAGAAAACTGGCTTGGCTCACATGTTTGAGCACATGGCCTTCAAGGGCACGGACACCATTGGAACGAAAGACTACGCGGCGGAAAAAGTGGCACTGGCGAAAGTGGAAACCGACTATGCCGCTTACATTGCCGAACGCGACAAACCCTTCGGCCGCGATGAAGCCAAGCTAAAGGAACTGGAAAAGACATGGAAAGACTCGGTCGAAGCCGCGCAACAATACGTAGTTCCACACCAGTTCGACACGATCGTTGAGTCGGAGGGGGGCGTCGGTATGAACGCCTTCACCAACTACGACGAGACTGCCTACTTCTACTCATTTCCCGTGAACCGCCTGGAGCTATGGGCGTATCTGGAGTCCAGCCGGTTCCTCCATCCGGTGATGCGCGAGTTCTACAAGGAGCGCAATGTTGTGATCGAAGAACGGCGGATGCGAATCGATAGCAATCCGACCGGGCGCCTGCTCGAGCAGTTCACGACCGCCGCCTTCCAGGCGCACCCGTATCACCGGCCGACCGTCGGGTGGATGTCGGATTTGAATACCTTCTCGGCGACCGATGCCATCAACTTCTTCGACAAGTACTACATCCCTTCGAACATGGTGATTGCGGTAGTGGGCGACATCAAAGCGTCGGAGGCGATGCCGATCATTGAGAAATATTTTGGCCGGCTGCCAACGAAGCCAGAACCGGACGAACGCACCACCACCGAGCCACCGCAGAACTCCGAGCGGAAGGTCGTGCTCCAGGAACGAGCCCAACCCCTGTACCTCGAGGGCTATCACCGGCCCGATTACCGCAGCAAGGATGACGCGGTATACGACGCCATTCAGGACCTGATGTCGAACGGCCGAACTTCCCGCTTGTATCGCGCGCTGGTACGGGACAAAAAGATCGCGGCCGATTCAGCGGGTTTCTCCGGCCTGCCTGGAAGCAAGTATCCGCATTTGTTTGCCTTTTACGCCGCACCGCTCCCCGGCCACACGCCGCAGGAGATGGCGGACGCAATCCACGTCGAGATCGATCGCCTGAAAAACGAAGACGTTAGCGACGAAGAACTGAAGATGGTGAAGACGCGCGCCAAGGCTGACTTGATCCGCGGCCTCGCGGAAAATGAAGGACTGGCCCAGCAGCTTGCCATTTACCAGACACGCTACGGAGACTGGCGCGAACTGTTCCGATCCGTCGACCGCATCGATCAGGTGTCGAAGGCCGATATCCGGCGAGTGGCGAACGAAACGTTCAAAGATACGAATCGAACTGTGGGCATCATTGAAAGCGCAAAACCTTCCGCATCGAAGGGAGGCGCGCAATGAAACGCCGCTCTCGAGTTCCTGCCACATTTCATTTCCGGATATTCCAAACGGCCTGCGCCGTGATCTTGCTGCTCACCGCCGTGGTTCCCGCGTTCGCGCAGTATCCCAGCTGGCAGCAGATTCCCATTCCTCCGCTACCTCAGTTCAAGCCACAAGAGCCCAAACGCGTTCAGCTCTCGAACGGTATGGTCGTTTTTCTGCAGGAAGATCATGAACTGCCGCTGATCGATGCCGTGGCGCGCATCCGCGGTGGATCGATTAGCGAGCCAAAGGGCAAAATCGGGCTGATCGATCTATACGGCGAGGTCTGGCGTACGGGTGGAACGAAGGCGCAGACGGGGGATCAACTCGACGATTTCCTGGAGGTTCGAGCAGCCCGGGTGGAAACCAACGGCGGCTCCGATTCCACGAGCATCTCGCTCTCGTGCATGAAGGGCGACTTCGACGACGTTTTCAAGATCTTCGTCGATCTCTTGCGCAGTCCGGAGTTCCGGGCCGACAAGCTGGACATCGCGCAAGAAGGTGTCTACGACTCCATCTCCCGGCGCAATGACAGCCCCGGGCAAATCGTCTCTCGGGTTTCGGCGCAACTCGCCTATGGCAAAAATAACCCGTACGTTCGTGAACCGGAGTACGCGACCGTCTCCGCGGTCACGCGCGAGGACCTGATCAACTGGCATAAGACCCATGTCTTCCCGAACGACATCATTTTGGGCATTGCCGGCGACTTTGACGCTACGGCGATGGAGGCCAAGCTTCGGACGGCTTTCGATTCGTGGGCGAAGGGTCCGGCAGCGGTGCAACCGAGCATCGATTTCACTCCGACAAAGCCCGGCGTCTACCTGGTAAAGAAAGAAGATGTGAACCAAAGCAACGTTCGCATGGTGATGCTCGGAACCGAGCGGAAGAACCCGGATTACTTCGCCATCGAAGTTTTTAATGAAGCGTTCGGCGGAGGTTTCACTTCCCGGCTCACGCAGGATATTCGCACGAAGCGAGGCCTGGCTTACGCGGTCGGCGGAGGCGTGGGTACGGCGTTCGATCACCCCGGCATCACACGCATGTCGCTGGGCACGAAGAGCCAGACCACGATCGAAGCCACACAAGCGCTCCTCGACGACATCGATGACTTGAAAAAGAATCCGATCAGCGCCGAGGAGATCAAGAAGGCCAAGGACTCGATTCTCAACTCGTTCATCTTCAATTTTGATTCGCCGGACAAGGTGCTGCGCGAGCGCATGGCCTACGAGTTCTACGGCTATCCGCCGGACTTCCTGGAGAAATACCGCGCGGGCATTGAAAAGGTAACCCAGGCTGACGTGGCGAGCGTCGCGCAGAAGTATGTGCAGCGCGACAAGTTTGCTTTGCTCGTGGTGGGCAATCCAGCCGACTTCGATAAACCTCTCAACACGCTGGGACCGGTCACCGACATCGACATTTCGATTCCGGGATCGCCGCCGGGCGCCCCCGGCGAAGCTGGCTCGGGCGGCCAGGCGGCAGCTGCGCCCTTTGCGGCTCCTGCCAGTTCGAACGCCGCCGGGAAGGCGTTGGCGGCGAAAGCTGCGGCTGCGATGGCCGCGCCCGCGAAACTCAAATCGATTCACGGCTTCCATTCCAGCCTCAAGCAGGAAGGCGGCCCGCCAATCGAGGTCACCATCGCTTTCCCGGACCGCATGCACGTCGACATAACCACTCCGGGTGGAGACATGGCGATCGTGGTCACACCCGCCGGCGGATTTATGGCCGCGCAGGGTCAGACTCGAGATCTGCCCGGACCTCGCAAAGAAGAACTGCTCAACCAGATCAAACGCGATCTGGTTTTCATCGCGCAGCACGTTGACGATCCCGTTTTTATCTTTGCGGCGAACGGCTCCGAGACGATAGGCGGAGTCGACGCGCAGATACTCGACATCAATTCCCTGGGGGCCGCAATGCGCTGGTACATCGATCCCTCGAATGGCAGGATTTTGCGCGAGATTTATCCCGCGATGGGGCAGACAGGTCCAGTCAATGGGGAGACCGATCTTTCCGACTGGAAAGATTTCGGTGGCGTGACCTTGCCGGCCAAGCATGCCAACAAGCAAGACGGAAAAGATACCGGGATGGTCGAATATACCAAGATCACCTTCAATCCCCCGATCGACGACAAGCTCTTCTCGAAGCCCGCCGCTCCGGCACAGTAGTTTCCCCTGGATTTCGATCCTCTCTCAAGGTCAAGCTGCTTTCCCTTTCGAGGGGCCTCCTCCGCAGCGCCCATCGCACAGCGGCCGCAAGCCTTGACCCGAGCGCGTTTTTCGCATAATGTAAGCAGAATCAATAGGCGAACAAAAGGCGAAATACATGAAAACGCTCGCCAATTCCCTGCTGCCGGGCCTTGCCTCCGACGATAGACCTCAGCTCATCGGCATCGCACGGCTCGCCGCCCAGGGAGAGTCGATCCGCGAAGGCCACAACGTCGAATATTTCACGCTGCCCACGAAGTCGGTACTCAATAAAGTGGTGAGCCGGCGTCAACTTCCTTTCACTTGGGCAATCAATCCGTACCGCGGATGTGAGTTTGCCTGCAAATACTGCTACGCCCGCTACACCCACGAGTTCATGGAGATGAGCGACGTGGCATTTGAGCAGAAGATCTTCGTGAAGCAACACGCAGCGGAATTGTTGGCGCAGGAGTTGAAGAAGGTTAAACCGCACGAGCCGATCGCGATTGGAACAGCCACCGATCCCTACCAGCCCGCGGAGCGGCGATTCGAAATCACACGATCGATCCTTGAGGAACTTGCCCGCCACAAAGGCTATGAAATCGGCATCGTAACCAAATCGAATCTGATCCTGCGCGATGCTCAGCTCCTGCGCGCGATTGCGGAAAAGAACCGGCTCCACGTCAGCATGACTGTAACCACCGTCGATGTCGAACTCGCCCGGCTTCTGGAGCCGCGCGCGCCGAGGCCGGACCTTCGCCTGGAAGCGGTGCGCCAGTTGAATCTTGCTGGAATCGGCACCGGGATAAATTGCGCCCCGGTGCTGCCGGGCCTTACCGACGCCCCCGCCGATCTCGAGGCGCTAGTACGAGCCGCGGCCGAAGCCGGAGCGACTTACATCTTTGCCAATCCGCTGTTTCTGAAGCCTTGCTCGGCCTCGGTCTTTCTGCCCTTTCTTGAAAAGCAATTTCCTCATCTGGCCCCCAGTTACCGGGAACGTTACGCATCTCGCGCGTTCCTTCCACCGGCCTATGGGAAGCGGCTGTCGCACCTCATCGCGAAGCTCCGCCAGAAATATGGAATCCGGCGAGATGAAGAGCGCAGTCGCCGGCGGATTCAGCCGAGCCATGAGTTCTTCGCCGACGAGCAACTCGGCTTATTTCCGAAATCTGCCTGATATCGCTGCCAACCGCCGCTTGGCGATGTAGAATCAGGAGCTTCCCGCATTCCTGGCGGGAGACTCATTCGCCCAGTGCCGACTCGACGTCCCATCTTCCGCTACGCGCTCTTAGCCCTTCTATTCGCGATCACGGTTGGGTACGAAGTTCCCTACCTGCATGACATCCTGCGCGACGAACGGCGCACCCTGCCGTTGTTTTCGACGGCAGAGGGCACGAACCGCATCAATTTCGTGGATCGGCGCGCGGCCGCAGCTGGCCTGCACAAAGGAGACCAGGTTATTGAGATTAACGGCGAGCCGTTCGACGGAGCCGGAGACTGGTTTGCGGTTTCACGCCGCACGCCCATCGGCCGCAGCATTTCGTTGAAGATCCGTTCGGGCGATCCGGCTGAACCCGGGGAACGCACGCTCACTTTTACGGTAGAAAACAGCCGCCCTACACCCTGGGATATCTTCGCCGTTCTGACGCTTCAGTTTCTGATTCCGGCCATCTCGGTCGCGTTAGGCTTCTGGGTTGCCTTCATGCGGCCGCGCGATCCGATGGCGTGGCTGTTGCTCGCGCTGATGCTGACGTTTCCGCACATTTTTGAGACTTACAAAGTGCAAGGCTGGCCGCCAGGCTGGCGCGAGGCAGCTGAGGCCTATCACGCCATCCTCGGGACGATGTTGCCGGTCGTGATGTTTCTCTTCGGACGGTATTTCCCGGAGCCGTTCCCACGCGAAAGCGTCGCGGCCACGACCTGGAAGGCGATGCAATGGTCGTTGGTAGTTCCTTACGCGATTCTGGCTTTCCTCGGCGTTGTGGAATCGGTGGGGGATCTGAGCAGCTATCGGCGGGTGGCTCCGCTGGAGCACGCCACCCAACCATTCGATCGCATCGAACAGTGGCTGGCGTACATATTGATCGGCAGTTTTTTCGCCGCGATGGGCATCAAGTTCGGCATGACAAAGTCACCCGACACGAAACGCCGGGTGAAAATCCTGTTCCTGGGATCGTTCCTTGCGTGGACTCCTGCACTGGTCCTGGTCATCGCCGGGCAGATCCTGCACAAGTCGCTGGCGGAAGCATTTCCCCAGTGGCTCATCATCACGCTGATCACGCCCCTGGTCCTGTTTCCTCTCACTTTGGCTTATGTGATCGTGGTCCAAAAGGCGATGGACGTCAGCCTGGTGGTTCGACAGGGGTTGCAATATGCGCTCGCGCGCGGGGGAACGCGGGTGGTCCAGGTTTCGGCGATCGCGTATGTAGTCTGGATGATGTTCCGCCTCACCAGCGATCCGAACCGCAATGCACCCACGCGCCTCCTCCTGATTCTTGCCGGCATCGGCGTCATCTTTACGATCCGCCGGGGCGGCGACCGCTTACGCGCCTGGATCGACCGGCGCTTCTTCCGCGAAGAATACGACACCGAGCAGGTACTCACCGACCTGAGCGACCAGGTCCGCAGCATTGTGGAGCCGAAGTCGCTTCTCGAAACGGTTGCTTCGCGGATCTCGCAGACCTTGCACGTTCCTCAAGTGGCTGTCCTGCTCGGTGGCGACTTCTACAAGCCTGCCTATGCCATGGGATATGTCGACCTCTCAGATGTTGCTTTCCCGCGCAACGCCGGCACCGTGCAGGTGCTGCGCCGCCAGAAAGAGCCTGCGCGCGTGTATCTCAATAATCGCGATTCGTGGCTATACCTCGAAGAAGACGTCGACGATGCCGAACGGGCCAGGTTGAGCAAGCTCGGCGCCGAACTTCTGCTGCCGCTCGCTGTCCGGGACAAATTGCTGGGCTTTATCTCGCTAGGACCGAAACGTTCGGAAGAGCCCTACACCGGCTCCGATGTCCGGCTGCTGAAGTCCGTCGCTGCGCAAACCGGCCTCGCGCTCGAGAACGCAGACTTAATGCGCAAGATCTCCGACGAGGTCGCGCAGCGCGAACGGCTGAATCGCGAAGTGGAGATTGCGCGCGAGGTGCAGGAGCGCCTTTTTCCCCAAAAGCTCCCTGCCATTCGTGGCCTCGACTACGCAGCTCACTGTCGCCCGGCGCTGGCGGTCGGTGGCGACTACTATGACTTCCTGGCTTTGCCGCACGGCCATCTCGGGGTTGCCATCGGCGATGTTTCGGGCAAGGGCATCGCCGCCGCCCTGATGATGGCAACGCTGCAGGCATCCCTGCGCGGAGAGGCGACCCGAGCTCCCGACAGCCTTGCGGGCGCCATCGCCAACATCAACCGGCTGGTCTATGACTCCTCGGCGTCGAATCGATACGCGACCTTCTTCTACGGCCAGTACGATCCGGCCGCGGGACGTTTCGATTACGTCAACGCCGGACACAATGCGCCGCTGCTGTTTCGCTCTACGCAAGGGCGCTGGGAGGTTACGCATCTCGATGTGGGCGGGACGGTCGTGGGCCTGGTCGAAAGCTTTCCCTACCAGCAGGGTTCCGTCACCATAATGCCCGGCGACACGCTCATCGCCTTTACCGACGGCATCAGTGAAGCGATGAATCACAACGACGACGAGTGGGGCGAAGCCGCCCTTATCGACTCGGTCGAACGCTGCGACGGTCTTTCCGCCAAAGACATGCTCGATCGGATTTTCCGCGACTGCGACCGCTTCGTTGCCGGTGCCAAGCAGCACGACGACATGACGCTCGTGGTTCTGCGTGTTTTGCCTCATGCCTGAGACGGCAGCATCTATAATCTTGGCTTCAGTCCCATGAGCCCGTTCTCCCCACCCACTCCACCCGCGTCGCCGCTTCGCTTCTCCGATCGCGTAAATCGCTTCTGGACGCGGGTAACGGAAGGCCTTGAAGTGAACCAGCTGTGGGCGCAGTTCGAAAGGGATGCCCGCTCCAGCTACCGGCTGTACTCGGCTGATGTGGAGCGCGCCGAAGATGACAACATCCGCCCCGGACGCAAATTCCTGCGGACCGCTGAGAAGTTTTTCTGGGCAATCCTGGAGAAACTTTCGCCGGCGCGCCGCGTCCTTCTGCTGATCGCTTTGGTCCTGCTCTTCTTTCCGGCGGGTGGCTTTACCTACAAGGACCGCGCCGGACAGGTGCAGGTGGTCGAATTCGATCTGCGCTTCTTCGGCGGCCTGACCCTGCTCTTGGTGCTGGTGCTGGAGGTCGGGGATCGGGTTGTGATGAAGCGCGACCTGCAGATCGCGAAAGAAATTCAGAACTGGCTTCTTCCGAATCAGCCGCCGGCAATTCCCGGCGCGGAAGTGGCTTTTCTCACGCGGCCGGCAAACACTGTCGCGGGAGATTACTACGACGTCTTCGCTCGTCTCGTGGATGCCGGAGAGGCGCCCCGCTTCCTGTTGGCCGTCGCCGACGTTGCCGGCAAGAGCGTGCCCGCCGCCATGCTCATGGCAACTTTTCAAGCTAGCCTGCGGACGCTCTCTGCCCGCCCGGTGCCTTTGCCGGAGCTGCTGCGCGGCATGAATCAATATGCCCTGACCAATAGTCAGGGTGGCATGCGTTTCACCACAGCTTTCATATCAGAATACGACCCATCGACTCGCAGCTTGACCTATGTCAATGCGGGCCACAATCCACCAATGGTGTGCCGCAAGTCGGGAGCCCTCGAGCGCCTCGAGGTCGGAGGCCTGCCCATCGGTATCCTCGCCGATGCCCCCTATCAGTCCGCCTCGATCACGCTGATGGCGGGAGACTGGCTGGTCATCTTCACCGACGGTGTGATCGAAGCCGTAAACCAGCGCAACGAAGAGTTCGGTGAGACCCGATTGCTTCAGGCCGTGGCGGCAGGCTCGCAGCAGACGCCTGCCGAGCTCCTCCCCCGTATTATGGCCAACATTGACTTCTTCGTCGGCAACACCCCGCAGCACGACGACATCACGCTCTTGCTGGTAAAGGCAGTCTGATTTTTGTTTCTCCGAAGGCCGGGCGCGCCGTATAGTGTGCGTCATGCATCGTAAGGCCCTGGTTGTTCTTCTTCTGCTCGCAGCCGTTCTCACTCTTCAAAACATATCCGCAGCCCAGTCTTATCAATACTTCCGCATCGGTGAGAAAAGCGATCTCCAAACCGTAACTTCGCCCGGCGTTGCCATGATGGGCGGCGGCAAGGATCTCGATGACGCCTTTCGCTGGCTTTGCGCGAAGGCTAATGGCGGCGATTTCCTGATCCTGCGCGCTCGCGGCGATGATGACTACAACCCTTACGTTAACAAGTTGTGCAAACTGAACTCCGTCGCGACGCTGGTCATCCCGGATCGCCAGGCGGCTTCGAACCCTGCTGTGGTTGACATCATCCGGCACGCGGAAGCTATTTTCGTCGCGGGCGGCGATCAATCGCGCTACATCAATTTCTGGAGAACTACGCCAGTCCAGGATGCGATCAACGAAGCCGTCGCTTCAGGCAAACCTCTAGGCGGCACCAGTGCGGGATTGGCGATTCAAGGTCAGTACTCCTACGGTGCGTTGAACGACCCCGACGACAGTGAACTGGCATCGAAGGACGCCCTGGCCAATCCTTTTATGCCACAGGTCACGGTGGTACGGGATTTCTTGAACGTCGCTGTGCTTGAGAACACGCTTACCGATAGCCATTTCGCCAAACGCGACCGCATGGGCAGGAGCCTTGTGTTTCTGGCCCGCATCATGGAAGCCGGCTGGTCCAAATCTCCGCGCGAGATCGCGATCGATGAGCGCTCCGCCGTCCTGGTGGAGGGCGACGGAAAAGGTACGGTAGTGGGGAAAGGCAATGGAGCTTATTTCATCAAGCCTACGGTTCCTCCTGCGGTGTGCAAGAGGAACGAGCCGCTGACTTTCCGCGAGATTCAGGTATACAAAGCGCCCACCGGCTCGCACTTCGATTTGCCGGCCTGGACCGGCCAAGGAGGAGTAAGCTACCACTTGACGGTCGAGCAGGGCGCCATCACATCCGATCAACCGGGCCATTCGGTCTATTGATCGATGAGGCGCGGTCGCGTACTGTGTTTTTCGGCATAGACATTCGGAAATTTCTTTGCCACACTCCTCAGTTCTATTCGTAATCGATTTGTAAAACATAATGATGACGCAAGCTTCCTGCCTCGCGCACAATCTCGATCAAGTCGCCGACTTGGTGAGTACCGGTAAGCTCGAGTCCGGCCTGTGAAGCCGGCCGGCATTTCTGCAGTTCCCTGTTAGGTTCCGTTTTTTAATCTCTGCCAAAATTGAAATTAAGAAGGCGCAAGGAGTCTTCTATGACGAAGGGGCGTGCATTTCTTCTACTGATCATCACGGTCGTGGGTGCGGTGTGTCTGCTTTCAGCGCAGACCTATCAGGGCCGGATCGAAGGGACGGTTACAGACGCGACGGGGGCCGTGCTTGCTCAGGCACAGGTTCTCGTCACCAATACGGGCACGAACGTCAGCCGGAAGCTGGTCACCAACGGAGCAGGCGCCTACGTCGCACCCGATCTGGAACCCGGAACCTATATCGTCTCCGTCGAGGTTTCGGGCTTCAAGAAGAGCCAGAGCGAGCCCCTCACCCTTGAGGTGGGACGTAATCTGCGCGTCGATGTAAAGCTGCAACCCGGAGCGATTAACGAGACCATCGACGTCAGCGCCGAACAAACCTTAGTCGATGCGACTGACAGCACTTTGAACGGCGTGCTCTCGAATCGCGCCATCAATGTCTTGCCCTTGCAGGGCCGCGACTTCCAGAACCTGCTTCCCTTGCACCCGGGTGTGCAGCGTTCACCCGGCGGCGGTTTTCAATCGATCACTTCGAATGGCAACCGGCCCGACGAAAATAATTTCTATATCGATGGAGCCAGCGACAACGACGTCTATTATGGCGAGTCGGTCGTCAACGAGGCCGGCATTCAGGGTACCCCCGCCAGTTTCCTTCCCCTCGATGCCATCCAGGAATTCAACACCCAGGAAAGCCCCACCGCCGAATATGGCGACAAGCCTGGCGTGGTCATGAATCTGGGACTGAAGTCCGGAACCAACGATGTCCACGGCACCGCTTACTATTTCACCCGCAACAGTGCGGTCGATGCGCGCAATTATTTCAATCAGTACCCGCAGCCGGCCTCCGCTCTCATCATGCATCAGTTCGGCGGGTCCGTGGGCGGAGCGATCAAAAAGAACAAGTGGTTCTACTTCCTCAGCTACGAAGGCATCCGCGACAAAGTCGGCAACCCGGGTGTCTATGACAGTCCCGTGACCGAATCGCTGCTGGGCCGCGGCGGATTCACCGACGTCTACGACTCTTCGACCTACAGCATCCCCGACGCGATTACGTATTGCCAGCAGAACCAACCCTGCACGCCGAACCCGCTGAGCATGCAGATCCTCAAGCTCGTCGAGCCGAATCCGGGGTTCACGCTACTGCCCTCGGATCCTGCGGCGATCAACTTCGACTGGAACAATACGAACCGCGGCGATAACCTGGTCGCAAAAACCGACTACCATCTCAACGATCATCACACCTTCAGCCTGCGCTACTTCTACGGCAACAGTAATCTGGTGGAAGCCGATATATCCGCTCTTCGCCCGGAGTGGTTGTCGACGACCCAGCCCACCACCCAAATCTTCGGCGGCGACTGGACGTGGAGCCCGAATTCCGCCTGGGTGAACGAGGCTCGCTTCAGCTTCAACAAATTCAATGAGTCGCTGTTCCCTGTCGACCACAACGTAAACCCGACCGCGTATGGTTTGAACACGGGTGTAACCAACCCGGCGCTCTTCGGTTTTCCCAGAATCAATCCTGGCACCGACGCCTTTAACTACATGGGCGGCAACTCCGGCTGGCCCCTGGAGACCACGCCCAGCGCTACCTACAACGGATCCGACACGGTGTCGTACACGGCAGGTCGCCATGCGCTTCGTTTTGGCGGACAGTTCATGTACGGCAGCGTCGACTATTACCGCGCCACTGAAGGACGAGGTCGCGTCGATTTCAGCGATCTCACCGATTTCATCGCGGGCGATCCGCACCGCTGGGAATTTCTTTACGGCGATCCCGGCCGCAACGTGAGCATGAAGTCATTCGGACTTTTCGGGCAGGACTCCTATCGTGCCACGCAACGCCTCACACTGAATTTTGGTCTGCGCTACGACGTGACCTTCCCGATGACCGACTCGCGGAACCTGCTGGCAAATTACGTTCCTACGCTCTCCAATGGCCAACCGGGCGGGATTGTGCAGGTGGGCAAGGGGATCAGTTCTCCATACCCGACGCGATATAACAATATTTCGCCGAGGATCGGATTTGCTTACGACCTTTTCGGCACGGGCAAAACCATCCTGCGCGGCGGCGGCGGGATTATCTTCGTCGAGCCTTCCATCCGCACGTTCATGTTCAGCGGTGGCGGCTTGAACCTCAACCCCAGCGGCATCCCCTATGTGGACCAGAACGGCAATACGGTCCAGCCGAACGGCACGATCAATGCCTTCCTGGTGAACACCCGTGATACCTCCTTGATCAACTGGGGCGCCGGAAGCGGACCGATCTTCCCGGCGTCGGCGGGACAGTCTTGCAGCGTGGACGGCCAGTGCTCAGTCTTTGCCGTGGATCAGCACTTGAGCACTCCATACGTTGAGAACTGGAACCTCAATCTGCAGCAGGCTCTTCCGGGCAATGCGATGTTGCAGGTGGCGTACGTGGCCAATCACGGAGTGAACCTGTTCAGCGTGCTCGATGCCAATCAGGTCAACCCGTTCTCTCCGCTGGAGAGCCCGAATCAATGCGATCACTGCGAAGCCTATGGACGGCCTCTGAATACCAATTGCGCGGTGAACGGCGGCTCCGGCGGCCCTTGCTTCCCTTACATCGGATACTTGAGCACGCTGGGTAATCTCAGCAACTCGATCTACCACTCGTTCCAGCTCACCCTGACCAAGCGCTATTCTCATGGCCTGTATCTGCTCGCCGGTTATACCTGGGCGCACGCTATCGACACCGCCACCAGCAACACCAGCGCGGGACCACAGAACAGCCTCGATTACGCTTCCGAGCGCGGCAACAGCGACTACGATATCCGCAACCGCTTTACACTCGCCCTTTCCTATGACCTGCCGGGACGCAAAGCGCCGCTTCAGTTACTCTCAGGTTGGCAGCTCACTTCGATCGTGACCCTGGAAGCGGGCGAGCCATTCACCCTCGGCGACTACGGCGACGACGTCAGCCTGACCGGCGAATATCTCGACCGCTGGAATTTCCAGGGGAATCCAAAAGATGTTCATTGGTCAGCCAGCAATCACCTTCCCTTCATTGACGGCACCGATCCGACGCAATTTACAACGGATGTGAACGGAAATGTCACCGGCGGCGGGAACCCAACGGCGCAGCGGTGCTACCAGGCAGCGATGTCAGCCGGAGGGCAGGCAGCCGCGAATCAACTGAACGGCAATCCAGCTTTCTCGAACGATGCCGGATTCGACAGCCTCTACTCTCCGGGCTGTTTTGTTTCGGGGAGCGCCGTCATCACTCCTCCCGCGCCTGGTTTCTTCGGCAATACGCCGCGCAACAGTTTCCGCGGACCTGGCCTTCATACCTGGGATTTCTCCATCACAAAAATGTGGAAGTTCGGCGACCGGGTGCAGATGCAGTTGCGTGGCGAGTTCTTCAACATCCTGAACCACCCGAATTTCGACGTCACCTCGATGAACACAGACCTGTCCGTTCCGTTATCGGTAGGCACGGTGATCTACACGCCGGACCTGGGCTCGGCTTCGAACCCGGTACTCGGTTCCGGCGGCTCGCGCCACATTCAATTGGGCGCGAAGTTTATCTGGTAGGCGGACGCGACCGGTTGCATGCGTCAGCCGTTCATTGAGCAGGTTCGCTCCTTAAAAGAGCCGCGAATTTATTTCGCGGCTTTCTTTTTTTCCGTGGGCATCAGCGCGGGAATCAGCAGGCCGGCGACGTGGTGCGTCAATTCGTCGGGATGAGCGCCCTCAAGGTTGGTCAGGATCACCACCGTCAGGCCGTCATTCACGTAACGCGAAATATTCGTATTGAAGCCCTGCCACGCGCCTTCATGTTCAATCAGGTGGTGACCGTTCACGTCCGTGATGAACCATCCGAAACCATAGCCGTCGGGATTGGGCTTGCCATTCGCGAGTTGGAAGGGCGTCCACATCAAGTCGTAGCTGGCGGGGCTGATGAATTTGTGCTCGCGCAGAGCGGCATCCCACTTGGCAAGATCGAGAAGGTTGAAGTAGAGACTGCCATCGGCGGTCGTGTTCAACGTCGGCGAAACCCACTCTTGATTTTTGAGCTCACCTTTCACGAGGCGATAGCCGGCGGCGCGGTTCGGAATGATGTCGGCTTCGCTCATGATGCGCGTCGACGTCATACCCAGCGGTGCGAAGATCCGCTCGTGCAGGTAGTCTCCATAAAACTCGCCGGAGACTTTGTGGATGAGAATTCCTAGCGTGAGATAGCCCAAGTTGCTGTAGGCCCATTGCGTTCCGGGTGGATACGCCAGCGGAATTGCCTCAACAATCTTGAGCAACTGGGCTTCGGTATAGTCGCGGCGCATGTCGAAATTCTTCGGGTAGTCGCCGAAGCCGCCGGTATGGCTGAGCAGGTTTTTAACCTTCACTTGCTTCCACGATGCGGGAGCGTCGGGAAAGAACTTCGTCAGCGGATCGTCGAGGCTGAGTTTGCCTTGCTCGGCGAGCATGAGAACTGCCATCGCGGTGAACTGTTTCCCGACGGAGCCTGATTGGAAAATCGTCCCTGGACGGACGGGAACTTTCAGTTCCACGTTGGCGAAACCATAGCCCTGTGCGCGGGTGATCTGACCGTCACGCACGACGAGCAAAGCGAGGCCGGGAATTTTTCGCTGCTGCATCTCAGCGTGGAGGTAGACGTCGATCGGGTCGCGAGCTGCCTCAGAGCTGCCCGCGTCCTGGGCGCGGGAGAGGGGCGCGCAGATGAGGGCGAGGCCCACGACAAGAAGGGCGCGGAGGGCTGATCGAGGCTGCCGGGTGTAAGCCGGACGCGAGTGATCGATCGTCGGGGCGGGATCCGGGGAGCACGACTCTTTAAAATCAGCGCGATGGCGGATGTTCCACGTGGAACATTTGAATATGAATTTCATTTTCATTGGTGTGTGCCAGCCCTACTCGTGATTATTTCGGCCATCCGTTCCGCATAGATGCGGTGGAAGGCGTGAACACCCTTTTCCTGCGTCGCGCTGAAGCGTCCGCGCTGATAACTGCGTGAATGCAGATTTTTCTGAACGGCTTCGCAGATCCCGATATCTTCGATCTGCACCTGATTGCTGAAATCCACGGAGGAGCGGGCGGCAGCAGTGCCAAGGTCTTTCTCGATCAGATAGAAGTCGAAGATCGCCATGGTCCGCTCGGTTTCGACTGGAACGATCATGTTCACCGAGAGGTTGTCCGGATAGCAGTTCAGCATCCAGTTGGGAAAGAGCCAGAAGTAATCGGCGGTAAGGTCCTCGCGGTTCTCCTGATAGCGGCGCGGGGCGGCGTCGCCCGACTGTGCGCCGCGGATGGGGCTGAACTGGCGCACGCCTTGCGCGTGTGGCTCGACGGTGTAGGCGTTGAACGCAAGCTCGCGATTGAGACCGGGGTGGACCGTGGGCAGATGAAAGCCTTCCAGATAATTATCGACGTAGGTCTTCCAGTTGCACTTCATGTCGTAGGTGCGACGCTCGAAGAACTTCATGGAGCGGAAGGGAAAGCGCTCGGCCATCGGCCGCAAGGCTCCCAGAGAATCGACCAGCGGGGGAGCTAGCGGATCGAGGTTCACGAAAATCAGGTCGAACCACTCTTCGCAGCGCGCGGGCAGGAGCGCGAAATCTTCATGACGAAATCCTTCCACCCCGTCCATTTCGGTGGAATGAATGAGGGTGCCGTCGAGCGCGTAAGTCCAGCCGTGGTAGACGCAGCGAAAGACTTTGCGCGAGCCGCAGCCTTCCGCGGCTGGTCCGGCGCGATGGCGGCAGACATTGAAGAAGCCGCGGAGGCGGGCGTCATTTCCGCGAACAACCAGGAGCGGCTCGTTGGCGACTTGCGTCGTGAAAAAATCTCCCGCCTTCTCGACCTGCCGGCGATGCCCAACCAGCTGCCAAGTACGGGCGAAGATCTGTTCCTGCTCGGCCGAAAAGACGCTCGAGTCGGTATAAAGCCGGGCGGGCAAGGTCCAGGCGCAGGCGATATTGGGATCCACGAGAGACATAAGCCGGGACATTGTACAGAACAAGCAGCCGGATCCTGTGGACCTCCGGCCGAGGGGTTCTGCGGTTTTGCGAGTCCGTGGTTGGCGACTCGATCATCTGCGAGTCTATAAGAAGATAAGCGCGTACTCTGGCGGGCGGCGAACGCCAGCAGCGACACAAATTGACTGACACAAATTGTCATCTGGACACGAGTGGGCAGCACCGCGGCGTCCCAGGAAACTGTATTGCCCGTGAAAAGAAGCCTAAGTGCGTGATTCCGTTTGAAAGAAGAAAGACGGCGGAACGAGGATTTGCTTTGGCAGGGCTCGTGCAATTGAATACGGCGTAGTTGGTAGTAGTACCTACAAAAAGTTAGGCGAAGTACCTGGGGGAGGGTACAAGCCAAGAGGCAGCGAAGGGCAACCTTCGCTGCTTTTGTTTTTGGGCCAAAGCGGGTCGTTAGCGGGAGGGCGTGATGCGGAACGCGGAGAACAGTCAGAACAGAGTGGCTCAATAAGGATCGGTAACGCACTCAGCGTTCGACGGATACGCAGACATCCGGGAGTGCCGAAAAGGCCGATTTCCCTCGCGAGGGAAGGCATAGGAATGACAGGAACTGTCGTCGCGGAACGACGCAAGTTGTCAAAAATGGCACGTTCTGGGGATGAGTGGGAAAACCTGCAGGTTACTGAAGTCTGCGGAAAGGCTGAAAATGCGTCGATTAGGACGATGGCCAAAACTGACCGAGGTAACGTTTGAGGTTGGCGGATCAAGTGCAATGATAACGGCGAGTCGGTTAGATCAAGTCATACAACCGAATAAACACTGGAGACGAGGAAAACAACGAGATGCGGAAACAAAAGGGTTTCTCACTGATTGAGCTTCTGATTGTGGTGGCGATCATCCTGATCATCGCCGCGATCGCGATTCCGAACCTGATGCGCGCCCGTATGGCTGCCAACGATTCGTCCGCGGCTGCCGGCGAGCGTACCATCGTGACTGGTGAAATTGGCTACTTCTCTGCTTATCCGACGCAGGGTTACGGCACGCTGGCCCAGCTGGGTGGCGCGCTTCCTTGCACCCCGGCGATCGCCAATGCCTGCTTGATTGACAACAACCTGGCCTCGAACGGTCCTGGCGGAAACGGCAAATCTGGTTACAACTTTGCTGCGACCCCGGGCGGTGCGGCGGCGACTGGCTGGAACTTCTACACGACGGCTGCTCCGGTTGCCAACACGACCGGTTCGCGCGTGTACTGCGCAGTGGACGACGGCGTGGTTCGTACCAACAACCCGCCCGCGTTCGGTGCGGCGCCGGCCAGCTATGCGGCTTGCTCGGCTTACACGGTCCTGAACAACTAGTTCTAGACTGGCAAGAAGCGAAGGGGCGGCGGACGCAAGTCCGCTGCCCCTTTCGACTTTTATCGAGTTTCACCACTTTTATCGAGTTTCACCACGCCCCTTCCCGCCGCAGTGACAGAATCTGTCATCTTCCCAGCTCGCGTCGTGCTAGCCCGCATCGTCTGTGAGTGCTTCCGGGCCTGGTTCCGCCATCGGCAGGAATTTACACACTCCTTCGCACCCTGCAGGTTGGGATAGAATTGGGCTGCAATACGGCCTGTATGGCCAGCTCGCAGTCTGTTGGGAATGCCGCCGCATGGGTCGCATGGCCAAGGGCGGCTCGTCTTAAGGGGACCCGCAATGAAGAAGCAAAAAGGCTTTTCGCTGATTGAACTTTTGATCGTGGTCGCGATCATTCTGATCATCGCCGCGATCGCCATTCCGAACCTGATGCGCGCACGCATGGCTGCGAACGATTCCTCGGCGGCGGCTTCGATCCGCACCATCGTGACCGGTGAGGTCGGATATTACTCGGCGTATCCCACGCAAGGCTATGGGACGCTCGCGCAGCTGGGTGGAGCGCTACCCTGTGTACCGGCAATCGCCAACGCCTGCCTGATCGATAACAACCTCGCGACCAACGGGCCTGGCGGCAACGGCAAGAGCGGATATAACTTTCAAGCGGTCCCCGGCGGCGCAGCCGCGACGGGCTGGAACTTCTACACGAGTGGTGCGCCCATTGCCAACACCACGGGCAGCCGCGTGTATTGCGCGGTCGATGATGGCGTGATCCGCACCAACAATCCGCCTGCGTTCGGCGCAGCCCCGGCGAGCTACGCGGCCTGCTCGGCGTACACGGTTCTGAATAACTAAAACAATCGTAGGCAATCCAACCGAGCAGCGGAGCACCTCCGCTGCTCTTTTGCTTTAGGGTCAGAGGTTTTGTTTTCAGAAATTTACAAGTCGGAATTTCCCACGACAAGAATTGTCAGGCCCTTAGACGGAATCTGGCGCCGGCCGCGTCGATTGCGTCTTTGGTAAGACATCTACGGTCATCGATGGTGCGAGGAAAGGCTCGAAAATCCGGGGTTTTTCGAGCCTGTATCCAAAATAGGACTGCATTCCGAATTGGTCTGCTGCGTGCCCTACAACTCTCTGACGACCCGCACTAGGCGGAGAAACTATGAGAAGTGAGAGGCTTGGGGGCTCCATGGAGAAGCAAAGAGGATTTTCATTAATCGAACTTTTGATCGTGGTCGCGATCATCCTGATCATCGCAGCGATTGCAATTCCGAACCTGATGCGCGCGCGCATGGCTGCCAACGATTCGTCGGCAGCGGCCGGCGAACGCACGATCGTGACGGGTGAGATTGGTTATTTCTCGGCGTATCCAACACAAGGCTACGGAACGCTCGCGCAGTTGGGTGGAGCACTGCCCTGCGTGCCGGCGATCGCGAATGCCTGCCTGATCGACAACAACCTGGCGACCAACGGTCCTGGCGGAAATGGCAAGAGTGGATACAAATTCGCTGCGACTCCGGGTGGCGCGGCGGCCACTGGTTGGAATTTCTATACGACCGCAGCTCCGGTAGCGAACACGACTGGAACTCGCGTGTACTGCGCGGTGGACGACGGCGTGGTTCGTACCAACAACCCGCCGGCGTTCGGTGCGGCGCCGGCCAGCTACGCGGCTTGCTCGGCGTACACGGTATTGAATAACTAAAGCTCTGGCGCAACCGAGGGGCGGCGGACGCGAGTCCGCCGCCCCTTTCTTTG
>Ga0335069_10000604_pt1 | contig 59936 bp, 90 predicted proteins | sample Lox_Sample_11_FD_206714 | JGI IMG/M metagenome (GOLD analysis project Ga0335069, IMG submission 206714) | Soil microbial communities from Loxahatchee National Wildlife Refuge, Florida, United States - Lox_Sample_1.1 | ecosystem: Environmental > Terrestrial > Soil > Wetlands | place: USA... | reverse complement strand
CTCGTAAGCTTTTGGTATCTCGTGCTCGTCAGGATTGCAGCCGCCCCGATTCCCCCTTGCGATCCTGACGAGCACGAGATACCAAAAGCTTACGAGAAGGACGAGGAAACGTCAGCCAAGCAATCCATCCCGGTGGCATTCGTCATTACCGACGATAATATTAACCACTTGCAGGTCAACACGATTCGCAAAACGGTGGAGTATCTAAAGCACGCGCACTACACGAACCTTCATATTCGGATAAATGGGCAGAACAAGGTGCTGGAGGCCGATTGGATAAAGCACATGCAGCTAGTCGCCCCTCCCCCGCCCGCCGAGCCCTCCGTCCCGGTGAGCGTGATCGAGGCGCTGATACAGGAGTATGACGACGGAGCGGAGGATGAGATATGCGCGTCAATCCGCTTTGAAAGCCGTATGGTCGCCAATGCGCTGCGGCGGCTTTTGCCGGAGACTAAGCAATGAACGACTTATCTTGGCAGATGGTTCATCACATAGAGGAAGCCGCATCAAAAATGTCCAATGCCGCTGACCGGATGGAGGAAGCCGCTAGACGCATCGCCTACTTATTAGAAGATGGGTACGGCGGGAATGGTATCAAGTTAATTCAGTTACTTGAAGATGCTGATACGGAGGCCAAGCCATGACCAGACTCGTAGACCTGAAGCCGCATTGGATAGCACCACAAGGCATGTCTTATGAAGGCGCCCCACGGTTTTATATAGGAGTCTCTTTCCTTCACCCTAATCACGACCACTCGAAATGTCCGACTTGTGGGGCAAGTCGAGAGCGACGGTTGGCCGTGAATTTTTGGCCGCCCATTGACCCGGATGGATGGGAACATAGGGGGACTCCGGTTCCGCACGAAGGATTCCATCACCGAGTAAGCGGCGACACGTTCGAAACGCTGACGCTGTCTCCGTCGATAGGGCTGGATGCCCTTGGATTCCACGGCCACATAACCGAGGGAGAGGTAACGCAGTCATGACCGTGAGCGATGAGGATATGGCGGTGCTGCTAGGTAGCATGAACGCTGAGCTTGCACTTGCAGATCAGGTGGTCATACGAACGTGGGCGGACCAATTACATGCCCGACTGCGCGCCGAGAATGCGCAGCTTCAGCAGGAGGCTGAGGAACGCGAGCGGGTGAGCACCAAGATGGCTGACCTGTTGACGCGGACGGTAGCCATAGTTCGTGGGAAGCCGCCTGAGGACACGCTTTGGAGTTGGCATGACCTGCCTGAGCTCGTTGAGGGGCTGAAGCAGAACTCCGAGCGCTATATTTACGTGCGGCCCATCATGACAGGTGAAAGCTCGAAGGAGGCCGATCGCATAACAACTAACATCGCACTTAGTCTTGTACAAGGTCTGAGTGGTGATGATGCCGTCGATGCCGCCATGGGGAGATCAAAGGCTCAGACTAATGTGGTCTGACATCGTATGGGTGCTGATTGGCCTGGTTATTACAATTCTTATGATTCATAGGAGACATGACTGATGAGCCAAGAGATCAACTGGGCCGCGATCCATCGCATCGAGACGGCAGTAAGCAAGCTGTCGATGGCGGCGCAGCTGGCTGGGGATGCCGCAAATCGCATTGCTTATCAGCTGGAACCGGGTTACGGCGGCAACGGGCTGCGGTTGATCGAGCTGCTGGAGACCGTCCAGGTACCGTCGTCCGCTGAACCTGAGCTCCTCAAGGTCTGCGTGCAAGGCCTTGACAAAGATGGTTGGCATGTGCCAAGCTGCAGCCCAAATGTGGCATGGCTCGGTGAGGGCGAGGTGAAGTACTGCCCATATTGTGGTGGGCTGTTTGAGGAGAGGGAGGAGACATGACCGCCACGATCATCGTCGTTACGTTCATGTTGATGAAGGACAAGTTTGATCTATTGGTGTGGTCAATCTGCACCGGGGTAATCTTATGGGGGATGGCCGGATGATCAAGTACCTGGATTTCATCATGTTAAGCATCGTCGTTGTAGGGTTCGTGATCTACACCGCGATCTATTGGTATCGCGTTGGCTTCCGTGAGGGACGTTTGGAGGAACGGGCTAAATGGACGAGGTATCAAAAGCAACTGGAGTTCCACGTCAAGGAGCCTGAGGTCCACGTCAAGGCCGACTGGAACGAGCGCATGAAGCATCTAACTGAATTTTATCGAGGAGGTGACAAGATATGATGACTCCACGCGCTTGGAAGTTCCGCCTTCCAAATGGCCCCATCTGCTCAACTAGCTGCCCGCACACCGCAAAGCTGCTGGAGGAGCGGCTCAACAAGAAGCCTGAGCATGTCTGCTATGATGAGGATAACATCCACATCTTCACGCTGGGGACCCTGATCGGCAACCTGAACAACCTGGACATGATCGTTCCAGCTCCCTCGACTGAGACGACGCGGGATACCTATGAGCAGCCGAGTGATGGCGGGTTCGGTGGCGCCGGGGCGACGTCCTCGTGGGATGATAGCAGCTCAAGCAGTGACAGTGGGTCCTCTTTAAGCGACAGCTGATAACTGCATATTTTATTCCACCAACTGACAAGGTAGAATGATCGCCGACCGGTGACGGTCGTCCACGTAACTCGTAACTAGTATCTCGTAACAAGGAGCTTGTATGGCAACTGCAAAGAAGAAGCCCGGCACCGCCGTGGCGAAGTGGGATGAGGAGCTTGCTCGACAAGCTCAGATCGCGGCAGGAATGGAGGAGAGCACCGCCTCCGGTCGGTTCTTCGGTCTCGAGGGCGGCATCCTGACCTGGAACGACGCCCCGATCGAGGGTAACCAGATGGCGGTGGTGATCCTCGACGCGGTCCTGGAGAACGTCTACTACGACGGACCCTACATCAAGGGTGAACCTCAGTCCCCGCACTGCTTCGCTCATGGACGCGATGAGAACACGATGGGCCCCCACAAGTCGGTTGTCGAGGCCGGTCAGGCCATGGCGCCCCAGTGCAAGGGGTGTGAGATGAACGAGTTCGGCACCGCCAACGTCGGTCGTGGCAAGGCCTGCCGCAACACCCGCCGCCTGGCGATGATCCCGGCTGGGCACCTCACCGCCGCGGGCAAGCTCGAGCTGATCGACGACGCTGAGCACTATGAGTCCACCCAGATCGGCTTCATGAAACTGCCGGTCACGTCGATCAAGGGTTACGCGGCCTTTGTCAAACAGGTGGCCGGGGCCCTCAAGCGGCCGCCGCACGGCATCGTCACCAAGGTGAAGGTGGTCCCCGATCCGAAGAGTCAGTTCAAGGTGATCTTCGAGCCGCTCACCCAGCTGCCTGATGAGCTGATGGGCGCGATCATGACACGCCACGAGGAGGCCAAATCGGTTATCGAGTTCCCTTATCAGCTGGCTGAGGAAGAAGAGCAACCTCAGCGTCGCAAGCCCGCGACCAAGAAGAAAACAGCTGCGCGCGGTCGTAAGTATTGATCCACCAGGTGCCGGCTTCGGCCGGCATCGATTTAGGAGGTAAGAATGAGCAAGATTGACGAGGCCCTCGCAACCTGGGTCGCCCTGAATGATGCATTGCGCGATGCCAACGAGGCCACCTGTCAGGCCCTGCTGAAGGCGGAGAAGGCAGGCAAAAAGCGTCAGCAGTTTCTCAAGCGCATTCACTCCAGGCTGAACAAGGTCCGGGCCGACCGTGAGCGGGCGGAGCTGGCCAAATGAAAAAGGACAGGATTCCAAAGCCGGTCACGGTCGACTTCGAGACGATGGGCATCGAGGGCCGGCCTGCTTATCCGCCGGTGCCGGTGGGGGTGGCGGTCAAGTGGCCAGGCAAGCCGGGCAAGTACTATGCCTGGGGCCATCCCACCGACAACAACTCGACGTGGGACGAGGCCAAGGAGGTGCTGCTGAAGGCTGCGGCCCATAAGGACGGCGTGCTCTGTCAGAATATGAAGTTTGACCTGGACGTGGCTGAGACCCACATGGGTGTCAACCTGGGGCAGGTGGCGATTCATGACACCATGTTCCTGCTGTTCCTTGACGATCCACATCAAACCGAGCTGAGCCTCAAGCCCAGCGCGGAGCGGCTCCTGGGCCTGCCGCCGGAGGAGCAGGACGCCGTGGGTGAGTGGCTGATCAAGCACCAGCCCATTAAGGGGGTCAAGATCAGCCGGTCCAAGAACTCCGAGCGTTACTTTGGTCGGTACATCGCCTTCGCCCCGGGTTCCACCGTGGTGGGGCCTTACGCGATCGGTGACGTCGACCGCACCGCCCAGCTGTTCGACCTGCTCTACCCGAAGACCGTCGAGCGCGGGATGCTGGCGGCCTACGAGCGCGAGCTGAAGCTGCTCCCCATCCTGCTGGAGATGGAGCGCCAGGGCCTGCCGGTTGACCTGCGTCAGCTGGAGATCGATGTCGCCTCCTATTCAGTTTGGTTGGGCAACATCAACAAGTGGATCACGAAGACCCTGGGTATTAGCGCTAAGGATACGTCGTTCAACCTCGATTCCGGTGAGCAGCTGATGGCGGCCCTCATCGCTGCCGGCAAGGCCGATGCGGACCAGGTGCCACGGACCCCGACCGGGAAGTTCCAGACCAACAAGGAGGCCCTGCTGATCGCGGTCACGGATAAGCCGCTGCTGGCGATGCTGAAGTACCGGACCCAGCTGAGCACCTGCCTCAACACCTTCATGCGGCCGTGGCTAGCCATTGCACGGCGATCGGGTGGCCTGATCTTCACCACCTGGAACCAGACGAAGGCGCCGTCAGGCGACCACAGCGTGGGAACCCGCACCGGGCGCCTCTCCAGCACTCCAAACTTCCAGAACATCCCCAAGGAGTTCTCGCCGATCTTTCACCACGAGGCGCCGAAGAAGGGGTTGCCGAAATGCCCATTCAAGACCATGCCGGCGCTGCCACGGGTGCGGAGTTACATCATCCCGTTCAAGGGCCACGTGCTGATCGACCGCGACTACAGCCAGCAGGAACCGCGCATCCTCGCTCACTTCGACGGCGGATCGCTGCTTCAGAAGTACCTCGAGGACCCGTGGATCGATTTTCACGATTATGCGAAGGCCGAGCTGGCCAAGATGGGGAAGCACTACGAGCGCAAGCCGGTGAAGAACACCAACCTGGGCCTGATCTATGGCATGGGGGTGGGCAAGCTGGCAGCAAAGAACGATATGTCGGTGGAGGAGGCCGGCGAGCTGAAGAAGGCCATTCTGTTGCTTTACCCCGGCCTCAAGGCGATGTATCAGGACATGAAGCTGCGGGCCAAGACCAATCAGCCTGTGCGCACATGGGGCGGCCGTGAGTACTACTGCGAGCCACCGCGGCTGGTCGAGGGCCGCATCCGGGAGTTCGATTATAAGCTGGTGAACGTGCTCATTCAGGGCTCCGCTGCGGACTGCACCAAGGAGGCACTGATCCGCTACCACGCGGTCAAGCACCCGGAGGCCAAGATCATCCTCAATGTGCATGATCAGATCACCGTCTCGGTGCCGAAGAAGCTCGCAAAGGGTGAGATGCAGGTGCTTCGTCAGGCGATGGAGAGCATTGAGTTCGATGTGCCGATGTTAAGTGAGGGCGCGGTCTCAGAGACCAACTGGGATTCGCTCATCGATGTTGACAAGAAAGGAAAGACCGTATGAGCCGCCGTCCGCCCCCGAAGCAGCTGACCAGCTGGTCCTACAGCCGGTACACCACCTACAAGCAATGCCCGCGGAAGGCGAAGCTGGCTTTCTTGGACAAGATCACCGAGCCGCCGAACCAGGCCATGGCCCGAGGCAGTGAGATTCACAAGCTGGCGGAGGACTACATCAAGGGCAAGATTCGTGCCATGCCGGCGGAGCTGAAGTTGCTCAAGGGCGAGTTCACCACCCTTCGGGCGATGTACAAGAAGAAGTCGCTGGCCATGGTGGTAGAGGATTCGTGGGCCTTCACCAAGACCTGGGACCGCACGATGTGGAATGACTGGACCGGCTGTTGGTTGCGCATCAAGCTGGACTGCGCCCATCACCTCGATGAGGACACCCTGGTGATCACCGACTGGAAGACCGGGTCCTTCCGGCCGGATACGGTGACCGACTACGAGGAGCAGCTGGAGCTGTATGCCCTGGGGGCCCTCCTGCTTCACCCGCATATCAAGGAGGTCCAACCGCGGTTGGCTTACACCGACGCCGGTAAGATTCACCCGGAGATTCCTGAGGCCTATACCCAGGCCGACCTGCCCAAGCTGAAGAAGACGTGGGAGAAGCGGGTCAAGCCAATGATGAACGATACCGTCTTCGCCCCACGGCCCAACGATAGGTGCAAGTGGTGCTTCTATCGTCGGTCGAACGCGGCCAACGGGGGCGGGCAGTGCGAGTTCTAGAGACCCAGATCGAGCGAGCAGGGGCCGCGTGGGTGCGGAATGAGTTGCACCTGCCGGCCCCGAAGTTGGTCACGCCTGGTGACACGGGGTGGCCGGATCGGCTGGTGATGATCCCAGGTGGGTCGCCTCACCTGGCGGAGTTCAAGCGGCCGGATGAGGAACCGCGGCCCAAGCAGGCGTACATTCACCGCCTACTCCGCAAGCTGGGTTACGACGTCGGGGTCTATGATGATCTTGACGACTTCAAGGAGGCGATTCTGCGTCGGCTATGAGCAACATCTTTGCCCCAGTTCCGGTACCGTGGGTGCCGAAGAAATATCAGAAGACCGCGGTCAAGTTCCTCCTGGAGCATGCCGCGGCGGCGCTGTTTTTGGACCCAGGGCTTGGGAAGACCTCCATCTCGCTGGCGGCCATCAAGGTCCTGCTGAAGATGAAGCTGACCCACAAAATCCTCCTGATCGCGCCGCTCCGGGTGATTCAGCTGGTGTGGCCGGCGGAGCTGCAGAAGTGGGAGGACTTCGGGAAGTTGCGGATGGTCACTCTCCACGGACCCCACAAGAACGAGCTGCTGAAGGAGGACGCCGACATCTATCTCATCAACCCGGAGGGGTTGGAGTGGCTGCTGCAGGTCGAGAAGACCAAATCCGCCAAGAAGGGCCGGGTCAGCGTCAAGGTAGATATGAAGCGGTGGAAGAAGTTGGGGTTCGATCACCTCGTCATCGACGAGCTGACCCGCTTCAAGCATGGCACCACCGCCCGCTTCAAGGCCCTGCGGGAGGTCGTGCCCACGTTCGCCCGCCGGTGGGGGCTGACGGGGTCCCCCGCGGCCAACGGGTTGATGGACCTCTTCGGCCAGTGCTACATCCTGGATGAGGGACGATCGCTCGGCCCGTACATCACCCATTACCGGCAGAAGTACTTCCTGCCTAGCTACGACGGGTTCAGCTGGGACCTCCGTGAGGGGGCCGACATCGAGATATATGAGCGGATCAAGCCGCTGGCGCTGCGAATCGGGGCCGAGGGCAACATCGATATGCCCAAGCTTCACCCCAACCCGATCTATGTCGACCTGCCGGATGACGCCCGTCGGGTCTACGACGAGCTGGAGGATGACCTCATCTCGCAGCTGGACGACCGGGTGGTAACGGCTGCCACGGCCGCGGTGGCCAGCATGAAGTGCCGGCAGGTGGCCAACGGTGGGGTCTTCCTCGCGCCTGAGCTTGACGGGCTGATCAAGAAGAAGCTCAGGAAGCGGGAGTGGGTCGACCTGCACCATGAGAAGGCGAATGCCGTGGCGGACCTGGTCGAGGAGCTGCAGGGCAGCCCGCTGCTCGTGGCCTACGACTTCGAGCATGACCTGGACCGCCTCCGCCAGGTGCTGGGGAAGGACGTGCCGTACCTAGGCGGCGGGGTGACCGGCAAGCGAGCCAAGGAGCTGGAGGGCCTGTGGAACGCCGGGAAGCTGCCGGTCCTGCTGGGTCACCCGCAGACCGTCTCGCTTGGGTTGAACCTGCAGCAGGCCGGTCACCATGTATGTTGGCATTCCCTGACGTGGAACTACGAGGACTATGACCAGTTCATCCGTCGCGTATGGCGGCAGGGCAACGATGCCAAGCGGGTTTTCGTTCACCACATCATCGCCCGCGATACCATCGACGAGCAGATCATCGGGGCCCTCCACTCGAAGAAGCGGGGCCAGGACGCGCTGTTCGTGGCCCTCCAGGAGCTCCGTCGGGTCCGACGTAAATTGTAACACATTGTCTCTAATTCAAAAATAGGTGTTTACAAGTTGGTGTGCTGAGGCTATGATCTAACCACGGTCGACTAACGACCGGAACCTTGCTGAGGAGACTGAACATGAGCAACAACGTCAAGATCGTCACCCGTCGTGACTCCGCTACCGCCATTCTGCGCAAGCTTGGCATCCACCGCGACTCGTATCATGTTTACATCAAGGAGCTGACCGATGGTCGCTTCATGGTGGATGTCGGTCGCGTCGAGGCCCTGAAGGCCGGCAAGGGACCCAAGCCCCCGACCAAGACCACGGGTGACGACACCCCGCGCAGCCGCTTTGGTGGGCTCGCGCAGACCATCCGTGACATGATCCGTCAGGGCTTGAGCAACGACGAGATCAAGACCAAGCTGAACCTGCCGCCCGAGAAGCACCACTATCCCTCGTGGTATCGCTGCCAGCTGAACAAGGCAGGCTGATTGATGTTGGGGGATCGCAGTACCATCGAGATCAGAGATGAGAGCGCGGATGGTGTCATTCAGCACACGCTCTACGTCGATGGTGAGCGGCGGGCGATGGTCGAGCTGCGGAAGCACGACCTGCAGCCCCGGCTGCACTGGATGGTCTATGGTGCATTGGCCTGGAACGAGGCCAAGGCCATGCTGGAGGGTCTGTTGGAGCTGGGGCTGACCGCCGACGTGCTTCAGCAGCGTGAGGCAGCGAAGAAGAAGGGAAAGAAATGAGCGAAGCATCAGAGATGACCGTCTGCTACGATCACCAGCGACGGACATGTATTCAGGTCGAGCGGGTTGATGGTCGGGTCAAGTTCATCCCACTCGACGTGGACGGGCTGCAGGTCTGCGGCCTCTCCCAACGAGAGTTCGACGACCGGTTCAAACCGATCGCCGGCTACCCGGTGAAGCGAGCCTGTGAGCTGTATCTCAGCTACAGTCAAAACATCGGGGCAACCCAGGAGGCCTTGGGATACCTTGGCCGAGTTATCACCATCACGAAGGAGGTAGCCGTTATGGCCACCAACAAGCGAGCCGCCGCCGAGGCACGTCAGGCGCCTGCCCCGGCAAAACCCAGCAAGGCTGTCAGCGCCAAGGCCACCCCGAAGAAGGCTGAAAAGCCGGTTAAGGCTGATGCCAAGCCGGCACCTAAGAAGTCCACGGGTGAAAAGCGCCACAGCGCGGCGCAGATGTTCCAGGACCTGATCATGCAGGGGAAATTGACGGATGATCAGATTTTCGCCAAGGTCAAGGCGGAGTTTAACCTGGATGACGGCAAGCGGGGGTATGTCGGTTGGTACCGCAACCACCTGCGCAAGCAGGGTCAGAATCCACCTGATGCAAAGTAGAAACTGAAGGGAGCAGTCATGAGGGTAGGCAGTAGCCGGGCCAGCGTGGCTTTAACCAACAATTAACTTAGATGAGGTACCACGTATGGCCCGTCGTGAAAAGAATCGGGACGACCGTGACTATGATACCACCCAGCTGCATGAAGCTGGTCACGGTCGCTCCCTTCACCGCGATTATTCAGCTCACTTCTTTCGCTGGAGCTTCGCACGTCGATTCATAACCCAGAAGGACAACGTGCTGGAGATCGGCTGTGGGCAGGATAAGCCGCTCAGCAAGATTCTGACCGGTGGGGCTGCGGCCCACGTCAACAGGTACGTCGGGGTCGACCTCAACAAGCTGAAGCCGTCGGCCAGCGAGCGGTTGGACTTTCATGGTGAGTTCAACTTCGTCGAGCAGTGGAAGGAGTTGCTGACGGGTCAGTTCAAGGACGGCTTCGATGTGGTGGTTCACCTCGAGGTCATCGAGCACATGAAGGTCGAGCATGGGGCCAAGCTGTTGAAGGCGGCCCTCGCCTGCCTCAAGCCCGGCGGCATCATGCTGATGTCCACCCCCGTCTACGACGGCAAGCGCCACGCGGCGAACCACATCCACGAGTATACCGTGCCGGAGCTGAAGGCTGCCGTGGAGAAGGCTGGGTTCGTGGTGGAGAAGCGCTTCGGTACCTTCATGGACATCAAGCATATCGGTAAGCGCCTCAAGTATGATGGGCTGCCACGGTCCACACCATGGGCCGAGGAGGAGGTTGCCCATGCAGCTGAGATCATCTCCACGCTGCTGAAGGAGTACTTCGACAACGACGCAATCAGCAACATCTTTGGTCCGATGTACCCCGACCAGGCCCGCAACAACCTATGGGTCTGCCGTAAGCCGGTCGCGGGTGCAGCCAAGGTCGCCAAGCCGGTTGCGAAGAAGGTCAGCAAGCGAGGAGCGCCGTTCTAATGACGAGCAGTATTCTTGATTTAACCGAACTCCTCGAAACTCAACGAAAACTTCAAGCCCGCATGGGCAACCCCACCGGACTCGGTGAGCCTGGGGTGAAGGAAAATCTGCTCCACGCGATCGTGGAGACGGTGGAGGCACTGCGTGAGATCAACTTCAAGCCGTGGAAGGCGAAGACGTTCGAGGTCGACCGCAAGAAGCTGGCCACTGAGCTGACCGACGTCCTGCAGTTCTGGGCCAACGCGGCGCTGGCGATGGACATCACCCCCGAGGAGCTCACCGAGGCTTTGCGGGCGAAGTGGCAGGTGAATCACCAGCGCATCGATGACGGCTCGGTGGTCGAGGTGGCGCCATGTTGACCCACATCACCAAAACCCTCACTATCTTCGAGGGACCGGACGGCAGCGGGAAGAGCACGCTGGCCAAGGAATACGCCGCCTTCCTCAAGGCCGAGTACGTCCACTTCCCAGCCCTGCCGCGGGTGACGAAGGGGCTGGCCCGCATGTACGTGGAGGCGATGCTCCCGGCACTGCTGGGCCACCGTGACGTGGTGTTCGATCGCAGCTGGCTTAGTGAGCTCCCCTACGGGGTGGCTTTTCGTGAGGGCTTCGATCGCATGACGGCAGCGTCTCGTCGGATGCTGGAGCGGCTGGCCATGCGCTGCGGGGCGGTTGTGGTCCGCTGCGATCCCGGCTGGGAGGCGGTGCGGGCCTGCTACATCAAGCGGAGGCACCTGGAGATGCTGGCCGACGTCGGTCAGTTGCGGGTGGTGTATGACCTCTACCGCCAGCAGCCCACGGCCCTCCCAACGGTTCTGTACGACTACGTCAATGATGATGGTAAGGTGTTCATCCGAATCGTTGATAAACGGATGCCCAGTCACCTCCTCGATGTGCGGTCGGCCGGTAACTGGGATGCTGAATATGTCCTGGTCGGCGACAGCTTCGGTGAGCGGAAGGATACCGACCCCTTCTACCAGTGGCCCTTCGCCTCCTTCAGCAACGAGGGCTGCAGCCAATGGCTGGCTGAGCAGCTGGACTATGCCCACATAGGTGAATTTGGTCTGCTGTGGGTGAACGCGGATCAGCTGGAGCCGCTGGCGGCTGTCAACAACCTGACCGAGAAGCGGATCATCGGCCTGGGCGACATCGCCACCGCCAAGATTCGTGAGCTTCAGCTGCCCGGCAGGTCGGTTCCCCACCCGCAGTTCTGGCGGCGGTTCAACAATCGGCGGCCCTATCCGCTGGTCCAATATCTCGGAGAATAACATGACGATCCCGATTAACGACCTAACCTCCGCGTGGATCACCACGATGAACGACATCTTCCATTGGGGAGATGAGGTGGCCCCGCGGGGCAAGCTGACCCTGGAGCTGCCGCAGTACACCTCGGTCATCGATATGCGCAAGCCGGTGGTGACCTCCCCGGAGCGCAGCCTCAGCTACCGCTTCATGGCCGCCGAGGCCTACTGGATTCTCACCGGCGACAACCGGGTGGCGACGATCGCCCCCTACAACTCTCGCATCGCGGAGTTCTCAGACGACGGTGAGACCTTCTTCGGGGCCTACGGACCCAAGATCATGGAACAGCTGCCCGGTGTGGTCGCACGCCTTCAGCAGGACCCCAACACCCGTCAGGCCGGCCTCACCATCTGGCGTGAGAACCCACCGGCCACGAAGGACGTACCCTGCACCGTGGCCCTGTGGTTCCAACTTCGCCGTGGCAAGCTGAACTGCCACAGCTTCATGCGATCCAACGATGTGTGGCTGGGCCTGCCGTACGATGCCTTCAACTTCAGCATGCTGGCTCACCTGGTCTGCGCCGAGCTGAACAGCTACAATGAAGATACGGTGGTCGAGCCGGGGGTCCTGTTCCACACCGCGGCATCCAGCCACCTCTATGATATCAACTGGGCGGATGCCAAGACCTGCATCCAGGCGGTGGGGACCGTCCCGGAGCAGAACCCGACCCCTGCGGAGCTGTACATTAACCAGGTCCAGCTGATGACCACCCTGAAGGACCTCCGGGAATCCCGGAAGGGTGATCCGATCCGCTGGTGGGAGCTGCAAGCGTGACCCGGATCACGCGGGACGCCTGGGCCATGGAGCTGGCCCAGGTGACGGCCAGGCGAAGTACCTGCCTCAGGCGGGCGGTCGGATGCGTGCTCCTGGATGGCCGAGGGCATGTCCTGGCCACCGGCTACAATGGGGTGGCCGCTGGTCAGCCCCATTGCAACGAGGTGACGGGGGAGGGCTATGACGGGGACCTCGATGTGCTCCTGCATGCCCACGCCTGCCCTGGGGCCTGGGCCCCGAGTGGAACCCAGCTGGACAACTGCCGGGCGATCCATGCGGAGCAGAATGCCCTCCTGCAGTGCCGGGATGTGCACCTGATTCAGACCTGTTACGTGACCACGTCACCCTGCATGACCTGCACGAAGCTGCTGCTGAACACCTCCTGCCGGGAGATTGTGTTCCGGTCGCCCTACCCTGGGCTGGATGCCACCCGGGACCTGTGGGTCGGCGCCGGTCGGGTCTGGACCCACCAGCATGGATCGTAACACATTGTCACAAGTTAAAACTACCTATTTACAGGCATCCGTCGGAGGTTTATACTAGACTCACGATCGATTAACGATCTGACCTGCTGAGGGGACAGAAATGAAGATCAAGCTGACGTTGAACGGGGTGACCAAGGAGGTCGAAGCCAGCAAGTGGAACACCAACGACCGCGGCGAGACGCTGGTCATGGTTGGCGGGATCGACCTGGTGACCACCACCGGCAACAAGACTCACCGCGGCGTGGTGTACATCTGGACGAAGCCCGGTCAGGACACCTACACAGCCCGCGACATCTCTGATTACGGCTACCACGGCATGCGTGGTAATGGTCGCGGTGCCTCGAGCCGCATGCGGTACATCGGGTTCACCAAGGAGGTGGCCGCCTGAGGGCGGTCATCTTCCGGGAGATGACCATGAGCCGCGACACCTTCACCCCGCATCTCTACATCGGCATCGGTGAGACTGAGGCCTTCTTCACGCTCCGTGAGACCTACCTCCACAGCTGGCGTGATGCCTACGGCGACCATACTGAGGTCCGCAGCTTTCACCACTGCAACCTCGCCCAGGACCCCACGGAGGCGTATGCTAAGGCGGTGGATCGGGCCATCGGCATGGAGCTTCAGCTCACCTCCACCCTCGAGGGCATCCAACGTGAGATGCGCGAAATCAAGCGCGCCACCGCGGAGCAGCTCGCCCGTCGTGAGGCGGAGCTAAGGGAGCGTCAGGCCAAGTGGGAAGCCGAGCGTCAGGAGCGCAACGAGCAGCTGCGAGCCATGATCGACGACGGCATCATGCCCCTCGGCCGGTATCGCGATACGCCCTTCAGCAGCATCCCCACCGGCTACATCGAGTTCCTTGCGACCACCGAGTTCGAGGAAGGCAGCATCTTCGCCTACGCCGGCAAGTATGCGCGGAACCACCCGGAGCTGCGGGCACCTCAGCTGAGTCAGGTGCACATCGGGGAGGTTGGTCAGCGCCTCACCATGAAGGTCGAGGTAATACGGGTGTTCACCTTCACCCGTCCGATGTTCAACGCCCCGTGGCGGGCCGAGGCGGTCTTCATCGTCACCATGCGGGAAACTGACTCCGGCGCCTGTGTGGTTTGTAAGTCCACCACCTTCTGCCCGGACGAGCGTGAGAAGCTGGTCATCAAGGCCACGGTCAAGGAGCATGGTGAGTATAAAGGTCAAAATCAGACCCTGGTCAATCGGGTCAAGATCATCAGTGAGGAGATGTAAGATGGACGAGCAGCAAATTTCGGACCTTCAGGCAACCTGGGTCACCAAGGCCTATCAGGCCTTTCTGCTCCAGATGGATGACTACGCGTACACCAATGGGCGTGGGCCAAGGATCGCGCAGCTGAGTGAGGAGGCCCGTGCGGCCTCCAATCAGCTCAGGGCGCTCGGGGTCGAGCCACTCAACATCCACAGCCCTGAGGCTGCGGCCATTCGTAATAAACAAGCCGAGGTGTAATATGGCAAAGGTCGTGCATGAGTACGCCCCATCCGGCAGCCACCGGCTGATCGTTAATGGGAAGCCCGGTGGTTGGGCCGGCTACCAAGGCATCGCTGAGCATGGTGACCTTCGGGCCGCCTCGCCCTACTGGAACGGCACCTTCCCGGATGTGTTCGTGGTTGTGGAGGTGAATCATGTGGAGAAGACCCCTAAGGCGGCAACCCGATGAGCGCCGGGGTGAGGTTGATATGCGTGTTGCTAATCGCCGTCGCTGAGACCATGCTGGTGCTGGGGATCAGTGACTACCTCAACGGCATGGACGTGCATCGATTTGCTTATCAGGTGGTGATGGGCAGCGCAGGCCTAGCGGTGGGCGTCACCGCGCTTTTTCGTCCGGAGTGGTTCTGACATGAGCATCAAGGTTATCATGATCACGCTCGTCATCGAGCTGATCCTCGGCGCCGTGTGGTTCGGCAATGACATGTGAAATCTGTGAGCTCCTCGTGGAGCATGCCTACGCCCTGAAGAAGGAGCTCGAGCTGACCATCGCGGTCAGCCCAAGCTCCCAGGAGGCCGAGTACGTATCCCGTCTGCTGAAGCGGTTCTTCAGTGCTGACGATGACCGGTCGTTCTACGGCCTCCGGGTCCAGCGGGCCCGGGCCATCGGTGAGCTGAAGTCCAATATGATCAACTGCTATCTTGACAAGACCTCCACCACCTGACGGTGGCGGGTGGCGCAGTCGGCGTACTGAACCATCAGGGTTTCGGTCCACCGCTGCCAATGGTCGAAGTCAGGGCTGGGCTTCGGGGGCAGGTCCGGACACGGGTCCGACAATGTGGCCTCCAACGACGGCTTGATGAACTGCGTCGTAGTAGGCGGACAGCTCGCGCACGCGCTGATCATCAGGGCGGCAGTCAGTAGGCAGGTCAGCTTGAAAGCGGGCATGCTGGTATCCTTGTAGAAGGTTGGTGAGGTTGACGGTGGCCTGGGTTGCCACCATCGCCGCGTGGTGCATATCAGCCGCGCTGGCCTGCACCGCCACCAGGGTGGCCTGACGCTGATCGGCCAGCTGGGTGGCCTGCTGGGTCCGTAGCTGCTCCGTGATCAGCTCCTGGTGGGCCAGCTGGGGCAGCAGCCAGCCCCGCATCAGCAGGGCCCCCAGGGCCATGGCCACCACCCACTCCAGAATGGCCACCCAGTGGGCCCCCGCGAACCGGCCGGCGAACTTGGCGATGAGGGCTAACATCACGGGGCCACGGGTGGGGGCATGACCGCCCGGGGTATGGGCGCCTGGGGTATGGGCTCACCCGGCTCCTTGGCCGCCGCCATCAGGTCGGTCTTCCGGCTGCTGTCACTGCTGCTGCCAAAATACCAGGAGATGATCATGCCGACGTTGGTAGCCAAGCAGCCGAAGAGAATCTCCAGGGCCGTGTTGGCCCGCAACTCCTCCTTCGCCATGCCGACGATGTACATCAGGTAGAACAGCACCGCAAAGAACCCCGTGACCATCACCGCGGCAATGAGGTGATGCATGAGGTTGCGGGACGTAGGTTTCATCTCTGATCCTTTCATAGTTGTTATTGCCAGACCTCCTTGGGGTCCTGGAGCCAAACATCGACCCACAGCACCTGGCGGTCATCATGAGGCACGTAGGTCCGGTGGGCTACCCCTGCTTGGTAGCCGCACTGGTGGGCCAGTCGCACCGCCGACCTGGCCAGGAGGGCCTGCATGTAGCCGCTGGCCACGACCACCCCGCGATCAATCAGCTGCTCGCAGAACGTGCCGAAGTGCTCAGCGAACTTCCCGCCTTCCCCCTCCATGATGTTCATCACCCAAGCCTTGTCACCAAATTGTACGACGTCCATTGTCACAACCGCGATTTTGTGTTGTTCTTCAAGTGCGGTCAGCGTATACCACCTGCTGATACCCTGCACAAGTTCCACGACCTTCTCCTTTAAAGACCTTCGCTATAGGTAACCGAGCCGTTAGCGAAGTGGGCGGTCAGCACCTCACGGCGCGGCTCGCCGACGATGAATGACACATGGACCCAGGTGCCCTCCTGAATCAGCTGATCGAATCCGATGTCCTGGGCGTGGGCAGCGATGATCTTGGCCACGATGATCGGCTCACCGGCCATGGGGGCAATGAAGTCCGCCGCCTGCCCCAGCATATGCTGAGAGTTCCTGGCGCCACGCTCCGCCGCATTCAAGGCGGGGCAGCGGTAGCCGCTGCTGATGATCATCGGCACCCCCAGGAGGGCCCGGATGCGCTCAAGTCCCTGGGCGGTGACGGTCAGGGCCTGGACGATGCCATCGGTCGGGGTGTTGTCGATACCCATGCGGACGGCGGTCTGCGAGTGCAGCAGCTCCTCTAGGGTGAAATGGGGTGTAAGGTTCATTTGGTGATGCCCTCGTGGTGGAGTATCTCGGCAATCTCAGCCTCGGTTACCCGTTTGTTAAAGACCCCAAGCAGGGCGTCCTTGCCATACCTGGAGAAGAGGTAGTTGAATTGAGGCGACGGATGAGGACAGATTCTGATGAGCTCAGACGGGGTCCTGAAGACCCCCACCTCGCCTACCTCACAAATTCTGATCTTGATCCGTCGCGCCCAGTTCATTTCAGCAGCGGTCCGTAGTGCTGCTCACCCAGCAGTGCGGCTCCGAAGACCAGGAACCACATCAGGTGGGTGATCTTGAAGGTGAGCTTCGCATTGGGGTCGCGACGGACGTAGCCCATGTAGCATTCCATGGCACCCGCGATCATCAGCATCACCAGGAAGTCCTTGCCGTGGGCCGTGGCGCCCATTAGCAGCGCCAGGACGGCCAGGATCACCGTCCAGGCCCCGTTGAAGCGACGGGACTCCATCAGGTCACGAATCTGAGAAAGATTTTCCATCATTTACTCCTTTAGTGGCCCTTCACACCGGGCCAGTTATTGTACACCACATATGCGATATATAAGACTATTACGCCGACGGCCCAGTGAAGCTTACCGATGACCGCGGCACCCACCGCTTGAAACCGCTGCCGGTCCTGCTCGGCCAGGGTTTCCTTAGCCGAGATGATCGACATCGCTTTCAACTTCTCAGTGGCCTCCGCCACGGCCCGCTTCGCCGCCGCATCAGCCGCCTCGTTGATTATTTGACTTAGGTCGTCGTCACTCAGGCAGACCCGGTTGTGACGACGCTCCTCCCCTTCATACCCATGGTTTTCACCCACGGTAACACCTTTCTTCTAGGTTACGAATAAACATTTATCTGAATTATCCCATCACCACCTTTTCCACCATTAAAGGCACTGCCAGTTCCACCAGTCCCGCCAGCAACACTGAGCGTAGTAGGGGCGGTATATGCTTTGGTAGCGATGTAAATTAAACCGCCACCACCGCCTCCTGTCCCAGCACCGCCGCCAGCATTGCCCGATACACCTTTTGCGAGTAAACTTCCACCTGCTAAGTTTACTATGGGAGAGATTAGTATAATTATCCCACCGCCAGCACTTCCTGCGGCATAAATTACATATAAGTTTCCAGCACCAGCTGCGCCACCTTTATGCTTAACCGCAGATAGTGGGTCTGCAAGTATTGCAGCTAGTAACCCAGCATTAGAAGCGGCAGAAACACCCTCGGTGATTGGGGAAGTACCTTCGGGTATGATGGAGTAATTTCCATATATAATCCCACCTCCTGCATAGTCCACGGATCCACCGCCGGTTGCTGAAATTCCATTTTCTGGATTAGTTACTACATGCATGTCAGGAGCAGGCGCACCCTGTCCTGTAGCATTGATTTCACCTTGTATATTTATAGATTCAGATGCATAGATGATTAAAGGACCGCTGGAAGTTACCGTAACTCCACCAGTAATGGTGAAGTTGGTATAGTAATGTACTCCACCTAACGTTGTATTGGCAGAAATAGTTATATTTCCACCATGTCCGATAGCTGACCCAGCATCTACAGCGGAAGGTCCCCCAAACGGGTTCATTCTCCCCAGCAACTCAATATCCCGAGCCTTTATCTTAGCCATCAAGATATCATCTACGGGCTTGCTTGCTGAAATCTCGCTATCAGGTATCTGGTTGCCAGATGAAAAATCAGAATCAGTCGCCATATAGTCTCCGTTAAAGCACGCCTTCCACCGACATTGCAATGTCTCTGAAGTACGAGGTGTTGAACTTGGCCGTTAGGGTGGAACCTGAGGCGACTCGATAAAGATAAGCCTCGATCATATTAGGCGTAATATTATCAAAATGCAGCAAAAGTTGGACCTCAGTAAAATAGGAGTCCACCACATCATTGCTCTCGCGGTCCGGGGCGAAGAAAAATGGAATACACTGTCCAAGATGCACCGACCATGCCTCAATAAAAGTGCTGCGGTACCAGGCGTCGGTTACCGTCCAGTTTAACGTGGTGGTGAGGACCCGCACAAGCTGCACCACCCCCAGCACATCACCGTAGCGGGAGACGCTGGTGATGTTGTTAGCCGCCTCATCTGCGGGGCTGAACTCACCGTCCTGCAGCGGGCGGTTCATCACCAATGCCACGCCAAGCGCCAGGATGCCGATGTAAGGGGCAACCGACAAATTTTCCAACTTGATACGCCAGTACCGGTAGCTGCTGCTCGGTACCTTGCAGTAAATCACCATACTGTCATCAGCATCGATATCAATGCCGGTAAGCGTGGTGAAGGTTGATCCATCTGAGGACCCCTGCACCAGCAACTTCGCGCCACCTAAATTATGGTTAGTAAGGGCCAGGGTGTCGGCCGACGCCGCGCTGCCGCAGTCCACCGTGATGGTCTGATCGGCAGCCGAGGTCGCCGCCCAATAGGTGTAAGCACGCCAGTCGGCGATGAAGCGCGGGTCATACCCTGCCGCCGTTGAGCTGGCCACCGGTGCGGCGTCCGCGAAGCGGTTATCATATAGAATTTCGCTGTTGGCTATCATGAGATTAGATATGGTCCTGTGCCATCATCGAAGGTGAGCGACGTTCCGCTTACAATATAACAGTACTGCTTATCAGCATCGGTCGCCGTGTCGTAGTCCCTAGAAACTGTGCTTGGCGCAATGAAGGCGCTGCGAGTACTAATATTGGAGACCTGCGCGGCCTTGTATTGGATGGTCCCAAGACCGGTTCGCTCTTTGCTGGTCACCATGAAGTAACTCAGGGCCGGGGCACCGTCCTTATCTACAATTTCCTGTGAGAGTAGCTGGAATATCTCCCCGAGTGCCAACCCCTCATCTTTCAGCTCAAGCGTGAAGGTGATCAGCCGGTTGCCATCGCGAAAGCGAGCCACGATCTTCTGGCAAATCAGCCGCCCATAGGCGTCGCCAAGCAGCGCCGTGCGCACCCAGCGGGAATACATGGGCGTCCGCACCTTCACATCATTGTAAAGCGTGGCGGATTCAGCCTCAGCGTCAAGGGTGACTGCCGCGTGTTGGAAGTTGGACGGGTCTGAGATGTCCTTCGTGGCAATGATATCGTAGTAAATACTAGCTCGTGTGATGCGCTGGATGCTGTTGTCATCGATCGTGAGTGACGAACCGTTGGTGTTGCTCACAAGGTTGTTCGAGTCGGTGATGAGGCGATAGCTGCTGCCAGGCTGGTTCGGACCCAGGAACTTGACCTTGATCAGCTGGTCGTCGCCCTGCCAAATTACCGTGTTGGTCTGAGCCCGGAGCTCCTGCAGCAGGTCCTTGATCTTGACCGGTTGATCAAGGATGCCTAGGAACTGTGTGCTGCTGAACCAGAGGTCACGTTCGGAGGCGAATAATGTAGTATCAATGTTCCCACTGGGAATGCCCGCGCTCTCAAGTAGAGCTACCATCAGGTCCAACGGGTTACCATTTAGAACATACGCCTGCTGAACCTCCGCGGTGGCACCATGAGCCGCCGCCGCGGTCCACCCATATGCCTGGTAGAGCCCGCGGGTCAGGCCAGTCAAGGTCGTCTGACCAGTCCCGAGGTCCACTGAAACCCCGGTGTAGCTCATCACCTCCCCCTCGATCACAATATAACCTGAGGTGTCATACTGGGAGGTGAGACCGATCACGTCGCTGATGGTCCCTGTACCGGAGGACAATGTCAAGGACGTGTCGGTAGTGAGCATCGCAGCGTCCAACTTACCGTCGGTCTTAGTCGGGTAGTCCTGGTCCGTCAGGGCCAGCAGACCCTTCACCGACACGATCGCCTCACCCGGGGCGAACTGAAGGTTATAGAAGACCCCGGTGAAGACCGTGTTGTAGTCGTCCTCGGTGAACCCCGGGACGATGAACCCGTGCTTGATGGTCACCATTCGGTTGATATAGTTGGGTGACCGAGCCCGGAGCTTCCGCCAGAAGCCACCCTGGGCCGCCACCGCCTGCGTTCCACCCGGGGCGCTGCGCAGCGTGGCGCTCACCCGGTAGGGGTCGACCCAGATGTCGTCGTCATCCTCCTCCAGCATGGTGAGGTCCACCTGCTGGTTGATGGTCAGGGCCTCTGAGGGGCTGATCTCCTGGGCCACGTACTTCTCATCGATGAGGTACGGGCGAATGATCTGACCCGGCAGCGGTTGGGTGGTGGTGTTGCAACAGAACTTGTAGTCCTGGGTCGTGGCATTGTAGGCCGCCTTGTACTTGCACGTCTGGTAGGTGTTGTAGCACGGCGCCCCGGTGGCGAGGCACGGCGACGACCCGAAGGTGCGCGTGCACCGATCAAGCGAAATCACCACCAGCGTCGAGGGCTGGCGGCTTAGCTTCTGCAACTCAGTGTCGTAGGCGGCTGTCATGGCTTAAGAATCCGGGAAAGGCACAGAGAGTGGCGTATAATTTCCTGTATATCTGCATACGCCTTGAGTGAAACGAAATTCATCCAGTCGACAATTTACACCAGAACTTGCAAATGATGGCCCAGCAGAACCGATATACATGGATGGCGTACCTGTTCGAACGGTGCTGCTAGAGTGCGTAATTATAAGATTACCATCTTTGAAGACATATATTGTATTACTGCCATCACGACAAATTGCAAAATCATAGAATTGATTTAGTGTAATAAACTTGCTGCTATCACTTCCGGAACCCATGCTTCCGCCTAAAAACACGAATGCCCACTGCCCAGGAGTTCCTACTCCATTTACCACGAAGTAATCCTGCGCATCGTTAAACCCGAATGGGTACCCTTCAGACCCAGATGGGTAGGCAAGAACCTTTAATCGAAACTCTATGGTGAAAAGACCAGACAAAAGAAAAGCAGTATTGGTATAGGTTAGGTACTGGCTACTACCAGAAAATTCTCCACATTTTCCACCAATCGCATCTGAGTCTGAAACTATAGCTGGACTGCCAGTTATAGTCGGTGTCCGTGCAAAACTTGAAGAATCAATAAAGCTCATATTATGCGTCCATATGAAGGAGTAGTTTTACGTGGTCGAAGCTAGGTTCGCCAGGAGCCCCAATATCTGTACTGCTAATTGAATAAAGCACACCAGTTGATGTAGGCAAGATATCAAATTCAAAGTCAATCAAGGTGTAGTCATCCAACTTCGAGGCAAGTGATAACTTGCTACTTTGGCAATTCATGAAGCAGAGCGTGGTTATCTTACCAAGGTAGGACAATGTCAAATCCACCCCGAATTGTGGGGTGTAGCCCATCAATTGATTGGTCAACGGAATGGTCTTACCACCTGGAAGCGAGTACTGGTAATCGATGTTTATCTTCAATCCCACTGCGCCGGTGTTGAATGTGTAGGTCCCAGTACCCTCGTCCACCGAATACTGACTGGGACCAGGGGTCCCACCTGTCCGCATAAGGGCGACACCTGAGGCGACATATCGCACCCCAAGGTCCTTCATGTACATCCCGCTTGACGGCGGCGACACGGTGATCTGATAAGGCGAGCTCGGGATGGCTGTACCGACGCTGAGGTCGTTGTAGTCGTTCAGCAGCCCATCGATCGCTGATTGGCCAAAGAAAAGCGCACTGAAAATGTTAGCATTTAATTGAGCAAATTTTGCCTTACCAGTCAACTTTCCTTTTCCGCGACCAATGTCAATCGCATTTTGAAGCCCGCCATACATCATCTTGGCATCGAATGAGCAGTCGATGGTGACATCTTGCAGCAGACCAAAGGTTTGCGCAATAGGTGTATTCAGTAGTGACCCATCAGGCCCAGTGGTCTGATACCACCACATTGTGCCACTGCCGAACATGATCGAAGTCATATCACGCATCCATATGAAGAAGTAGTTCTACAAACGAGAAGCTAGTATCTGCCACCCGGTAGTCATTATTCAAAATCAGATCAGTGTAAGTTTTTAGACTTTCACTGAAGTTGATCCTCATGTCGCTTGAGGTTAGTTGCTGCCAACTGTCATTCATTCTGATGTCACCTACGACCACAGCAGCATTCGAAATTGGAATTGTGATTAACGACGAGGTAGCTGGGCTCAGTGACTCCATACGCATCATAATATCTGCGTGCACAAGACCCCTGTTAGTATTATCAAGTGGCAAGTTGAAGTCAACTCGAACCACCAACAGGTTTTCCGTTGAGCACGGTGTATCAGAATCGATACGAATCAACTCAATAACAGCACGATCCTGGATGTTGCCTACTCCCACAAAGGTCATCTGCAGCTGACGATAACCCAGACCCCAGTGCTTCGGTGAGATGGTGAACCCATCGTCTACCCGGTACAGATATGAATCATCTGGGAAGATATCAGGCGATGGTTTCCAGAAAAACGGCATCCCCAAGCCAAGCCACGACCGCCACAGCGGTTGGAACACCACACGCCACCACGTATCACCTACCAAGGGGAACGTAATGTCAGTCTTTAATGCACTGAACAAATAATGAGGTTGCACAAGTTGGCCAACATTCGAGGTGTTGTTCCCACCTGTATTAGTTGGCAACGAGGTATTCACCGTCTGATCAGCAGGGGCGTAATCATCCTCGATGGGGTGGTCAAACTCCACATAGCTGCCCAGGGCCAGGATGGCAAGCGCCGCAGCAGCGGTCAGGCCACTGATCTTCACCCGACAGGCAGTCTTACCAGCCACCGAGGTGAAGGTTTTTAAGACGGGGTCAGTGGACATCACTAAAAAAGTGGTGCAGGTCACGACGTCGGAGACGAAGCCGTCGTTAGAGACCTGCACCAAAACTGTCGCTCCGGTAAAGTTGTGCCCTGCTAACCCGATCGCGTTGATGACTGCGGTCGTCGAGATGGTCAAATACTGATCAGCGGTATTGGCCGACCGCCAGAACGTGGTGGTACGGTTGTCCGCCAAATTGGAGGCTGGGTAGCCATCCAAGGTGCTGGATGCAACGACGCCACCCATGATGGTGGGGTCGCTGATCAGCAATTGCGGGCGGCTCATCATATGGCATCAACCGTGGTGGTGTATTGGTTCGGCAGCCGGAGCTTCCGCGCCAGCTGGGTGTAATCGACAACGTCACCCTGGATGTAGATGTTGGTTATCGGCTGGTTTGAGGTCGATGAGGTGGCAGTCTGGTTAGCATTTGACTGAGCACTAGGCGTTACCGTCCCCCCTCCGGCAACCGAGCCACCTCCTCCACCGCCACCTGAGCCACCCGCGATATGGGAACCGATCTCATAGACCGTGGCGAGGGCCAGGGCAGCCGCCCCAGCCGCGCCCCAGGGACCCAGCTTATCCACGGCCCAGGTGTAGGCACCCACGGCCGCCTGCCAAGCCCAGATGGCGATCTTCTTGACCGCTGCCCAGGCGGCGATGGCCACGCTTTGGATGGCCCCGGCTTCCTCGATGCCCTGGCGGGTGGCCTCACCCTCCGCGGTCAGTGCGGTCTGGGTGAGCTCCTTCTCAGCCCACTTGGCCACCACCTGAGCGCCCATATCCGCAAAGGAAGCCAGGACCGCGGTGGTGAAGTTATGTAAGGCCTGCGAAACGGTCAGGGTCCCCTGGAGGATGCCTTGAACGGACCCGTGAATGGCGTTGGTCACCCCACCCACCAGCGTCTTGTAGCTGTCACTGACGGCCTTGGCGCGATCATTTGAGTTCTTCACCACGGTCAAACCAAAGGCATCGTCAAGCTTCTTGATCTCATTCAGCGTGTTAGCGTACTCGATAGTCCCGGTCTTCTGCGCAGCAAGCTGCTTCTGTAGGAACTCACGCTTAATCTCAAACTTCTTCTCCTCGACGTCCATCGTCCGTTGCAGTTCATCCTCGGCATTAATGATATCCAGGTTCTTCTGCTGCTTGATGGCCTCAGATTCAAGGTCCAGCATGGCCAACTGATGGTCGCGCTCATAGACGGCCTGCGCCTCATCCAGCTTCGCCATATAATCGACGTGGGCCTTGGCTTCCTTCTCAAGGTCCTTCATAGCCGCGGCGTACTGCTTGCTGTCCTCGCCGTAGGTTTCACCGATCCCCTTGGCGATCAGCTCGGCGGTCTGCAGGCGCTCGAGGCTGCCCTCCTGCTCCTGCTCCATGAAGGCCTTCATGTCGTCGAAGTGCTGCTTGTAGGCCTCCTCGGTCATGGACCGCCGGGCCTTGTTGCCCAGGTTCTCGGCCTCCAGGCGGGCGGTGGTGCCAGCGGTCACCCGACTTATGTTCTCCTGCCAGAAGGCGGCCTCCTCAGCCTGGGTCCACTGATGGAAGTCGGCGGTGGCCAGCTTCTTCTGCTCGAGTTCCTGCTTCAGCTGCTCAAGTTCCTTCTTGCCCTCCTCCTCGGCCTTCGACTTGTCCTTGGGGTTGTGATACTCCTTGCCCTCGTTCTTCTGCGTAATGGGGGTCTGGTTGCCGAACAGGTTGGCAAGCTGGGTCTGGGTCTTCTCCGCATCCTTGACGGCCTCATCCCAACCCTGCTTCCAGGAATCGACGATATCGCTGCCAAACGATTTGCCGGCAGCGATGGCCCCGGCGACATCACCATGAAAGAGGTCGTTGATGGCCACCGCGGCATCAGCCACCGCTGCTACGATATTACGGAATTCGGTTTTGAAAATGTCAACGATCAGGTTCACCGTCAAGATGATGCCGTCCAGGGCCGCCATGAAGCCGCCGATGGCGCCCTTGACCACCAGGATCGCGGTGGGGCCGACGCTGACAAACCAGTTGGCAAACTGTGTGAGGGCCGGCATGACCGCTCGACCGATCGTTACCCCGATGCCATCAAGCACATCATGAGCATCCTGCATGGAGTTGCGATACTCCTGGAAGCTGGCCAGGGCCTCCTCACCGACGGTCAGGTTGAAGCGATCCTGCGCCTCACGGGCCTCATCCAACTTCTCCTTGGTGATGTTGAGCATGTCAGCGTTGCTGGCACCACCGCGACCGAAGTACTGCTGCGCCACGAGGTTGCGATCGGTACCCTCCTTGTAGTCCTTGAGAGACTCGATCGCGTTGAGCATGATGGTGTTCTGGTCGAGCAGGTGGCCGTTGGCATCACGGGTCACCAGCCCCAGGGCATTGAGGGCCTCTTCGTTGTTCTTGACCTGCCGTGTCAACCGCATATTGGCTGACATATAGGCCTCGGTGGTCACGTGGGCATCCTCGATCGCGACCTTCAGGGCGGATGCCTGATCAGCCGTGATGCCCATCTGCCGGGCCATGTTGTAGGATTCACGCGTGAAGTTCACCGCCTCATCAACGGACTTCTTGAAGATGGCTCCACCGGCGAGGATCGCAGCAAGTGCCTTCAGGTGCTCCTCCACGAACTCAAAGGGGCCCTTAAGCCCCTCAAGTTGCTCCTTGAACGCCTCGGTGAACTCGCCAGCCGACACCTTCAACTTGCCGAAGAGCCCTGATGCCTCCTCGCCATGTTCCTTGAGCTCCTCCGTGCCGTCCTTGGCATGGTTGCCCATGTCATCTAGGCTCTTACTTACTTCATCCAGATGTGCGGAGCTGGCACCCAGGTCATCGAAAGCTGAGTTAACGTTGTTGGTAATCTCCGCAATCTGCGCTGAGGTGTCAGCCGCTAGGTTGTCAAAGGCTGCCGTGGTCGAGGTGGTGAACGCACTGACAGCCTCAGCAGCTGAAGCCATGCCAGCGTTGAGGTCACCTACCTCAGCTGCGACCTTTACTGATACCTCTTGGTCACTATCAGACATTGCCAAATCCTGTTAAGAATGCTGCCAACTCTTCCTCAGTCGCAATCTTGAACTCTGAGGGTGGTTTATACCCCACATACCCCGCCATCAGAGCATGGGTCGGAGGTTGCTGCTTCCAGTAACTCATTAACGCATCCAGCCGCGGGATGGTCATGAACTCATCAATATACTCCCACGTCCATCCGGTGATGGTGATTAGGTGGGCGTAGATGTGGTCCCAGTCGATGGGGCCATTGTCGGCTGCCCCGCCCCTTCCCCCTGTTTGAACCCCGCTACTCGCATGACCTGTTGGAAGATGCTGATGCTGTTGCCAACCGTGAGCAGCTGGTCCTCGACCAGGTCCATGGTCAGGTTGGGGTAGTTACGCTTCAATGCCGCAAAGACCACCTCAGCGATCACCTGGAAGGTCGGGAGGGTCCCTTGCTGCATGCTGTTGACACGTGGCTGGATCGTCTTGGCCTGCTTCAAGCTGAGCTGTGGCACCACCCACACCCGTTTGGCAATCACGACCTCCTCCCCCTCGAAGGGGACCTTATCCTTTTCCACGTACACTGAGTCCAAGGTAGGCTCAGCAGGTCCGGGGACCTCAAATCCCACTTGGTATTCTTCCATTGTCGTCTCCTAAGTTGTGGGGCGCCCCATGGAGGCGGCGCCGGTTGGGCAGTTATTATTCGGCCGTGCTGACGGTACCAAACTTGTTAGTGGTGGGGTCAGCGAAGATGTCGATGTCGAACTCAGGAATCATGTAGTCATCCAACTTCGTTGCGAATGACAACTTGTTCGACATGCAATTCGGGAACGAGAAGGTAAGTTGCTTACCCTGATACGGGATAGCCAGGTCAATGCCGAACCGCGGCGCGTTGCCCATCGGCTGATTGTTAATGTCGAAGTTAAGCGCATTCGTGATCGTTGCCGAGTAGCGGTAATCGATGTAGACCTTGGTATTCGCGTCGGTGCTGTAGAACGTGTAAACACCGGTCGACTCGTTCACCGAGTACTGTCCGCTTACCGAGGGCGTGGCCACGCGGGTCAGCGGCAGGCCCGTGGTGGCGTTGCGCACACCCAAGTCCTTCGCAAAGGTGCCGGTGGACGGCGGCGCGATGGTCAGGGTGTACGGGCTGGACGCCGGGATTGGCAGGCCGGCGGTATCCTGATAGTCATAAAGCGCCGTGCCGGCATTGGTGGTGCCGCCAAACACAAGCGCGTTCAGCAGGTTGCCGTTGACCAGGGCAGCCTTGGCCTTAGCGGTGGCCTTGCCTTTACCGCGCGCCACATCGATGGGGAACTGATAGCCGCCATACAGCATCTTCGTATCGAAGCTGATGTCCAGCGAGATGTCCTGCAACGCGCCGAACTTCTGCACAGTGGGGTTGGCGATGGCGGTACCAGTGACGTCCGTGCTCGGACGTGCCCAGATGATACCAGATGCGAAACCGATTTGCATTTTTACTACTCCTGCTCTTTAAGTTAAGGAACCATGATTTCAACTGGGATGATGACAACCGCCTGGTCGCCAAGCAACCCCTCGTCAGTTTGAAGAGCCCCACTGATTCGGCAGTAATGCACCAACCCGCCGAGAGTTTGGTTCTCCATTCCATTTATTGGGGCCAGGGCCCGGTCAACATAATCAATGATGGGGTTCAGAATGGCTGACGGCGCCTCATTGATGTCCTGCGTCTTCGCATAAAGGTACAGCTCGACGTTGAGCTTCCACCGCGGCGGCATGTTGGTCACCTGCAACGGAGTTTCATTACGCTGGAGCATGAAGAGCGCCGGCTGCTGAGAATCAGGCACGTCGGCCCAATGACGCAGACGGCGCGCCTTCAAGTTGATCCCCGGCGCCTGCCCGATCAGCTGGAACAAAGCGTCGTAGATTTGCTCACGGTCGACGTACATGTTACCTCCTCACCGCGCCAAGAATCTTGGCTCGCGCGTCATCAGCCAACTCCTGGAGCGACGATCGCAAAAATGACCGCTCCGGCAGCCGGCTGGTTCCAAATTCATGGTACTTGCCATACGGCGCCGTCTTACCCACACCAACCGAGGCGACGATGCTGGTCTCATCGCTGGTCAACTGCATGTTGATGGACCGACGCAGGTTACCCGTGATCACCGACAGCTGCTGACCACCGGGCAGGTCCTTGCTGGCACGGTAATAGCGACGCTTCCCCTTGTTCGGCCCACGGGTGAGAATCTTGCTGGCGGGGGTACCAGACAACTTCTCCTCCTTGACCTTCGTCAGCAGCGTAAGGCCGATCTCCGCCACCGTCTGCTCCAGCCGGGTGCGGGTATTGGCCACAACATCCTGGAACTGCTTCAGGATGTTCTTATCACCGACAATGGTCCCAACAATGCGGCTCATACGATAGGCACCACCGTGTTATAGCGTTTCAGGGTAGCCAACGTCTCCGGCGCAACCTCCTTCTGGATGAAGCTCGTGGTCTCACCTGCCATCCCCTTGCTGGACTGACCGATCCAGCTCCGACGACGGTAGATCAGCGCCACGATCTCACAGCAGGCCTGAACGATGTCGACTGGCGGGTCCGCGTAGCCGCCCGTGTATACGACCTTCACGTTCCGCATGCCTTTCTCGAAGATGAATCCTCGAAGGTAGAGAAAGTTGCTGTCGTAGATGTAGCCGGTTGCCCACTCGACGTCATCCATCGCATTTGGAACGCTGATGCCATTGATTGTCACCGACGCAACATCTGTGATTGGTGTATTCCGCAGGGCCATGTTGGTACGGCCGTTGCCCTTCCGCCATTCAGTTACCGTCTGGGTGGTGATGTCATTGGTCGTGTAGTTGCGAATGTAGGCCGAGGCTGAGGTAATTAAGCGCTTCAGCAGTGGATCATCATTCGCCGACACCTGGCTGACGCCAAGGTAGCCCTTGACGTCGTCCAAGGTCGCAAGATCAACCAGCGGCGTGGTCATCATGCATTTCCTGAGTGTTGTCGGGCTGGCTGGGCGCCGACTGAACATCACTGGTCACCGGCTCGTAGCCAGCCGCGATGGCGCCAGCTGCCACCGCATCAGGCACATCCACGTTGCCGTGGGCGTCCACCGAGTAGAAGATGTCCATCAGGGTCACCCCGTCACAGCCCTTAGGTGCATGGAGCTTCATATTACTTCTCCTTCTTCTTCCGACGAGGCTGCTCCTCGGTGCCCTCGACCTCCTCATCCAGGTCGCCGGAGTCGGTTGTTTCCTCGACCACCGGAGTGAAACCGTGGGCGACCGCGGCCTCCACATGCTCCTCACGAACATTGATCGTACCATCCTCGACGGGATACACGGTTTCCTCGGCGCTGAAGCCGGTCACGTCGGGGTCAGAATGCTTCATCTTCATGTCAGTCTCCTAAGGGCGGGAGCCCGGTGTTCTGGGCTCCCGTGAGGTTGTTAGCCGTTGGCGATGTTGGTGATGACGCCGAAGGCAAAAGGTGCGTAGTTCTGCAGCACCTCGTCGCAATAGACGCCGTACTCGTACTTGCGCGAGCGAAGCGGCCACTCGATCTGGTAGTACTCCTGACGCGTGCGCACCTGCACCACGTTGGCCACGTTGCTCATGGGGTAGGGCAAGCGGTTGGTGGTGAAGATGATCGTGCCGGGAGGCAGCGTCGGGTGGAGCTTGATGGGAATCTCCTTCGCCCCGTCCATGGAGTACGGGTTGCGATAGGAGGTGACCATCACACCGCCGCCGACCTTCGACTGATCAGCCGAGAACACGAAGCGCTGGGCGCCCGGGTTGCCGGAGGTCGTGGCCAGCACCTTCGCCGAGATGTTGCCCTGCTCCTGCGAGCTCACCCAGATGGTATCAGGAGACAGACGATAGTTGTCCCAGAAGCTCTTCAGGGCTGCGTCGATCTCGGAGATGCCGCCCGCACCGTTAGAGGTCAGCGGGGTGCCGACACCAGCCGTGCCCGTCGCCAGCGCCTTGTAGTAAGCGTTGGAACCGGAGGTGCAAATCTGCGAAATAAGGCCATCGAAGATCAGCGTGTTGCGGCTGTAATCCGAGGCCAGGCCGCTGAAGGAACCAGCTGCCGCCGGGGTCTGCGTACCGGCCGCGTCCGCGGTGATGCTCACCGAGTTGATGGTGGTGATGGCACCGATCTTCTCGGAGCCGGAGGCACCCCAGTACCACGCGTAGGCCACGGCACCCTTGACCGCCGTCACCGTCGCGGTGGCGGAACCGGCCGAGGAACCGACCGTGCCCGTACCGGCCGCAGAGACCTGCGACGTGCCGCCACCGAAGGTGTCGGTCGACGCATCGGCGTTCGTACGAGTGATCTGACCAGGCACGCCGTTGGCGATGCTGGAGCGGTAGTAGCCCTCGTAGGTGAGCGCCACGCACTTCACGCTCAGGGTCGTGCCGGTGGAGACGGTGCCGCCGGAGGTGGAACCCGTCACCGAGGGGGTGGGGCAGGTGCCTAGCGCCAGGCTGGCGTTGCCACCGAGGATCGTGTGCTCCTCCTGGATCATCAGAGACTCGAGCAGCGACTGCACCGCCAGGGCCTTGACGTCATCGAAGCCGCGAGCCGCGTAATCCGCCTCGAAGTCGACGTTGGATTCCAGACCCAGGCCACGGTAGGCCGCGATGTAGTCGGCCGTGGTGACGGGGATCACGCCACCGCGGTTGCCTGCACCGAGACCAGCACCCACGTTGGTGCTATTGATCGCGGTCACAGCGCGCCACGAAGCCTGAATGCCACCCTTACCGCTCACGCGGGGGATGATGTTGCGGAGCGGGGTCAGCACGGGGTACAGCAGCTTCGCACCGGGCTCCAGGTCGTAGAAGGTAAGACCGGAGGTGGCAGAGGCCGACTGTGAGAACGTCGACTTGGCCAGGTCCACCGGAGATGCCTGGGACTTACGGATCAAGTCCAGGCTGGCGTTCGTGGTATCATTCATGCTCATCTTACTGCAGCTCCTTCGTTGTGATCGCGGTTGTTAAATCCGCGAGATGTGCTTACCGCCGGTGGCGAGAATCTTTTTGAACGCCGTGGCGGTTTCGTCAACTGAACCATCACGCTTGGTAATGGGTTCAACCTTATCTCCACTATCAACAGCAGTGAGGATGTCACTGCCCTTGTCGATGCTCTTCAGCACGGCCTTCGGTGCCTCAGGCTGCGCTTCCAACTCAGTAACACGCTTCTGGAGCTCATCACGCGCGGTGGTGAGCTCGGTAACCGTCTTCTTCAGTTCGTTGACCTGACCCAGTGCCTTGTTGAGAGCGTCACCGCCCTCGGCCTTGTCCATGCCGCCTCCGCAGTTGGCCCCGAGGTCCTTGCATAGGTCATGCATCTGCTGGAGCTTGTCAAGGTCCGCCTTGCTGTTGCGGGCGCCGGCCTTAGCAAGTTCACCGATGGCCTGGCTCATCGCCAGCACCGGGAGGTCCCCGTCGTTCTCGTCACCCACGAGCTCCGACGTTTCCTCACCGACCATGTCCGTGAGCACATCCACGCCCGACTTCAGCCAGCTCATCAGCTGGTCCGGCAGGGTCGAGTTGTCGCCCTCACTTGCGGCCTCTGCGCTCACGTTGTCCACCATGTTGCGAATTTGCTGCAGCAGGTTGGCGAGCGCCGCGACCGTGTACATGCCCTTCTTCAGGGTCACGGCCTCACTCTTCTCGGCGGCGCTGGGCGGACCTTCCTTATCGATCTTGGACTTCCAGGCGCTCACGATCTTAGCTTTGATGGCGGTCAGGTCCTCGGCGTCGTATTTGCCCGCGTTCTTCTCCTTGTTGATGTAGTTCCACGCGGCGCGGATATGCTCCTCCGTGTCGATCGGATACTTCTTGTTTTTGGCATCGGCGAACTCGACGTCGCCGTACTTTTCCTTCCCCTCCTTGGGGTCGACGTCGTCGCGAGCCGCAACCTTCTCGATCTCGCCTTCCTTCTTGCCGTCGTCCTTCTTGTCGGCATCGTCCTTCTTATCAGCATCATCCTGCTTGTCGGCGTCGTCCTTCTTATCGACGTCCTCATCATCCTTCTTATCGTCCTGCTTGTCGGCATCCTCGCCGTCATCCTTATCGGATGCCTTGGTTTCCTTCTTACCCTTGGCCAGGTTGCTCAGTACCCGAAGGACGTCGTCCTGCGTGATGGCGCCATCCATAATGCTCTTTTGCACGGAGGCATAAACCTCCTGCTCGCTCAACTTCGTCATTTCGGGTTCCTCAGATTTTTCAGCTGGACCATTTACACGAATGGTGTGTGATACAACAGAGCGATCACCTTTCTCATCAATATTCGATGAGACATGTGATACGTCATAGCCTTGTTCCTTCATATAGGAGTGGTACATCCCACCAGGACTCCAATCCTTTTTTGCATCACTCACTGCACGCTCAGCGTTACTACGCGAATAGTGAGAATCCTGCAAAGTAATCTTGTCGCCGCTCACCTTAAGCGAACCTTTACCATGATTCCCAGTCCAATTAAGGTGGTCCTTGGAATCGATCACGCCTGCTGCGCCCTTGGTATGCTGATTCCCATGGAACTCATGCCCAGGTTTGTCGCCCTTATTCATCTCATCTTCCTCAGCTTTCTTAGCGGAGCGCTCATAGTCCTTACCTGCTTTGGCGTGATCCGCCGCCTTCTGGGCGTGGTAGTCCGCCTTATCGTGGTTCCCCGTGGCCCGGTGCTCCGCGCTCGCCTTGGCGTGCTCGGTAGCCGCGTGATATTGCGCTTGGGCCTTATCTTTATTGCTGCCCGTGGTGCTCTTCGCGGCCTCGCTGGCAGCCTCAGCGCGGTTGCTAGCCGCGCTGTGAGCAAGTCCACGGTTGGCGTCGCTTTCCTTACCACTGCCGCCACCTGAGTGCTGGTTCCCATGGAACTCATGACCGGGATGGTCACCTTTTTCGAGGCCGTCAGAGGATTCGGTCTTTCCAATGCGGCGAATAGCATCTTGATGGCTATCCACTTCGCTGTCGTGATAACGGCGCAGGGAGGTGTGAGTAATTTCCCGTGCCTCTTTCTCCTTAGGTGGTCTATCGGTGCTCAAGGCGTTTACCCTCGCCGCCTGATAATGAGCTTCGCTAGCCTCGCGATGAGCCGTAATCGCCTCTTTATGCGCTTCTACTGTCTTTTCAGAGTGTGCTTTGGCAGATGCCTCTTTTGCTTTCGCAGTGGCATCAAAGGCAGCATTAGTACTTTCCTTATACTGATTCCCGTGAAACTCGTGGCCGGGCTTATCGCCCTTCTCCATGAATGCCCGGTCCTCGGTGCTGCCGTCCATCTTCACCACCTGAAAGAACTTGGCGGTGGGAATGCAGGGACGATCCACCAAGCTGATCTCGCTGGGGATGGCCGTGTAGCGCTTCAGCTTACCGTCCTGCCAGGTCTTGCCGTAGCTGCCGCCGATGGAGAAGCCGGTGTGGACACCCTCCAGCACCTTCTGCCACTCGTTGTCGTCGACGATCCTGGCCCCGATGTCGATGGCCTTCTCATCGTCGTTGAAGTTGATCTTGATGACCTTGCCAGCCGCGACGTTCCCATGCATGGAGCGCACGTTACCCAGTGAGCGGCCACCGGAATCCTTCTCCACATCAGCCGACCACTTCTCGAAGTTGGGCTTACTGGTGGCATAGTCAAAAATCTCCCCGGCCTTATCGGGGACCTCCTGGACCGCGCGACCGTAGACCTCCCGTCGTGCCTCGTCCACCTTGGTGATTTGTACAAACATATCCACGATCAGGATTCCTCCGTATCAGATGCAAGCACCGGCACAACGTCGCACCGGCAATTTGGATGCTGGGGTGGGGCATCCACGCCCCCTTGGAACTCATCCTCCAGGTCCACGACACCCTGCTCATGGTTGGCGTCGCAGTCCTCAGAAACCTGGTCATCGCCGGCGGTAATCCAGCGCTTGCCGGCCACCACACCGGTGCTGCGGTAGGTCGCCATGTTCCCCGCGACATCAGCGAAGGCCGTCTCGGTGCGGGCGATGGTCGTGGCGCGGGCATCGCTGAAGGGGAAGTCCTCGGCCACGCTGGCGTCGCTGAGCTGTTGCGCGAGGTCAGCCGGGGTCGTGCCCTCGTCCAGCGCCCGGGTGATCAGGCTGCGGAGCATGCTGCGTGTGGTCTCCTCGATCTGATACTCAGACCGCACCGCCTCCTCGATCTCACCGTCCTCGTTGATATGGCGGCCCACGAGGGTCGCGGCGCGCTGGCGGGCCCAGGTCACGGCAGCCGAGTTGGCCTGCTCGATGACTGACGCTTCCTCCTCGGTGGTGGGCGTGTAGCCGATCTCCTTGAGCTGGACCAGTGCCTGCATCACCCCGTCCCGACCCAACTCCTCGTAGATGCGTTGTAGCTGCGGGCCCAGGTCCTGGAGGTCGCTCAGGTCGAGGCTTGCCAGCACCATCTCGACATCATCTGCCTTGATGAGGGCCTTCTTGAGCTTGGACCTCAGCTGAGCGGCCACGCTCTTAGCGGTTTTCTTGAAGACCTTCTTCGTCGCGTCCTCAATGGCCTTCTTCGCCTTCAGCGTCGCCGGGCGGGTGCGGTTGATCGCCTTCGGCGCCGCCTTGGCCATCTTCTTTGCATCGTGGAGCATGGTGGCCTTCAGGTGGATCACGCCATTCCGCTCGCTGCGGCCGGTCACCTGCAGCCGTGCGTTCGGGGCCAGTGCCAGCTCCTTCTCACCAACCTTGCCGGCGACATGGTCGATGTCGATGGCTTTTGAGCCCGCTGGGACCTTTATCTCCATCCGCACGATCTGATCAGACCGATTCAACGGGTTCGAGAACTTGCTTGCCACCACGTCCTTGCTGGTGGAGGTGGACGTCACACCTTTGTCGGTCAGGATCGATCCGACCTTGGCGGTCAGAAGATCAGACTGCTGGCCGCGTTCGATCCGCACGCCACGGTAGGCGGTGGTGTCCTTCTCAGTCGACGTCTTGTCAAACGCTGACTTGAGGTTCTCAAGGTGCGTCTGACCACGCGCCTCGTCCCACGCATGCGGGAACTTAGGCTGGCCGGTGCGAAGCATACCCTGCAGGTTGGCGTAGCCACCGACATCGCTGTTATACATGCCCGACTGGTACTCCTTCACAGCGGCAACCTCGCCAGCGGTATATTGATTCCCATGAAAGTCATGCCCAGGCGTATCGCCTTTGCTCATCTTAGCGGCTTCGTCATTTGAGCTTCGCCGAAGCCAGTCCTTAAAGTCGTCCAGCGACATCGTCTTCACGCTACCGATGCGGTCGATCGCGGTGGCGTAGTCCGAGTAGTTCATCGCATACGCGATCTGGGCCTGCTCAGGCGAGCTGTAGCCCAGCATCACCTTGTGCTCATCAAAATCGCCAGTGCTAGGGTCAAGCTGATTGATAATGTGTACAGGGCAGTCAGCATCTTCACACCTCGCGCCGAGGAAGACATCCACGTAGTCGTCATCCGCTCCACGGAACCCCTTGATGTAGCCGTAGTGGTCGTTCATCGTGGTGGTCCAGGTGCTGCCATCCGCTGCCACCCCGCTCCGCTGAGAACCACGCGGGTTCTCGATAGCAATCCGCAGTCCGTTCAGCTGCACATGACCCTTCTTATAGTTGCCGGCCTGAATCTGGGCCGGGGTCGGATCGGGTCGGGTGTTCAACGGACTCGTGGCCGCCTGGTGGGCCTGGTCGTCCACCTTGGTCACCGCCGGCTTGGCCGGCTGAGGTGCCTTCTGGGGAGCGGCACCCTTGGGCTGCGTTACCCCAGGCTTGGCCTGCCCCGGTTCACCTGGCGTCACCTCGGTTGTCCCCGGCTCATTCTGAGCCGTCGTCTGAGGCCCGGCCTGCAGGGCGGCCGCCTGGTTAGCTTCCTCCTCCTTGGCCTGCTGGTCCAGGGCCTCATCGGTGAAGTCCTTGAGCATGACCGGACCGGACCCGGTGATGATCATGTTGCCGATCCCCAGCATCCGCTTACCTTGGCGGTCCCGCACCTCGTCGATCGACCAGATGCCAGCCTCCACGTAGGTCTTGTCGATCGTGGCCTGCTCGACCTGATCGATGGTCTTCTCCTGATTCCATTCGAACTCGAGGTCATCGTAGCCGAAGTAGCGCCACAGGATCATGTCCATCAGGTCCTTGACCCAGGCCATGAGCGGATAGAGACCTTCCTCCAGGGCCGCCTGCTGGAGCGACTCAGATGTGGATCGATTGACCTGCTTCACGAAGGCGGTGGGCGGCACGCTGAAGCAGTAGCAGCACACACGGGCGATCCACTCGTCGTATTCGTCCTTAAGGATCGCATCCTTGATGTTCAGCGGCTTGGTGCCGTCCGGCACGAAGCGGGTCTTGCGCCGGGCCGCGGTGTTGCCCTCGAGCTCCATGTTCCAGTTCTCCTGGAACTCGGCCAGCTGGTCGGTGGTCCACGAATCCGGCACTGTGAAGATCAGGTCCGGTAGGCTGCCTTCCGTGTAGTACTGCAGCTGGTGGACCTGCCGGCGCAGGGCGATGTTGATCGTCATGATGATCTGCTCGACGGGTGAGTACCCGTAGATGCGGTTCGTCCGAATGTTGCGCGGCGCGTAGATCAGGTCGTCGGCGGAGTAGTCGACGGCCCCGAGGCCCTTGAGCACCTGTTGGTATGCAGGGCTCGGCGGCATCGGCACGCGGCCGGTCTCATCCAGCACCCGCTTGATGGTGGCGCCGTCGATCAGGTCCAACGAGTAGAGCTTCTTGCCCTTCGTGAAGCGAGGATAGACCGTGGCGGCGTCGATGACCAGCATGTCCTCCATGAGGGCCCGCAACCACTTCTGCCACGTGTTGATGCGATCCGGCATGCGCAGGAAGGCCAGCACCTCCTGGATGCGGGTGTCCTTGGAGTTGTCGTCCAGGTTCTTCTGGCTGTCGCGGTAGATGATGTTCCACGGCACCTTGACCATCTGGTCCTTACGGGTCTCGATGAGCAGCCGCGTGATGTCATGGCTATCGGCCAGCGAGCGCAGCTGAGGGAAGCTGATCGCCTCCTCCTGCCGTGGGGTAATACGCAGGTTGTAGCCGACGGGGTAGTCGAACTGGCGGCCGATCGCCTGCTGGGCCACCGGTTCCATCGGCTGGGCCGGCGAGAACCAGGACACCGGCTGGATGCCGTCAACCACGTAGCGCGTGGCCTCGGTTACCCGATCCGTGAAGCTTACCGGCTCACTTGCCGCCTTACCAAGCGGGTTGGACCCAGCCAGCACATACCTGGTCGAGTCAGCGAGTCGTTTGATTAGCCCGGGCATCAGAGAACCTCCAGCAGCACGCGAAATTCATCGGGGTAACCGCCTGACATGACGAACTGGCCTGCTAGCTCGTAGATCATGCCAGGGGTGCCGTCCCCGATCGTTAATTGGAAAACCGACCGCACTGGGGCGACCTGGCCGTCATCGAACACGACAGGCGTGTCGTTGATAACCACATCACCGATCGTCAGGGTGTTCTCGTCGTCGTTCAACGCGACCAACTCGATCAGATGATCTATGGTCCGACCGTTCAGCAAGGCTGTCAGGTCGATGTTGAAGAGCGGCGCGGCACTCGCGAATTTAACCAGCACGGTCGGGTTGCTCATGGCTCACAGTCCTTAGGTCGTGGTACCCGACTCACGCAGCGTGAAGGTGTTCTTCGCCGCAGCTGCGCCAGCCGGCAGGGCCAGCTTGAGCCACACGCCCTGGCCGGCGCCGTTGGTGTGGTTCTGCGAGTTCGCCACGTTCTTGGTGGTCGTGTTGAACGTGTAGCCGCTGGGCGCCACCTGACGGTTGTTGCCGCTGCCGTTGGTATCCGTGCCGTTCAACGATGATTCCAGGGCAAAGCTCACGTAACCCGACGTATCGGCCTGCAACGCGATGGTGGCCGCGGTCAGCGCCAACGAGGAGTTGTTGTTGGTCAGGAAGATCTTCTCGTAGTAGGTCTTGGCTGACCCACCCGCCACATCGGCCGACGAGTTGTAGAACGGACGACGCAGCTGGAAGACCTCGTTCGGCGCCTTCTCGAAGTACATGCCATGTGAGATGCGAAACACCGACGTGCTGTCCGGGGTCGTGCCCCACGCGCGATCGACCGTGGCCACCTTGGTGGAACCCGTGTAAGCCACCGAGCCGACCTGACTGATCTTGCGAATCTGGCCCGCACCGGTGCCGCTCGTGATGCGGATGATCATGTCTTTGTAGGCGTCGTCGGTGCCCGAGGCGCCCGAGTCCAGCGTGATGGAGGTCGACGTGCCGGCCTGCGCCGTCCCCGTGCGCACCGCCGTGGCAGATTCCACCGCGACGTCGCCCGTGGTGGTGGCAGACTTGACGGCCTTGAGCAGGCGCTCCCAGGTCGTGTTGGTGGTCATCGCCACGGCGGTCTGACCGTTAAGGGTCTTGGTTTCGCTGATCAGCACACCTGAGGCGTCACGACCCGAGACCGCAACCGACTGGGTGGTGTCACCCGTGGCGCTGGATACGACCTGGACGTTGCCGCTGGGCGTGATGTCGTCAAAAACCATGCGGATGAGGTTGCTACCGCTGGAGACGGCGCCGCCGATGTTAGTACCGGTGTCGTCATCCGGCATCGAAGCCGAGCCGTAGGCGACAAGATCAGTTGCTTGCACAGACATCTTTCAATTCCTCTCGTTACTGTTCGATGGTGTAACGCTTAACTATGCGTGCAGGTATATGCCACACCGACCTGCGCGCGCCAATATGAATGACAACTGCGTTGCCTTCCACAAACCCACTGGAGCCGCCCCACTCCGCCTTGATGAACGAATCGGCGTTGACAAGCACCAAGGTGTCACCGGGCAGGACCTCGATGCCCAGGACCTTGGCAAGATTTTCCACGACCAGGTGGTAGCTGCCCCCAGCCGCGATCGTTGCTTCAATGTTGAGCCTCGCGTCGCCCCGGACCGGTGAGGTCCAGTCGAACGCCAGCTTGGAATCGCTGGAGAATTGACTGATCCCCAGCCATTCCATGAGGACCTTGGCGTCCTGGTGTACGTCCCGCCCGAAGGCGAAGCGGAAGGTGGTATCGACCGGGCTCGCCACCTTCAAGGTCTCGATGGCCACCTTCTCATCGACGAACAGCAGGGCGGTGTTGTCCCGCCGCACCACGGCATCAACGATGACCTTGCTGGTCCAATCCAGCGGCATGACCACGTCTGAGTGAGCACCAAGGCCGCCCTGGTTCTCGAAGGGGATGCGGTCATCCACCCGCGCCGTCTGCAGGTTCTCGAGGTTGAACCGCGGATCATCGTGCAGGGCCCCCAGGCGCTCGATCACGATCCGGCTATCCTCGGTCAGGGCCAGCGGATAATCGAACGCCACCCGCCCATCCTGCCGCGCCTGCTGCAAGAACTCGATGGTGCCGCGCTCGTCGTTGTAGGTACGGATCATGTGCTCTTGGGCCGTGACCACGTCGGTCCGCGCGGCCAACGTTGCATCGATGGGGACCGTCAGGTCCCGCCGCAGCGGGGTGACCCAGTCGTAGGGCACCGCCACGTAGGCGTTGATCCCCGCGGCGCCCACCCACTCCACCGGCAGGCGCTGGTCCGCGTTGATGCTAGTCAACCAGGCCACGAGCAGCTTCAGGTCGGTCCGCGCCGTTTGGAGGTTCTCCATCGCCATCATGGAATCACGGCGGGCGTTGAGCAGCTCCTCGGTCGACACCACGAAGTCATCGGTGGTCCTGCCCACCCAGTCGAACCGGACGCTGCCGCTCGGCGCCACGGTCCCAAGTGCCGCGAACGGGTCCTGCAGGTCCGATCTGGTGGTACCTGCTGCATCACGTGGCAGCACCAGGTTGTCGGCCACGACCAGCAGGTTGGCGATGGGCTCGAGCAGGTCGGCCCGCGCCAACTCGGTGTTGTCGATCGCGTTCCGCAGGTCCCGGGTCATGGCGGCCAGGTTGTCGATCGCAACCCGGAGGTCGCTGGTAATCGTCACCGAGCTCGAGATGAACTCGATGGGGATGGTGCGATCCGCGTTGATCGTGCTGAGCAGGTCCGTGGCGATGCGCAAGCTCGTGGCTACGATCTGGACCCAGGCATCGGTGGCCACAGCATCCAGGCGGGCCGTCGCCAGCTGCGCGATAGCGGTGCGCAGGTCGGCCTGGATGCCGAGGATTTCAGCAATCGGCATCTTGATATCAGCGTTGATGAGTGAGGCCCACGAATCAGGGATGCGGATGTCGCTGTAGACCGTGGTGCCACCACCTGAGGCCGTGAAGGTGAGGATCGCTTTGCCCTGGGCACCCAGGCCGCCGGTCATGTCGTAGGAGCCACCACCACCACCGCCAGGCGCGACGCCGTTACTACCATTACCAGAACCAGAGGAATCACCGTCGCCACCCGGGCCACTGCCCGTTGGCCCGACTGCGCCGCTGTCGCTGCCCGCGGTTGAATCAGTTCCGTTCGATGCTGTGCCTGCGCTTGAACCGCCCCCACATCCAACACCCGAGCCGCCGTTATAGACGACATCACCAATGCCGCCATTGCTTAATCCCAGGTTGTCGCCGCCGTTGCCGGCATAGGCGCATTGCGTAAGCGGGGTCTCAAGGAAGGTCGGATAAGCCGTACCATCCGCAACATTATTGACCGCCCCCGCAGCTACGATGTAGACAAAGTAGCTGTAGTAATTATTTACTGGGTAAGCATTAACTTTCGAGTACGCACCACCAGCACCACCCTGCACCGCCTCGGTATCGGTGTTGCCCTGAGCGCCCGCACCCCACAGCTCAGACTTCAGAGTTCCGTCTGCTGTAGCAGTCCACCAGTACATCCCAGATGAAGTAATGGTCTGGTTTCCCGTCAGCGCATTTGGCGGGTTTGTAAAGGTGATGTTGGCGTTGCCGCTGACGTTCGTGCTATGCGTTCCAGCATAGCAGACGCTCGATTGGACAGAATGAATATCCTTGATCGAGCAATAATCCCAAAATGTCGTGTATCCCTTATTATTTGACAGGCTTGCGGCTGTGCCAGATGACGACGAATTGAGAGTGATCGCCGCAGTAGCTGTAGCGCGCGTCCTTAGCGTGTTGTATGTGGTGGTGCTGCTTGCCGGAAATGTAACGGTGCGCGGAGCCGCATCAATCAGGATGTCGGTAAAAAGATTGCTACCGGTAAGGGTGGTCGTGCTGTTACCTGAACCCGTAATCCACAGGTTGCTATAGCTCTTGCCACCGCCAGCAAAAGTGCGCGCTGTAGTGCTGGTATCTGATAGTTTGATCGTACCCGCGCCGCCAGAATTACGGGTAACAGTCAGCCCAGTGGTGGTCGAGACATCCCAGACGGTTCCGGTGCCAGTAAGATTCCAGGTGCCAGTCCCTAAATTGATCGTGCGGGTATTGGTATTGCTCGACGAGAAGTTCGCACAGGTAACATTGTGCGAGCCTGCGCTGATTGACCCCTTGGTAAGCGTAAGTGTACCGCTTACATTCAGATCATCCTGCAACGTAACCGTGATGGATGATCCGTTGATCGTCAGCGACGGTAGTGTCATGCCGTTGCTTGTCAGGTTGCCGGTGCCTGACATTGTAAGAGCTGGTCCGAATGAAACCGCAGCTTTGCCAGTAAATGCGCCGCTACAAGTTACCCCGGAACTGACGAATGTAAGAATGCTGCTTGCACTGAGATTGACTGTGTTTGCGACGGCACTTGAGACGGTGACTGTTCCGGTGCCGCTATTGGCGTCGAAAATAGCCGTATCGCTGGATGTAGGCGGCGCAAATCCACCAGCACCACCACTAGAAGTAGACCAGTGGGTGGTGTCAGATGTATCCCATGTGCCTGATCCTGATCCAGCGACAGGAACCCAATAGCGGTTTGCCATTTATCAGGGACTCGGCATTGCAGGGTTGGTGGCATCCGCCGCGATGGCGGCATCATCTCGCGCCTTCTGAGCTGCCCGCACACGTGAGTAAAACGCAGCAAAAAACTGTGCGTCCGTCATCGTGGTTCCTGTGTCACTGTCATCCGTGGGATTGCGAATTGGAAAACTGAAATCTGGGTTCGTGTAGTCGATACGAAGTGCCTCGGCCGCAGACAATGGCTCCTCGACCGTGGTACCATCGGCAAAGACCACACCGGTAGATTCATAGGCAATCAAGAACGGGGTCTGACCCAGGGCGTAGCCATACTGCCCACGATGCGACCGACGGCGGCGGCTGGTGCCAGCAGCATCAGGTGCGCCAATATAATCAGGTACTTGGTACGTCATGACTTCGGTTCCTTCTTATACAACATGATTTCATCGGCGGCATGCCACTCGGAGCTACCAATCGCGATATGAACCTTGTAGCGATAACCTTTCTCAGCACTGAACACGCGACCCACGATCATGCCAACCTTGCGCGTGGCCTTGATGATGACCTGCTTACCAATCTCAAGCTCATTCATTGACGGTGCGCTCCGTGGGCTGCACATACTTCTGATTGATCGTGCTTAAGTAAGCCTTGTAGCAGTGGTCAGTCTCGATGAGCCACAGCAGCTTGCAGCCCCAGTAGGCCAAGGCCACCTTGTTCTGCAGGCGGTACCACCGGGCCGAGATAGTCTCATCCGGGTATCCACCAAAGACTGCATTGATGAGCTGGTCGAACGCCACCAGCACCCGCAGGATGTAGACTCGCAGGACCACGCTCGCGTGGGTGAGCCATGCCCTCATGCGACCGCCCTCAGGTCCGAGGGCATCGGCACCACCTGCATGCGCCAGCCCTTGAGGATCACGAACTCGTCGAACTGGCAAGCGATGGCATCCGGGCACCGCACGCTGGGGCTCACGTAACCCTCAGGCGACACCGTGTGGTCCTGTCCCAGGTAAGCAACGGCCCCGCAGCGCGGGCAGCAGATGTAGGCCTGAAAGATGTGGCTGTGACGCCACGTCCCACGACGCATCCGGCTGGGCGGCAACAAGGTGCGATTCAAATCCCGCATGTCATGTAACTCCGCTCAAATTTGTTCATCGAATGCTTGGTACGTGCTACGTACTGAAGCACATGATCCCGCACCTCAGCCGGCGTACCCTGGCGTTCCCCTCCGGCGAGGATCGCGGCGCACCACCATCTGCACCAACCGTCACCGAGCTCCACCACCTCGACCTCGGGCGGGTTGGGCATCACACACTGGATGACCCGACGTACCGCGAACCAGTCAGCTGAACCCGGGTTGATCATGACGGCCACAGCCCAAAGACCAGCAGCCCAAGCAAGCCACCCACCACCGCAGCCACGACCATCAGGATCACAACAACCAACAAGAGCTTCATCATCGTTTGAACATCCCCAGCAGGGCATTCGCGCCCGTGGCCCGCGCCGCCTGGGCCTCATTGCTTGCCGTCGCGAGCTCCGTGCGCACGGCGCCAAGTTGACCACGTTGCTTCTCGTTCGCTTCCTTGGTCTTGGCCGCCTCCTGCTTGTAGAAGTCCAGCAGCCCACGGCCACTGCGCTTGATGATCGGCTCCAAGGCGTAGCGGATCGCATCCCAGCAGTGGTTGTGCTTATCGATGAGCACCGGCTGGACCTCACCCGTGATGCGGTCGGTCTTGTAAGACCACAGCTTCGCCTCCTGGAGGGTCTGCGGGCAGCGGGGATGAATCACGATTTTCTCGTAGCCGCGCAGATGCTCGACCCCATCCTCTACGCTGCCTGGGCCCTTGTCCGCCCCGCGCATCATCGGATAGCCGTGCTGCTGCATGTAGGAGATGGTCTCAGGGCGGGCGGAGTCGGCGCGTGAGATATGCTCCACGCCCCCGACCACCGGTTCGAACAGCTTGGCAAGCTTATGGGTGTCGACCCCGATACCGTAGGCCTCATATTCCACGTACAGGGTGCGCTCATGCACCCAGCAGCGAATCATGACGGTGGGGTCCTTGGCGAAGCCCCAGTCCACGCCATAGTAAGGACCGCCCCACGTATCGGGGTTCGGCTCGAAGGTCTGGCACACGAAGCGGCCACGCAGCACCTGGGCGTCGCCATGCTGCAGGCACTCGCCCTCCCAGACGTGGAGGTACGCGTCGTAATCGATGGCCCGGAGATATTCCATCTCCATGCGCAGCTCATCCGGGAACCAAGGATTGTCCTCATACGTGATCTTGACCACGTTGGCGCTGGGCAGCTTGTCCTTGTTGATGACGAAGCGCTGGTAGGTGGGGTCCTTCTCCTCGTTCGGGTTGAAATTGATCCAAATCTCGGACCCAGGGCGGCGGATCGTGGGGATGAGCGCCTTGTAGCTGTCGTCGCTGACCTTCTCAGCCTCCTCGATCCAGCAGATGTTCACACCTTCAAAGGACTTCAGGGATCGAATGTTCGCTGACAGGCCTTTGAAGATGAACTCGGACCCGGAGGCCGAGGAGATGTTACTATCCGTGATCTTGAAGTGATTCTGCAGGTCCAGGCGCTCGATCTGATCCACCAGCACGCGATGCACCGACTCCTGGATGGAGTTCTGATATTCACGGGTACAGAGGATGAGCAGCTTTTCCTTGAAGGCCCGGGAGATAAGCTTGCGGGCCACGGACCAGGTGCGTCCGGCGCCACGACCCCCGTAGATGACCTTGTAACGCGCGGGTTCGCTGAGGACCGGCTCAAGCTTGGGGATGATGGGAATCTTGTTGACAACCTGGCGGCGCTGCTTCTCACGGAGCAGGTCATAAAGCTTCTGCTTCAGGGCAGCGTTGGCGACGAATTGCTCGTTAGCGATTCTTGGCATTGGCCCCGCCTATGCCGAGGGCCGTCTGGATGTCCTTGATGGCGGAATCGAGCTCCTCGTCCGTCATTGTTTCGGTGCGCAGAGTTCCATTCAGGTTGACGGTCTGGGTGGCGAGACGTGGGGCGTAGTAGGGAGCCGCGGCCTTGGCGGAATCTTGGCGCAACACGAGGTCCGGGTAGACGAGCTCCTCGATGAGCTCGTGGCCAATGACCTTGTCGCTTTTGTCCTTGACCTCGACGTACCGCTTTTGGGGGATGGGTTCGCCCCGGACGATCATGAGCAGGAACTCATGGGGGAGCATGCCAGCGGCCGCTGCTGCTTCGCGCATCCTCATCGAGAAGGATGAGATGGCACCTTTGGGCCGACCGCCGCGGCCTTTGTTCACCTTGGGAGGCGAGGGGACCTTGCTCAACATCGAACTCCTTGGGGCCTGGCCGTTGCCATCCGTTCACATTTTCTACGCGTGATTCTACATCGCACGGTGGGAGGCGTATATACTCCGGCAGGCCGGTGGGCCCTGACTACAGAAGATGATTTCCAGCTTGTTGAATTACAAGAAGAAATTGAAACTACAGAATCCGTTGCTATGTGCTGTAGCAGGAATTTTTGAATAGGATCAAGAGGATGCAATATATACTCTATTTTATCTCTATCTATATAGAAAGATAGAGATAAAAGGATATAATATAGAAGAGAAGTACAGAGTATAAATCCTAGAGGAATAGGGTTTGGTGTAGTGCCGTAGTTTTGTAGCGAGGAGACGAGAGATGGCCAAAGCCCCAAGAACCAAGACCAAAGACCAATCATTTGAAGTACTTAAGTCACACTTCATCGACCTGATCAATGCGATGCCGGCCAATTCACGGGCAAGCGCATCCGCTCAAATCATCGCAATTGCCGCTGAATTTGGCATCGAGGAGGACCTTTTCGGGGATCGACGATCCGCTGCTTGGCGGGCCGCGAACCCAACTTTATCCGCTCCAATTACCAAGCGATTTCGTACCACGATCCTCACCCGGGCAGAGTTAGCGCGAATCCATGTGCTTTATCGCACGTCGGGGAACGAATGGTATGCCAGCTGGGAGGAGGCCGCTAAGCTGGCTGGACGGTCTGTCCAATCACTTCGTGTGCTGCTCTATAAGAACCACGGCCTGGTCTCATTCAACGTGGTCGTGGATCGGATGGAGGATGTCCTCACCCTTTCCCTGCCTCACATCGTCGAGGCGGCCAAGCAGCTGGGGACCACACCCCTCAAGATGATCAAACCGGCTGGGAGCAGCTACTAGGATCAATGACTTAATGATCATATTTACAGCTGGAATCAGTTAGGCTAGAGTGCTAGCTCGTCGACCGGGCCGCGTCAGCCCTAGAAGACCCGCCCTCCGCCGGCAGGCTCCTTCTTGTCAAAAGCGCCGCAACCCCTCAGCAAGGTCTGGCCCGGTCGACGTCCCTTTGCGCAGCTGCTTGGCATGAGGGTACCCGCTCGCTGGGGGTCGGGTAGAAGCAAGCGCTGAAGTCAAAATGACAAGAAGGAATAGATGTGGCTCGGACAACGACCAAGAAGGGGCCGTCGTCACCTGACGGCAAGCTGCGGGAACTCGCAGAGACCAAGCTCCAAAGTTCGGGACTAACATTAGAGGACGCCAAGCGGCTCAGGATTACCTGGGTCCCCGGAACCAAGGTCCGCGCCCTCAGCCCCGCGTTCAAGCCGCTGGGCAGCCTTCGCTTCGATTACCTCGATCCCCACGGCAAGCCAGCCCAAGATTGGCCTGAGGGTCCACCCTACTACCGCCTCCGCTACCTGGAAGCCGACACCAGCTTCGATGCCGTCACCGACAAGAAGGTGACCCGCTACGTGCAGCCGCCCGGCACCGTGCCGGTTGCCTATTACCCTGCCAGCGTCGCCTGGCCGCAGTTGATCAATGACCCCGACCAACCCCTGATCATCACGGAGGGGGAGCTCAAGGCCGCCAAGGCCTGCAAGGAGGGGTTCCCCACCATCGGCCTCGGTGGCGTGTGGTCCTGGCGGTCGGTTGGTAATGGGGTGACCTGGCTGCCCTCCCTGGAGGTGGTGACCTGGTCCCGGCGCCACGTGTACCTCTGCTTCGATTCCGATCTTAGGTCAAACCCCAGCGTGAGCGCGGCCCTGCGGGAGCTGGCGGCGGAGCTTCAACGCCGCGGCGCCTTCTGCCACCTGGTGAACCTGCCGGCGCTGCCCACCGTCGACAAGACGGGCCTGGACGACTTCCTGGTCGGCGCCCCCAATGCCACCCAGCAGTTTGCAAACCTGCTGCAGGGGGCCGAGCCCCTGGGTCTCACCGCGGTGCTGTGGAAGCTGAACGAGCAGTACATCTACATCAAGAACCCGGGGCTGGTCTTGGACCAACGCACCCGGTTCAAGGCGGCGCCAGGTGCCTTCCGCGACCACCTGGAGGCGCCGTCGATCTACCAGGAGGGGGTCTATAAGGATGGGGTCGTGCAGTACAAGCCGGTCCCGGCCGCCGCCGCTTGGCTCAGATGGCCGCTGCGGGCCGAGGCGGGTCAGCTCACCTACCGCCCGGGGCAGCCAACCCTGATCGCCAACGGGACCCTGCTCTTCAACATCTGGCCGGGGTGGGGGGTGCAACCGAAGAAGGGTGATGTCAAGCTGTTCCTTCAATTGATCGACCACCTGTTCAGCAGCGCGGAGCCGGCGGCCAAGGAGTGGTTCCTCCGCTGGTGTGCTTACCCCCTCCAGCACCCGGGAGTGAAGATGTTTACGTCGGCGGTGCTGCATGGCATCCGCCACGGCACGGGCAAATCGTTGGTGGGGTACACGCTGGGCCGCATCTACGGGGAGAACTTCACCGAGATCACCCAGAACGACCTGCACAGCAGCTTCAACGAGTGGGCGGAGGGCAAGCAGTTCGTGCTGGGTGATGATGTGACCGGGTCCAATCGGCGGCAGGACGCGGACATGCTCAAGAAGCTCATCACCCAGCGGGAACTCCGCGTCAACCCCAAGTACGTCCCCAGCTACGTCGTGCCGGATTGCATCAATTACCTGTTCACCTCCAACCACCCGGACGCGTTCTTCTTGGAGGACGACGACCGGCGGTTCTTCATCCACGAGGTGCAGGTCCAACCGCTGCCGGAGGAGTTCTACGTCGAGTACGACCTCTGGTTGGACAGCGGGGGAAGTCAGGCCGTGTTTGAGCACCTGCTCAAGCTGGACTTGGGTGACTTCAACCCAGCGGCGCCCGCCTTCAAGACGGCGGCGAAGGAGCGGATGATTGCCAACGTGCAGTCGGACCTCGGGGCCTGGTGCCGGCAGCTGATCATGAACCCCGACTACGTGCTCAAGGTGGGCGACATCCCCATCCGGAAGGACCTGTTCACGACCAAGGAGCTGCTGCAGCTGTACGACCCCATCGGGAAGACCGGCACCACGGCCAACGGCCTGGGTCGCGAGCTTACACGGGCCGGGGTGCGTCAGGTCGTGCACGGGAAGCCGGTGCGGGTGGGTGACGGCTCGCAAAGCCGGTTCTATGCGGTTCGGCGCATCGACCATTGGATGCGGGCCTCGGTGGGTGACGTCGTGAAGCACATCGATGACTGGAACAACGGTCAGCAGCCGAAGGCGGCGAAATATTAGTAAAATCACTATTTACAAGCTTTCTCGGGCGAGATAGATTGGGCCCGGCAGTTCAGGCGAGGACCTGCTGAAAACTCGCCGCATGTGAAGTTAGTCGGAGACGAAGCGATGAGCAAGCTGTTGGAAGACGAGAAGGTTGCCACCCTGGTGGCGAAGCGCGAGGCGGCTGCTGCGAAGGCGGCCATGAAGGCGGCGTTGGAGCACATCAAGGAGCTGAGCACCGAGGCCAAGGAGTCCGAGGACCTCGAGCCGGCGGAGCGCAAGGCGGTTACCGCGGCCCTGCGTGACCTCACCGCGCGCATCAAGGCGGCCTGATCTAAGACCATGATGTAGCACCCTAGGGGCTGGCGAGTTTCGTCGGCCCCTTATTTTATCTGGAGACGACGATGAGATGTTATCTTGTGAGCGCGAAGGGCATTCGGCGTTACGCTGGCACGCAGGCCCAGGCCCGGGCGCTGCGGCCGGTGGTAGCGGACCTGGCGAAGGTGGGACCTCGCTCCGTGGAGATCGACGACGCGGACATCCCGGTCAAGAAGGAGGACCTGCTGGACTTCATCAACAACCTCTGCACGGAAGCGGACCCCTCATGAGCTCGGTCAAGGTGATTGGAATTACCAACGCCATCATCGATGACGTGGTCATGGATGCCCAGGCCCTGGTGGCCTACTGCGCCCGGGCGTCGAACCCGACCAACCAGCTGAACCATGGCACGGCCGGGAAGCTGTTGCGGTACCTGGTCAACCATCAGCACTGGTCGCCGTTCGAGATGGCTCACGTGGTGATGGAGATCATCACGACCCGGGACATCGCTAGGCAGATTCTCCGGCATCGATCCTTCAGCTTCCAGGAGTTCAGCCAGCGGTACGCGGTGGTTGCTGATGAGCCGGTGTTCCGCGGCACCCGGTTGCAAGACCTCAAGAACCGGCAGAGCAGCCTCACCACGGATGATGAGGCCCTGGACGCGTGGTGGTTGGAGACCCAGGCCCAGGTGGCGGCAGCCACGCGGTTGGCTTACCAGGCCGCCCTGGAGAAGGGGATCGCGAAGGAGGTGGCGCGGACGGTGCTGCCGGAGGGGATGACGCCCTCCCGGCTGTACATGGCTGGCTCGCTGCGCAGCTGGATTCACTACATCCAGCTGCGCACGGGCAACGGGACCCAGCTCGAGCATCGGGAGGTGGCCCTGCAATGCCGGGCGGCCCTGCTGGATGAGGCCCCGGCGCTGGCTGATTTGTTTAACTACTTTCCAAGTGACGAGAAGGAGCATGAAGGATGATCCCGAACCCACGTGTTGGGGCAGATGACGAGGCCGAAAGGCAGTTGGTCTCATCGGTGATGGTTAATCACCCGCCGCACTACAAGTCCGATGAGGACGAGGGCGGAATCGAGTGCATCGATGCGATCCGGGCGGCGCTGGGGCGGCAGGGGTTCATCGCCTTTCTGCAGGGGCAGGTGATGAAGTACACCTGGCGGCTGGGGAAGAAGGGGCCCGCGAGCCTCGATGCCGGGAAGTGCAAGTGGTACCAAGACAAGCTGGTGGAGGTGCTCAATGAAGGACTTTAAAGCGCGGGCCCAGGTGCTCGGGTGGATCATTGGTATATTCCTCACCTCGGTGCTGACCGTGATTGTTACCGGTTGGATCGCTCACATGACCTGGAAGGCGGCGATGCTGGGGTGGAACCTTGCATGAAGGGGGACCCGTTTGAGGTGCTGGGGGTGCCAGCCACGATCACCAGCGACGCCCTCAAGCGCCACTGGCGGCAGCTGGCCTCCCAGCACCACCCGGATCATGGGGGCGACGGGGCCAGGTTCCACGAGCTGCGGCAGGCATATGAGCAGGCCCTGCGGCTGACGGAGACTCCGCTGGTCTGCCCGGTCTGCCAGGGGCAGGGGCGGGTGAAGCGGGGCGGTTTTATGAGCGTGGCCCTGATCTGCAACCGCTGTGGTGGGACCGGAACGATTGATCGATAACTAAGAAGGAAGCGGGTGTGCAAGAGAACATCGTGGTGGCGACGGTGAATGAGGACGGGCTGGTCCGGGTGTGGTCCAAGCCCAACAAGACGACGGGACGCCGGCGGTTCATGTACGAGCGGCGGTTTGGGTGCAAGGGGCAGGGTCAGCTGTTCGCGTCGGAGCTCGAGGCGGCGGAGCGGCAGAAGGCCGGCCTCCGGGGCGGGGACGAAGAAAACCGTTAACCCCGTCACGCTTTTAGAAACTGATTGTTTACAAGCTTCATCGGGTAGGGTAAGGTGGGCCTGGTTCAACCTGCTGAGGAGATGGTGCCATGACGACCAAGACCATTGACGAGCTCCAGGCCCACTACGTTCACCACGCCCTGGAGGCCTACTATTTAGAGAAGGATACCGACCTCGCCTACTGCGGCGGGCGGCTGGCCATGATCAACTACCACCACCTGCAGGCCGAGCGGGCGACCTTGGACCTGCGGGCCCAGGGGGCTGAGCCGATCGCGGACGTGCACTCGATCGAGGCCTACAAGCTGCTCATCAAGCAGCGGGAAGCCAGCTGATGGCCCGGCTCAATTACCTCATCCGCTACAACCGGCACTTCCTGGACGGGCCCCTCGCGGGGTCCGTGATTCCGACGGAGCTGGAGCTGCCCGTTCGGGATGCCTACCAGCTGCTCGCATGGCTCCGGGCCGGAACCGAGGGGAAGCCGGTCGGGATCATCGGCACCCGGGTGTGGTACAGCGGCATCCAGGTCCGTCGACTGTCAACGAATGTCACATGTTAAAACTAGCTATTTACAAACATCCGTCGGCGGGCTATAGTAGACCTACGATCGATTAACGATCGGACCTGCTGAGGAGATAAATCATGAGAGCGAGCGCCGTCTATCGGAAGTTGACCTTGGACATGGGTGTCCCCGCCTGCGGGTTCGCAGAGGAGGACACGTGGAACAATGTCGACGGGGAGGTGGTCATCACCGGCCGCGTGCACATTCAGGTGGGTGAGCTGATCAACGTGGTGCATGAGGACGAGAACGGGGACCTCTTCTTCCACCCCTTCCATCGGGGCGTGACCAAGGAGCTGCTCCGCGACATCCAGACCGCCCTGAAGGCGACCGGGTCTAACATCGTCGTGAAGGGCATCTGACCATGTACATCCTAGCTGACAACTGCTCGGACCGGTTCTATGTCTCACACCTTGAGAAACCTCGTGAGAATGTCATCCGAATAAGCAACGTTCGTGATGACGCCACGGAATTTTCATCGTGGATGGAAGCTTATGACCGCGCGGTCCTGCTTGAGCGATTCACCGGTGAGTTTGAGTGGGTCGTCGTCAAGAAGGACGGCTAAGGAGCATGACCATGATCATCACAACCAGCCACCTGAATCGATTTGCCGCCTTCACCATGGGGCCGTTTCGCGACACCTATTTCACCTGCGTCGCTTCAGACCTCGGGTTGACCCCCGGCCAACGGCCTACGTTCTTCGAGGTGGCGCCAAATGTCGGCAACGGTCTGAGGTTCGTCCACAAGCATACCGACAACAATGGTACGCACCACTATCAACAGGAGTTTGGCACCTTGACCCTCGAGGTCTGGAATGATTGACTGTAACACAGTGTCACAAGTTAAAACTACCTATTTACAAGCGGGCATCAACGGATTATGATGAACCCACGATCGAGTTACGATCGGACCTGCTGAGGAGAGAATGATGAGTGGCAAAACATACACACCGATCGACCACATTCGTGAGGTGTACGTCAAGTATTACAATGCGAGTGGGTTTGGTGAGGTTTGTGGCATCTCGGGGGCGAAGTCGTTCGATTCGCTCATGAAGCAGATGAACAAGGAGGGTTTGAGCCCCTACGAGCAGCTCACCCACCTCGTGAGCACGCTGCTTGACGGTCTGAAGTACGACAACTGGTGATCACCACGGCGGGCTTCGGCCCGCCCTTCCTTGCTGAGGGGAACGACCAATGAAGCAACTCGACGACAAGATTCTCAACAAGATCAAGAAGTGCCTCGCGCTGTCGCAGTCACCCGAGCCCCATGAGGCAGCGGCCGCGCTGCGGCAGGCCCAGAAGCTGATGGACCTGCATGGCGTGAGCCAAGCGGACCTCGGCCGGGCCGAGATCGGGGAGGCCACCGTCAAGTCCAAGGCCAGCGTTTCGCGGATCAAGGATTGGGAGCTCGCCCTCCTCAACACCGTGGCCCGGGCGTTCGGTTGCAGGCTGATGTGGGCCAAGTCCTACAGCCACAACGAGGAGGTCTTCGGTCACTACACGATCGTCGGCCTGAAGACCCAGGTGCCGTTGGCCGCCTACACGACCGAGGTGCTGCAGCGGAAGCTCATGAGCTCACGGGCCCGCTTCGTCACCAACCTGCCCGAGCACCTCTCACGGCAGGCCAAGACGATGGAGGCCGACGGCTTTTGCCACGGCTGGGTGGCCACGATCCGGAAGACGGTCCATGAGTTCGCCATGGGGGACGAGGTCAAGGCCCTCATCGACGACCACATCAAGGCGGTTTCGAGCGGCAAGGAGGCAGGCGTGCAAAAGCGTCGGCTTGGCTATCAAGGCTACCAAGCGGGGCAGCAGGCGGCCCTCGGTGAGTCCATCCACAAACCCATCAATGGCGCGGCCGCCCAGCGGCTGCTGATCAACGGAGGCTAACATGGTCGAGTCAGCACGAGTCAAATGGTGTGGTGGCAACCCCACCAACTGCGAGCTATGCGGGAATGTGATTAGAAACAGCTTCGTCGACGGCAAGACCAAGGCCGGCCCGTGGGCCATCATGTGCCTTGATTGCGCCGTGGGTGAGGTCCTGAAGTTCGGCACCGGTACTGGCCAGCAGTATGTGCGACATGAGGATACCAATGAATTTTGGAAGTTACGAGGATGATCAACCTACGTTGGCGGGTGGGTGAGGTGCCCACCGGCCCCTACCGAGCCTTCGCCCACCGGTCGTGGCCGGCTGCCTACTATCGGGACGGGCGGCTGGCCGGGTTCCTCGGCTGCGACGACAGCTACGAGCCGCGGGATGTGGCGGCGGCCAGGCATGGGCCGATCACCATCTACGTCACCGACTACTCGAAGGACCTGCTCCGGCCCACGAACCGGCGGCTGGTCCGACCGGCCACGACCCTCGATGAGGCGAAGAGCCGGTTGGTGAACGCCCTCAATAACAAACTTAACTACATGGTCCCACCCGGGTACCGAAAGGAGAAGACGTGAAGCCGACCCTTGCCGCCGCGACCGACGGCACGAACCTGCGCTACCCCCTGCTCGCCTCACCGAAGCTGGATGGGGTGCGGGCCATCAACATCAACGGCATCCTGCTCAGTCGGAGCCTGAAGCTGATCCCCAACAAGCACATCCAGATGCTATTCGGGCGGCGGGAGTTCCACGGTCTCGATGGGGAGCTGATCATCGGGGACCCGACGGCCAAGAACGTGTGCAACGTCACCACATCCGGGGTGATGAGCCGCGAGGGCACCCCACCGACCCGGTTCTACGTGTTTGATGACCACACCCATGTAGGGACCTTCAAGTACCGGCATAAGGGCCTGCATGCGAGGATCGCGGGTTGGGGCAGCGTTATGGTGGTCAAGCACTCGGTCATCACCAATGAGCAGGAGCTGCTGCGGTATGAGACCGACATGCTGGCCCTGGGCTACGAGGGGATCATGATCCGGGACCCGAACGGCTACTACAAGCACGGCCGGTCGACGCTCAAGGAGGGCCTACTGCTCAAGCTGAAGCGATTCGAGGACAGCGAGGCCGAGGTGCTGGGGGTCGTCGAGCTGATGACCAACCTCAATGGTGCCATGCGGAACGCCCTGGGCCACCTCGAGCGGAGCCGGGCCAAGGCGGGGCTGGTGGGCGCCGGGACCCTGGGGGCCCTGCAGGTCCGGGACCTGACGACCGGCGTCGAGTTTGAGATCGGGACCGGGTTCAACCAGCATGACCGAGAGCTCCTGTGGTCAACCAGGAACGACCTTCCGGGTCGCTTGGTCAGGTATAAGTACCAGCCCACGGGGGTCAAGGAGAAGCCGAGGTTTCCCGTGTTCCTGGGGTTCCGGGACCCCCGCGACCTCTAAAAATAACTGTTTACAACCTGCCGCGTGGGCGGTAGGATGCGATTCACCTACTAACAAGCTGAGGGGAGTAGTTCAATGAGCCGTAAGATGTCCCTATCCTACCGGGTTTTCAGGTGGGTAAAACAACACAAGATCGGGTATAAATTCACCTCCGCTGACATCGCCAAGCGGGTCGATTTCAAAGATGAGAGCTCCAGCGCCATCAGCGCCGCGCTGACTACCTTGAACCGGGAGGGCGTGACCGAGGTCATCGGTTACCGTGGGCGGCTTAGCGTGCACAAGATCACCGACCACGCACCAATCGAGGTGCTGCTCGCGCGCGGCAAGCACCTGGCCGCCAAGCGGCAGGTCAAACCCAAGCCGGCCGAGCCGGAGCAGCTGGGTATGGCCTTCCTGCGGCATGCCGATCCGATCCCGTCCCCGCCGCCTCCGGTGCCCTTGGCGCCCAAGGTCACCACGGTCAGCACCTACCACGGCCTGTGGAAGCGGCTGCACCAAATCCGCTGTGAGATGCGGGCCCTACCGATTGACGGGGACCTCACCGAGGCGGAGCGCTGCGTCGAGGCCGCGATGGGCCACATCACCAACCACCTCCTCGGGGAGTAGTTCAACCATGGCAGCAGAACCCAAGAAGTACAAGTTCCCCAAGACCATGGCCGCCTGCGCGGACCGCTACTATGAGCTCCGCGAGAAGCGGCTGGCCATGGCCAAGGAGGTGGCCGCGGTCGAGGCCGAGGAGAAGGCCTTGAAGGATTATCTCATCAACACGCTGCCCAAGTCGGAGGCGTCCGGGGTGGCTGGCAAGCTGGCGCGGGTCACGGTGGTGACCAAAGCGGTGCCGCAGGTCGTGAACTGGGATGACTTCTACAAGTACATCAAGCGGACCGGTGAGTTCGACCTGCTGAACAAGGCCGTCTCGAAGACCGCGGTCGAGGCCCGCTGGGACAACAAGAAGAAGGTCCCCGGCGTGGAGCCCTTCACCGTCGTCACCCTCTCCGTCAACAAGGTCTAAGGAGCCCAAATGAGCACCGAGTCACCCATCCGCACCCGAGCTGAGAAGATGGCCAGCATTCAGAACAAGCTTGTGCAGGTCGACGAGCAGCTGGGGCAGCTGAATCAGATCGCGACACGCATCGCGGAGCATGGCAGCCCCACGGCGGTCAACCTGGCCACCCAGGGCGCCATCAACGACATCACGACCGCGATCAACCTGCAGATGCACCTCCACCGGGCCCTGGAGCATGAGGGCCAGGATGACGAGCACTGCGGTTATCTCGCCGGCCAGTACCTCCTGCTGCGCCACCTGGGGCAGTGGCAGCGGAACCTGCTGGTCGAGCTTCAGCAGCTGGTGGCCACGGATGATGCGGAGCAGATGCCCGATGCGCTGCACTGAGGAGGCGCCGATCACCGTCAAATTCACGGACTCAGAGTTGCTTAACTATAACTCGCCTGAGATGATAATCTTTTGGCGGCTGATGTTGGCTAAGATACCAGTAACTTATGACATCGTAGCCATCGCTTCCTACGAATTTAGGGTTTTACGTGGGACCCCTTTATCGATATGACTGCTGCAACAGGAAGACCGTGATCTTTCGTTGGGTCCCACCACGTCGACCGTGGTACGTGATCCTGGCCTGCCGGTTGGTTAACCTTTGGAGGTTAGAATGGGCATCAAAGAGATGACTAATGATGACGACATCGTGCGGGTGAAGCTGTTCTTCGCCGATGAGTACATCAACCACCTTAAGTCGGCATATGGCACCGATGACCGCAGTGCGGTGGTGCGTCGGCTGTTCGAGCTTCATGGCATCCCATTGACCGACGTCAATAAGCTGACTCGGGCTCAGATCGTACCAGATACCGGCGAGGCCTTCTGGGGCGTCGAGTTCGGGACCCTGCGGGTAAGCCGTCATCGTAGTGTCAACAATGAGCTGGGGGTCCACGGGGTCTTCGCCTATACCAAGGTTTACATGAAGGATCGCAAGAAGGTGGGTGCGGTCGTTGGTGGGGTGTTCAAGGTAACCGACGCGGATGACCCGCAGAAGCCAGCATTGAGCGTAGCGGAGCTGAACAACATCAAGGAAGCTGTGCACAACGATTCGCTGAACCTACCGTCGTACATGACCATGAGGGCCCATCAGCGGATGGTCGAGGAGTGGAACCACCGCGCGGCCCGCATGTGGGATATCCAGCGGGCGCTGCCGTCACTCTATCCGATGTTTGGTAACCGCATTGACGACTCACGTAATGTGGCGAAGGCCTCGATGGGGTCCATTGATGACCTCATGCCGGCCAATTACAACAGCCCGCAGGAACTAGCCAAGCGCAGCGCGCTATATAATCCTCGAGGTTATACTCAGGAAGAAGTAGTGTCAATGTGTGGCCTGCATGGTTCTATTCCGCGAGCATTGACCTACCATGAGATCGAGGAGATGATGCAAGAAGCCGTCACTAACATGAAACCGGTACCCAGCTACGGTGGTAAGCTGGCGGACAACCTGGTCCAGGCCCGCGCTGGAGGTGGTTCGGCGGTTCCAACGGGTGAGGTCTTCAACTGCCGCTGTGTGGTGGCCGTCGACCTCGCGGCTGCGCCGTCCCGACAGCATACGTTAACCGTGCCGATCGGTGAGCCCAAGCTCCTGGCGCGGCTTGCCGAGGCCGGCATCCCCGTGGATGTACGGAAGCGTGGGAAGCTGCGGGTGCGCTTTGGTCGGCTCAGCAAGACCTATGACCGCCGGCGCGGGCTGGTCACGTACAGCTGGGAGCAAGGTGACGACCGCCTCGACGGCAGCATGTACAACCGAGGCGTGCCTGACGAGCGCATCCGTGACATCATGAAGCGCCCCATGGTGGAGGAGGTGAAATCCATCATCAGCGTCGATGAGGCCGGTCGAATCTCAGTGCCGCTCGATAAGCCGATGAAGTACTGGGTAGGTAATGGCGGTGGCAACTGGGATACAGAAGCACACGGCTGGGCCGCACCTGGAGGCGGTGGCGGTGGGCACGTTGCAATAGATATGAACTGGGCGAAGCTGAACGCGCTGAATGAGGGGTGGATTCAGTGGCTCGGTGGGCCGAGACCTGTGCTATATGACACGAGGGTAGAGTTGTGCCATGGTTCAGACTACAACATGTACGACTTTAGAACCACGGCAGGCACCTGGCTGTGGGGAGAACCTCGTCTTGATAACTTAGGCGTGCCAAATGGTGTAATCACCGCATATCGGATCGTAAAATGAACGAAGAGCTTATAAGCGTAGTTCGACTGACGGCCCACAGCGAGGCGCTGACCAACCTCGAGAAGGCGACCAAGCATCTTGCCCAGGCCCTGAAGATCGCCAAGGAGCTAGGCATCAACGACCGGCACCTGCACATCGGTCGCTTGATGGCGATGGTCAGCGTCGAGAAGATGATCACCGACGCCATCGCGAGGTCGCCAACTACAACGGCAACCTCCATTATCGAGGTGATTGGTCTTGTGGAGATGCGGGTAAAGGTCACCGAGATGATTGTTAATGAGATCGACACAGTTAACCTAGGAGCCAAGAATGAAGGATAATGTCAAAGCGCCACGGTTCGGCATCCACGACCGGAAGATGTACCTTCAGCAGGTATCGATGCTGGAGGAGATGCCGAACCCCGCGATGGCAAGAAGTACGTTTGAGTTTGAGACCATGATGGCCAACTGGCGAGATCGGGTCCTCGATCGCTGTCGACGGGCCGAGCGTCACTATGATCGCTACATGGGACGGCTGAACAAGTATATCCCCCACCAGGGGCTGCAGGAGCGTGAACGACATAAGTGGGTTTATGGCCCGACCCTTGGCCGCCCGGACTGATCCTGCTGCACCTTGCGCTCGCCTCGGTGCAAGCGTCCAGACGCGCCACAGGAACCACCGATCGCCCAGGCGGTCGGGCCGCCAATTATGGCCGATGCTGCTGATAGGTGGTGGGGTAATGGGCAGCCTTCCTATTAGCACGGAGATGTGGGTTCGAATCCCACCCATCGAATCACCGGTGCGCACGGAGATCAGTGGCTAGGCCACCATTTTTTATCAACCGAGGGGAATATGATATGGGCGGCGTAATTTTTGGTTGTGTGAGTGGGTTCTTGGTGCTGGTGTTTGCCATCATGGCAGGCTGCCCGCAGTATACCGTCTATGAGCAGCGGCTGAAGGGCGAGGCCGAGCTGGCACGGGCCAGCCAGAACCGGCAAATCCTCGTTCAGCAGGCGAGCGCTGAGAAGGAGGCCGCAACCCAGCGGGCGGCGGCGATCGAGATCATGGGTAAGGCGGCGAAGGAATACCCTGAATATCGCCAGCAGGAGTTCATCGGGGCCTTTGCTGAGGCGATTAAGGACGGTTCGATCAACCAGATCATCTACGTGCCGACCGAGGCCAACATCCCGATCACCGAGGCACATCGTTTGGTACCCGATAAGAAGTAGGTTTATGGCCCCTTCAACAACATGTAATTCCCTTGAGTGGATGCGCACGGTGTTGTGGTGATACCGACGTTGAAGGGGCCTCCCTTAACCAGAGGAGACGACAGATGGGCTGCTACGTTAATCCAGAAGACCAGGACAAGGCTATCTGGTTGGACATGAATGGCCTCGTAACTGACAAGCCGTGTGAGATCAGTGAGGAGTTCCTCCCGGTGTGCCTGATCTACAATGGGCCGTTCACCGCCGCCGGCATCGGCTACGACCAGCGTGAGGTGAATGCCTTCGCCATGTACGATGGTCGACGGAAGGTGTGGTACAAGGTCCCGCGGGCGAAGCTGTACGATGTCTCACCGCTGAAAGAATACGAGGAGCTCGGGTAATGGACTCGGTACCAAAGATCGTGGCTGAGATGCGTGAGGCATCATTCCCCGAGGCCGCTATTGACGGATGGGCCGACCGCCTGGAGGCGCTTTGCAAGGAGCCGGTGGACGGATGGGTGATGGTGCCGAGGGAGCCGACGGACAAGATGCTGAACGCTCTTGGTGATCGCATGTGGCGGGATCACGATGCCTGGACGGTATGGCGGTCAATGATTGCAGCCGCCCCGATTCCCCCTTGCGATCCTGACGAGCACGAGATACCAAAAGCTTACGAGAAGGACGAGGAAACGTCAGCCAAGCAATCCATCCCGGTGGCATTCGTCATTACCGACGATAA
>Ga0335069_10000603_pt1 | contig 59958 bp, 69 predicted proteins | sample Lox_Sample_11_FD_206714 | JGI IMG/M metagenome (GOLD analysis project Ga0335069, IMG submission 206714) | Soil microbial communities from Loxahatchee National Wildlife Refuge, Florida, United States - Lox_Sample_1.1 | ecosystem: Environmental > Terrestrial > Soil > Wetlands | place: USA... | reverse complement strand
CAGACGTGCGAGCTTAAGGACGATAGGTGCTTCCAGCAGAACCGACGCGTGGATGTAGTATCTCCGGATTCAATGATGTATCACGGCGGACAGTAATAGCTATAGGATCCTCGGTGCTGCTTGCAGCAGGGTTTTTATTTCGGATGAGGCAGGACGAGTGACTCGTCCTGCCTTTGAGTTTGCGTGTCAACTACATGTGAGCGCTCGGCATTGGCGCAGGATGCTACGCGTAGCAACCATCGATTGGCGGAAGAGCGCAGGGATTGCTATAATTGAACGATCGCATCGCGGCACTTCCCGGCGCCCCAGTGCGCTTGTGGCCAGGTAGCTCAGCTGGTAGAGCGCAGCCCTGAAAAGGCTGGCGTCGGCGGTTCGATTCCGTCCCTGGCCACCATTAAATCCAACAACTTAGAGGCAGCCAGATTGTTGGTGTTTTAGCCGCGCGAACCATACGCGAACATGGTGTCCGCGTTGTCGTTCACGGGCTGCATCAGCTTCCAGATTTCGCGCGCCGTGTTGCCGGTCCGTGCGATATGGCTGCGGGCCAGCTTCGCGTAACGCTCCGTCATCTTGATGTTCGAATGGCCGAGGATCTTCGCCAGCTCGTAAAGATCGCCGCCATTCATCATGTACCAGGACGCGAAGGTGTGGCGCAGATCGTGAAAGCGGAAGTCTTCGATATGCGCCCTTTCGAGCAGGTCCTCGAAGCTCCCCTCCACGCGCTGCCTTCCGCTTTTCGCCTCCGCCTCCGGCGGAAATATCCGCTCCTCGCCGATCACCGCCGGATAGTGCCGCAATTCGGCGGCGAGTTCAGGAGAGAGCGGCACATACCGCATCCGTCCGCCCTTGAGTTTCGCCCGCACTGCGATCAGGCCTTCCGCATACAGGACATCCTTCCAGCCGAGGCCGAAAATCTCGGACGCCCGCATCCCCGTCGTCAAGGCGATGAGGACGATCATGCGGAGCCGGAGGAACGTCTTGTTGATCTGCTTCGTGCCCTTGCGGTACCGCTTCGCGTCCAGAGCCAGCTTGAGACGGACAAGCTCCTCTTCGGAGAGATAACGGTCCCGCTGATCGTCGGGGCGTTTCACCTCGACCTGGTCGGCGGGATTGCGGTCGATGCCGGTTTCCTTCGACCAGATCGTCGCGGCCTTCCCCATCATGTGGTGCATGACGTTGAAATGCCGCACTGCGGTTCCGGCCGAAAGCTTGCGAATGTCCGTCAGGCTTTCGTACCAATGCGCGACCGCTACCGCGTCAACCTCGCGCACGAACAGACGGCCGAGCTCGGTCCGAATGCCTTCCAGAATGCTTTTCTCCCTGTTGCCCGAACGTTTCCTGACGCCGTAATGCTCCCAGTAACGGTCGATCAAGGCCGACATCCGGTAATTTACGTCGCGTTTGACATCGAGATGCCGGTTCTCGTCGCGCACCGACATCTTCTTGCGTTCGATCTTCCGCGCCAGTTCATAACACCCGTGAACGCGGAGGCTTTTGTTGCGTCCGCCCTCGCGCCAGCGGACTTCAAACAGCTGTTCCGACTTTCTGTGAATAGACACTGCGTCTCCCTTCAGTCATCAATGGTTTCGAGTGTGTGGTCCTCTATGAAGCGCTCCAGCGCCTGCACATCGAACCGCAACGCCCGGCCAACCTTGACGCAGGGAATTTCCCGCAGCCTCGCCTTGCGATAGACGGTGTCTTCATCAAGGCCGAGGTATTGGGCGGTTTCCCTGACATTCAGGAGCCGCCTACCGATGCCTCCATTTAACACCATCCCGCTTTCGTCTTTGCGTAACATCTTTTATTCCTGGCGCGCTCACGCCACGGACGGTTCCTCCGGACGGCAGGGGAGGGGGGATCTGGGTTTTGCGCGCAACTGATCGTTCCAGTCCTTGAAGCCGCGAGGCTCCTGAAACACAAAGGCAAGATCGTCGCGGCCGGAAAGCTGCACCGCCTCGCGCACCATCTCCGCCAGTTTCGCGCCGTCCGCATCGGCGTCCATCGCCGCCACAATCCGGGCTTTCGCCGGCATGCGTGCAATCACCGCGCGGATCAGCTCCGGCTGCTGCGGATTCAACTTGCCGCCGATCGAGGCGTAACGGGCGCGATCGTCCGGGTACAGAGCCGCATGGCTGAGCGCGTCAATCGCGCTTTCGCAGAACACCAGCCGCTCATCGTCCGGCAGGAGGTTCGAGAGCCACAGGCCTTTCGCGCCGCCCGAGGCGAAACCGGTGAAGCCCTTGTTCTTGATCTCATAGCCGCAAAGCCCGTCAAGGTCGAAATGCGGAAACACCGCGTTGCCGCGAGCGTCGATGCGGATGCGGCCCGTGAAACGCTCGCGATCCAACACGGAAGCGGGCAGGGCGCGCTCGTTTTCGAGATAGGGATGGCGCGCGGCGTCGCGCATTCTGGCATAGGCGGCTTCGACCTTGAGGCGGTCCTTGCTCGTTACCCGCAGCGGCGGGAAGGCGGGAAGAGCGGAGGAGGGCTGGCCGATCCACGGCCGCAGCTCCTTCCGCGCCGCGCCGAGGCTAACATTTTGCCGCTTCTGCACGAAATCGATGATCGTGCCGTTGTCGCCGTCGTCGCGCACCGAGAAATAGAGGTAGTGGCCGTCGCCGCCGAGCTTGATGACGATCTTGTCGCCGTTCGGGTGACGCATGACGCTCGACCCGCGCCAGCTTTCCTTGCGGTCGAGGCGATAGCCCTGCGCCGCTGCATAGGCCCGCAGATCGATGCCCTTCTTGAAACTGTCCAGCTCCGCGTCGAACATCTTTTTCCCTATTGCCCGCCCATCCTCGCCGCGGGCGCGCTAGCCTAACGGAAGCCGGCACGCGCCGCCAGACCGGAGCATCGCATCGTATGCGAGCCCGGCTTTGCTTCGTGAGCCGCCGCGCTTCTAATTGACGTGAAGATCGGGGGACCCACCACCCGTTGCGCTTTCCACCGGCCTCAGCGGCAGGCAGCCAATCGCTTCGAGATAGAGCAGGATGGCCGCGCGTCCCAGCTCCGTCATCTCCTCTATGCCCGGAAGCGCCCGCCCCTGGCAGATATGCACCGGCCGCGCCTTGAAATCGAACAGCGTCGCCTGACCGGACGTCTTCGCCGTCTCGTCCAGGTCGATGAAAAAAAGCACGCCCGAGGGCCGATGATCCATCAGCCGGTCCGGCCGGTTGATCGCCCAGTCGTCCTCCGCTATCGCCATCTGCTCCTGTTCCGGATCGAGCCGGATCTCTTCCCCGAATATATGCATCTCCCTCTTCCTTTCGTTCAGCCCGAATAGCTGTCTTTGTTCGAACCGCAGACGGGCGTCATGCCCAGCTGCCGGATACGCGCCTGTTTCAGGCGGCCCTCATTGCCGCAGCTCCGCCGACACCGGAAATACTTGCGCACCGTCTTGCCGTAGCAGACGAGAGCGCCGCAGCCGGTCTGGCAAAAAATCGCGCCGAAGCCCGAGGCGCCGCACCACGGACAGGTCTCCTCGGTGAGAAAATCGTCGTCGAGCACCAGGCGCCCATCCTCGCCCTCCGCATACTGCCGGTCGAAGAGCGCCTCCGTTACCCGGATCGTCTGCGCATGGCGATAGCGCCCGTCGCGGCCCAGCACATAACGCGCCGCATAAGGCCGGTCATGCACGGCGCAGACCCGCTGCAGGTCCACGACCTCCGGCCGCGTCTCCACGCGCCGGGACGGAATCAACTCGCCCTTTCCCGATCCGCTGTGAAGCCGCGCCAGCACCGCATCCATCCGGCTGCCCGAGGCGGTGATCGCCGGAGGCCGGTATTTCACGAGTTCATTGCGCCGGTCCATTTATCGCTCCCTTCCGCCCGACCAGTTATGGCCGCCCATGCTGCCGCCGGACCATCCGCTGCCGCTCCAGTCGCTGCGCTCATTGCTCGCCGGCTGCACGCGGCTGTACCAGTCCCGAAACCTTTCCTTCTCCGGCGCGGGGCGGGTTTCCCGCTCCGGATGCTCCTGCTTCGAGACATACTCGCTCTCCGCGCGGCCGCCCGACTGCGAGCGAATCGCCGCCAGCGCACGGTCCATCTTGTCGCCGCTTGCCATAGGTCAAAACCATCCCATCTCCGTCGTCGTTTCCGATATCCACTCGGCAAGACGCGACAGCGCCAGCAGCATCGTCGCCGCGAGCGCCAGGAATGAGACGATCGCGGGCGTCCCGTAATCGGCCCCGGTGGCGATCACCACCCAGAGGCCGGCCGCGAGAATGATCCATTTGATGAGCAGGGGGCCGAGGCCGTCCTGCCGGTACTGCACCCGCGTCCAGATCACGAAGCGCCACAGCGCCAGCGCGCCGAAGGCGAGCGCCCAGGCCGCCGTCACAAGGGTGCGCGAGCCTTCGAACAGACGCGCCCCGACCACCAGCCAGCCCGCAATCACCGCGCCGAACAGCAGCAGGTTGACGCGCGGAAGCTCCCAGGGATTGTCCGGAATGTCCTTCGGCTCGTGGCGGTGACCGGCGTTCTCCAGTTCCGCGATGCGTTCCTGCGCCCTCTCGAAAGCCTCGGCCAGCTCGTCGCCGCCCTGTTTCCGTTCTTCCAGCTGTGCCCGCAGCCGGGCGTTTTCGTCCTGCGGATCGCCTCCGCCGGTTTCATAGTCGAGGGCGTCAAGCCCCGTTTTTCGTGTTGTCACAGTTCACCTCGCAAACAGCGATTTCAGCCATCCGCCAGCCCGTTTCATGTAAGGGTTGGCGCGGTACTTGCCCCGGAATTCGGAGCAACGGAAATAAAACTTCCTCTTGGCGCGGATGACGCCGTTCACGCCCTCGACGAAGGCGATCATCTCGTCGGTAGCGAGGGCGCCGACTTCCTCCGGCAGCAGCAGCGGCACCGCGTGTTGCGCCATGCTGTCGCTGACGACGGGCTCGCCCGTCATCCGGTCGATCGTCACGCCGTGCGAGCGGCTCACGACCTCCCGGGTACCCGCAAGCGCAGACACGTAAGTGCGGGTGGTCTGGTCGCGGGCGCCGAACCAAAGCGTCGCGCCGCAGTTTTGAATGAAGGTCTCCCAGGTCTGCGGAAACATGCCCTTGAGCTGCGAGAGGTCCTGCAGCACGCACCACAGCTGAAGCCCCGCCGCGCCCGCCGCCATGCCCATCGCGTTCTCAAGGCTCTTCATCTGCGGGCCCAGCTGCGCCATCTCGTCGATGACGGCGAGCACGCGCCGCCGCATGCCGCGCCGGCCCTCGCTCAGGAGGTCCATAAGCGCCGTTTCCAGAATCAGCCGAAAGAACTTGTCGCAGACATCGAGCATGTTGAGCGGCAGGCAGATGAACACCGTGGTTCCGGCTTTCCGCGCGAGGTCGGAGAACCGGAAATCCGAGCCGCTCAGGCAGTCCGCAATCGCCGCGTTACCGATGAAGCCGAGCTGCGTGATCGCCGTCGAGACTACGTCCACAACCTCGCGGATGTTCTCCGCACCCTGCGCGGCGAAACGACCGAGCTTCTGGACGATGAAGGGGTCCGTCGTCGATTGCACGACCCTCCGGCAGAAACCGAAGAAATGCGGGCCGCTGATGATGCGCGCCACAGTGACGAGGTTTTGCTCGCCCTCGGCGCCATAGCGCATCACCGCCGCAATCACGCCCGACACCAGCATCCGCGCCGCCGTGGTGAAGTGAAGGCCGTCGCGCCCCTCGTCCCAAACCAGCGCGGCGGCGAGCTTGTCGCAAGAGGCATGGAACGACCGCGACCCCACGTCGAGAACTGCCATCGGATTCAGGCGCCCGACCTTGAGGCCCTTGAGAGAGTCCGCGAGTATTCCGAACGGGTTGAGGACATAGACCTTGCCGAAACGCCTGCGGTAGTGGCCTGTGACGGCGGCGTTCTCGGCTTTGGGATCGATGACGAGAGCGGAGTAACGCCACGAGAGCAGGGCGTTGCAGATCAGAGTGGCCCCTTTACCCATGCGGGCCGCGGCGATGGTCAGGATATGGCCGAAGCCGGGATAATAGAGCGCCCTTCGGCCACGCGGGCCATAGCCGATGCGCACGCCCTTCCCCCGGAACAGGCCGCGCTTCCTGCAGTCCTTCTCCGTCGCATAGCGCGCGCTGCCGAGCACCGGCTCCGGGCGGAAGTGATAGGCCCGCCTCATTCGCTTCTTCCGCGCCGCATGGTCCGCCAGCCTGATGAGGGTCAGCAGCACCAACACCAGCACCACCAACATAAAACCCTTTCTTCCTGCCGCCCCTGTCAGAGCCAGCCGCAAGAGGCGAGGAACCGCCGCTCATGCTCGTCGGTCACCACGCTCTGCAAAGTCTGCCTGAGCATCAACTCGAAATCCGGAGTCTGCGCGGCGTATTTCAGCAGCGCGCGGCCAATGACGGAGAAGAGCTTCGCGTCGTTCTTTTCCTTCCGGCGCGCAGCGCGCACCTTCTCCTGCGCGATCCGCTCGCGTATCTCCTTCTCTTTTTGCCTGAGCTGTTCAATTCGTCCATTGCTGCTGTTCGTCATTCCGTTCATCGCCGCTCTCCTCCATCTTCAAAGCCGACGGCTCCCGATCTGCGAGCATCGCCGCCAGCATGCCTTCGAGATAGAACCTCGCCGACCGGACCCAGCAGGAGGCCGGATCGTCGCTTTGAAACAGCACGTCGAGCAACGTCTCGGCCTGCTCCTCGTTAACCACGTACCTGTGCTTTCCCTCGCTTGTCATAGGGCTCCTCATTCGTAAAAACCGTCAGCCTGGTCGCAGGGATGGCCGCTCGAAGGCCTATCAGCCCCCGCCAGATCCCGCTTGAAATCTGCTTCGGAATGTCGTTGTGTTTCACGGTTTGTTTTCCATAAATCACCGGACCCGGAATGCCAGACTTTCTCGACCCGACCATTCATGCCACTGAGTTGCTCGACCCATTCATCGATGCCAAAGGCAAGCGCTGGTACGACCTCACCTCGGCGGCGAAACACCTCTCCCCCGGCTTCAGCATCGGCGCCCTGCAGACGTGGATGGAGCGCGGTCGAACATCGTTCGGTTTGCCCATAGAAACGATCCGCTTGCCCATCCGAACGACGTTTCGCAACCCGGACACGGTTCGTCCCCGCAAAGACCGTCCAGTTATTTCCGAAGATTCGCTGATTGTCCTGGACGCCATATACAGCGAAGTGTTCGGCAATAGACGCAAGCAGCCCGGCGGCTACACCAAGGAGGAAAAAGCCAAACTCCAGGAAGCTGCCCGGCGTCCCCACTTGCAAATGACCTTGTGGAATCCCTTGAGCCATCCTTAAACGCCCCCGGCGTTGATTGAAATTTATGACGAAATACTTTTTCTGAATCATTAAATAGTTTCATAAACGCACATATTATTTTTACGTATACTTTCGCTTATGACACTATTTACGGAAACGCACGGGGTCGCCGGAGGCCGCCGTGCCTAGACCGAAGAAAATCATCAGCACCGCAGAAATGCTCAGGGCGGCGCGGTTGTTCTACAAGGACAACTGGAACAGGAAACAAATCGCCGCAGAACTCCACACCAACATTCAAGGCGTCACCAAAATTCTCAAGGAAGCGCAGCAACAGGGCGTCGTCCGAATACAAATCCATGAAACCGTCGAGAGTGGGCTGGAGCAAAGCCTGCGCGCTAAATATCCGCACCTCCAAAGGGCGCTCATTGCCGTGGGCGGGCAGATCACCACTGCCGACAAGCATGAGGAACTGCACCACCGGTGGGCGGTTATGGCAGCGGACTACTTCGATGAACTCTACGAAAATCAGCCGGACGACAAGCCGATGCACGTCGGGCTGACCGGCGGCGAACACGTGTTGGAATTCGTGAACGCCGTTCCCGAGCGGGACCGCCGAAATCTCTACATCCACGTGACGGCGCTTGTCGGACGCGGCCCCTTATCTGAATTAGCAAGCCACGTTGACCCCGTCGTTAACGCAAACATTCTCTGGAGCCATAGTGGACGGCTGCCGGGGCATTGCGAATACGCTACCGTCTCGCCGTATGTCAGCAGAGGTCCCGGACCCGCCGCGCGGAGGGCGGTCAAGGAAGAGATCGAGAAAGTGGAGGTCAACCAGACCGTAATCGGCGTCGTAAAGGCTATGGACCGCATTGACCTGGCTTTCGTGGGCATCGGCATCGTCAACCCCGGAAGGGTTCATCCGGCCACCAGGAACCGCGTGACAATGACCGGCCTTCTGGAAAATATCGTCACGCCCCAACAGCTGGCACGGGAGGGAGCAATTGGCGATCTTTCCTACTGCTTTTTCGACCGGCACGGCAACTCACAAAAGAAATGGCAATTCTTCCTGACGGCGGGCCACTACTCACACCGTCCGGGCGTGGAATTCTACAAACGCATGGTGGCCACCGGCAAGAAGGTCGTCGCCTTTGGCGGCCCATACAAACTCGATGCGATCAAAATCGCGCTGAGGGCGAAGATGTTCAACGTCTGGATTACCGACGAACATACCGCGCGGCAGGTTGTGGAGGCCAGCTAGGCCACTTCCTTCTTTATGCCGCATCGTCTTTCAACAGCGGTCCCGCTTTCTGACAGACAGCCGTATTCATGTGTCGTGCCGGTGTTGCCTTCGTTTTTTCAGGGCCGCATAGTCGCAGCTTGGCCGATGCAAACCGTAGCGCGTCCGGCGTGCCTGTCAAAAGGTTGTTTCTCAGAATTTTGTTGCGTGCTCACTGCGTTCCTCGCGCAACAAAATTCTTGCGATACCGCTGCGCGCAAGCGCTCCGCGCATTTGACATGCCCGCCTGCATTGACGCGCTTCAAGTTTTGCATCGGCTGCGATCATGCAGCCCATCAACGAAAGGAAACACCATGTCCGACAGCAAGAAACCCGCAGCCAAAGTCAGCCTCTTCCCCGTCTCGGCGGCGATCTGGCGCAACGAAAACCAGAAGGGCGACGTGTTCTACTCCGTCACCTTCGAGCGCAGCTTCAAGAACGACAACGGCAAATGGCAGAGTTCCGGCACCTTCAACGCCGGCGATCTGCTGGTGCTGGCGAAGGTCGCCGACCTCGCCGACACCGAAATCCGCCGGCTGCGCGCCAATGACAAGCAGCAACCGGAAGAGGAAGCCGCTTAACCTCTCGGGGCAGGGCCTTCCGGCTCTGCCCCTTCTTTCTTGTGCTCTCAACCAAGGGTTCGATCATGATGCGCCTCAGTCTCGAATGGACACTCCTCGACCAAGACCATGTCGCGCTTGTCTTCGACAAAAACACATGGAAGGCGTTTCAACTCGTCGCCGAGGACCGCGGGCTCGACGCTTCCGAGATGATCCTCGAAGCGCTCGCCAAACTTCTCGGCACCGCAATGCGCGTCCATCCGACCGAAAACTAATCGCACCGACATGCGGATGTAATCCGGGCCGCGCACATCGCCGCATTCATCGCCTCACCACATCCGATTTTCACTCCCGACATTTTTCTTCCTACTGCCCGGCGATTTCGCAGCCGGAGCGTTCCCGATGCGGAACGCTCAAAAATCGCATGGACGATCGCGTGATTCTCGGTTTCAGTTTCCGCATGAGAGCCGCGCTTATCGGCGACAGCAAGTTGTGCGCGTGGGACACGCGCCACGCTCCGGCATGCGGCGTTCCGCCGCCCGCCGTCGCTCAACTTGGCAAGGAGGGGGTGTCCCCCCTCCGTTGCATCCTTCCCCCTTTTGCCGCCTCCGGCGGCTGCGGAAACCGTGCCCGTTTCCGCACCTTCGGCTGTGGCGCGCGCTCGCACGTGGGGAGGCCTTGCGCATGAAGCCCGAGGGACGCAAGCCCGTGCCGTTCAGGCGCAGCGGCAGCCAGAAGCGCCAGCGCAATCATGCGATCAAGATCGCGCTGAACGACAACGAGCTTGCCGAGGTGCGCGAACGGGCGCGGGCCACCGGGCTTTCCGCCTCCAGCTTCGGGCGCGCCTCGATGCTGGGGACGCCGGGGCCGCGGGCGCAGCGGACGCCGCCGGTTCACGCCGAGCTGCTGGCGCGCGCCATCGCCGCCCTCAACAAGGTCGGCAGCAATCTGAACCAGATGGCTCATGTGCTGAACGCCGGAGGCGCGGCCCGGACGGCGCAAGAATGTTTCGCGGCTTTGGCGGAGACACGCGCTGCCGCCGCCGCGATCCGCGCGATCGTTGGACGCAGGAACCGCCCATGATCGCCAAGGGGACGACCCACAACAACGGCGTGAAGCTCGCGAACTACATGACCACCGGCAAGGAGGGCGAGCGCGCCGAATTGTGGGAACTGCGCGGCTTCGAAGCCACGAACATCAAGGACGCCTTTCGCGACGTGCAGATCATGGCCGACGGCACGCGGTGCCAGCAGCCGTTTTTCCATGTGCAGGTGCGGAACCGGGAAGGGGAGGTGCTCACGCGTCCGCAATGGGAGATGGCGGCCAACCGTATCGAGCGCATGCTCGGCCTCGCCGGACAGCCCCGCGCCATTGCCTTCCACACCGATGAGAAATCCGGCCACGAGCACATGCACATCGCCTGGAGCCGGATCGATCAGGACGCGCTTAAGGCCATAGAGCTTCCCTTCTTCAAGGACCGGCTGAAAAAGATCAGCCGCGAGCTGGAATTGCATTTCGGGCTGGAGCCGGTCACCAGCGCCCGCGAAGGACCGATCAAATACGCGCCCACCCGCGCTCAGGAGGAACAGGCCCGCCGCCTCGGCGTCGATATTCACGAAACCCGCGACGCCATCCGCGCCGCCTGGGACCGTTCGGATTCCGGCCGCAGCTTCGAGGTCGCTCTTGCCGATCAGGGTCTCCGGCTGGCCCAGGGCGAGCGGCGGGATTTTATCGTCATCGACCGGGCAGGGGGGATGCACGCCCTCGGCAAGCGCATTCTCGGCGTCAGCGCCGCCGAGATCCGCGAGCGGATGTCGGATCTGGACCGCAATCATTTGCCGAGCGTCCAGCAGGCCCGCGACTCCATCCACGACGTCACCCAAGCCCGCCGGAGGGAGCCGAAGGCCCCGACATGGGACCGCGACCGCGACGACAGGCTTTGGCAGGACGCCGTCGCCAAGGCCGCGATCGAGAAAGAAAAGACCGAACGGCAGTTCGTTGAACCGAAACGGGCAAGAGAGAAAGGAGCGGGCCGTAGGGAAAAAGTGTCCCCGTTCATGCCGCCGCAGGCCAAGCCCTTCCGTTCGGTCCTTGGGCTATCGCCCACACCGCCGGGTAAAACAACGCCCCGCCATCTTTTCGAAGCCACCGCCCGCGAGGCAACGCGGCCGGACCCAACTCCCGTCATGCCGGAAAACCTGAAGGGTATCTCCGCGCATATCTGGAGGGCTTACAACCAGAGCAAGGATCACCGGGCTTTTGCCGCCGCCCTTGATGAGCACGGAATTGCCCTTGCGGCTGTGACGAAAGAGGAAGCCGACCGCAGCCACAAAGTTTCCAGCTTCGCCAAAGAGATCGGGAATTTCGCGCCGCGCTACAGGGAAGGCGAGATCGTGGCCGTCACCGAGCGCGGCAAAGTCTATCAACTCACCAGGCGAACGACCGGCGATGAACGGGCGGATATCGAACGATTTCTGAAACCGCTCGACAGGAAATCCTTGCAGGGGATCGAGGCCACGAAAGAAACCCTGAAGGCCCGCACCGAACATCGCGACATCGAAGTGCAGGCGTTCCGCGATCTGCTCCGCGACACGAAAAATGCCGAGCGGCTGCGAAAGGCGCAGACCCCTGGCCGGCAGGGACGATCCCGAAGCGGAAAACGCGGCAACGCCCTGGATGTCGTCGCAAACGCTCCGATCCGCGCCGGAGGGGCCGCGCTCGGCACAGTTGCTAAAGTCGTCGAAGGAATTTTCAGTCTTCTTTCTCCACAACTGACGCCGGAGCAGGTCCGCGACGGCGAAAACGCCAAAGCGAAACGCGAGGCCGAAGCGGAACTCAGCACCGACTTCGCTAAATACACCTCGGGTCTTGCCCAGGAACGTCAGGCGCGGGAGCAGGAGAGGGAGGCCGAACGCCGGCTGCAACGCGAACGCGAGCGAGGCGGACGGGAACGATGACGAGCCGGGGGAATCGGGAACCCTCCGGCAAAAACCAAAGTCCCGCCACCCTCGGAAAGATCAGGAGCTTCGCGGAAACCCTCCGACGGCAATTCCGGGAATGCGTCAGGAGCCTGACCGGCCGCGGCCCGGAACCACAACCGAGGGCTCGCCGCCGCCGCACCGAAGACACCGGGAAATCTTTCAGGCCGATCTCCGTGAAGATCGCCAGCCGCATGGCGCGCGGGATATTTCATGTGTCGCGGTTCACATGGCGGGCGCCGGAAGCGATCGATCCGGCGAACCTGGCCATGCTCCATACGCGGAATGCATATCGGGGTAGTCAGGCACAAAATAACGATGCCGCTACGCATCAAAATCTTTCGCCGCATCTGTGACTGTGTTACGAGTCATCTCTATGGAGCAGAAAAACCCACTCACGCACATCCAATGGTCCCAATACTACGAAGGGGGCCGGTTCCGCGAATGGATTGAGACCGGCCGCGGTCGCATTGACAAAGATGAGAGCGGGAATCTAATCGCGCATGCCTACAGCAACCGAATTCCACGTGGCGACAACGGCTATACGTGTCTCTTGCCGATCGGCGTCAGGCCGCCCGATCCAACACCGCAGCGTCCCGTCACTGCCGAAGATGAACTTTGAAGAGCGAAGCTTAGCCGTCTCGACTTCGGGGGTACACTTCCCACTGTTCTCCGGAGACTGACGGCGTCCCAGATGCGGCAGGCGCCGCCACAATGAATGTCCCTGGCTTCGTGTTTGCCAATCTTAAGTTAGGTCTTCCGGAACAGTGACATGGTCTTCGCGCCATTGGTCCATGAGCTCAACATCCAGCATATCTTTTGGGCGGATGGAATTACTCTTGCGATCATGCACGATCGCGAGAGAAGCAAATTTGAAGCCGCGAAACAGAAAATGCAAAGATGGGTCATCGATAAGCTGGTCATCCGTATAAGCCTTTCCGCTGCGCGGACGATGGTAGCCTTCCATCACGACATCAATTTGGCTACCAAGTGCCCTTGACTTTTTGTCAAACAAATCCTCACGAATCTGTTTGCGAACGGTAAAGTCAATGTCCGTTGAAAGACGAATACCACATACTTCTAGGCTTGAACTCCCCACGATGCAGCAATCTTCCTGGTCTATCTGCAAACTCTTCAGCTTGCGGCCAAAGGCGCTCAACCATCTGAGGAATTCCGCACGGGGCTTTGTGGATTTACGCTGACGCAGAGCAGCTACATTCCAAGGGTCCAGCAACGTTCGCGCCATATGCCGCGTTTCGCCTTTCGTCTCGGACGCGTGGCACGATACGAATTTGTTAACGTCGACATGCCCGGCAATCGACTGGCGCAGACGATTCTTTAGCGAACGCGAACGTTTTTCCATTTTCCCTTTGTCTGCCGGCGAAAGGCTTGCGACGACAACGCGGTAGAAAAAAGGCGCTTCTTCAAGAAAGCCTAGCTTCCGGTCTATATGCGCCATCCCGTCACAATGGTCGTCCATGTTGTACGCATAGACGTCATAGACAAGGGACTTGAATCCGTTCGACTCCTCAAGCCCGAATGCGAAGTCCAGATGTCCTGCAATTTGAAATTCCTTGCCGATCTCAGCCGTCAGTTCGTCCCAGAAACGCAAGGCGGGTCCCCACAAAACAAACACCGCCGTGCGGTCTGCCGTGAGCAGGGCATACTCTTTCAGAATAAGAGAAAGCTGGTTCCTCTTGAACCCATTCTCGATAAACCACTTGAAATCCCAAGGGTAGCCATCTTCCTCGTTCTCTTCAAACGGCACATCTAAGTCAAGCGCGGCGGCACAACCAAGGCGATGCGCGGCATTAAGCAGGAGACCATTTCCGCCGAATGGCGCAGGAAAACGCGAATCGTAACCGTAGTCGCACATACTCCAATAGAGAACCTCCGCAGCCTTAATGTAATCTTCCATACTCTGTTTCGCGGTACGACGGGTACCATCCTGATCGGAGGGTTCCTGCCCGCCCGTCCGGGCCATAATATGTTGACGATAAAGCTTGTCGGCAGTGTCGGACATGACACCATCCCTGAGATAACGAAAGAACATGTATTTCACCGGCAGATCCAGCCGCAAAGGAGAAAATAGATCTCTCGCCGAGAGAGTTGTGGCGGGCTGGTTCTTTTTGAAAATCGAAATTACCATGTCAACATCTCCGAATAGATTGCCGGGACCACTCTCTATCGAGCTTATTTACCCACCCGTCGCACGATAAGCCGCCATAACAGCTGCATATTGTCAACTCTCCCCGCATAGTTGAATCACCCACGCCAAGGTGCTACACGTCCTCGCCTTATTGTTCTTCGCCTGAAAACGGCTCGTGGAATGACCACAACCACTGGAAAAATCAAGCGGATCGTCTTTACGGGAGATGTGTTTCGGACCGACGACGCTTTGGAGCAGAACCAGCTTTCCAATGTCCGGTGGCTGCGCGACGAACTCGCCAACACGCTCCACACGGTCACAAACATCGTTCCCGAGATCCGGTTTCGCCGGAACGAACGGGATGCCGGTCGCTCAACGCTCAAGCGCTGGTACGAGTTGCTCGGACGCACGGCGTCCCAACAGGCCTGGGCCGCCACCTTCTGGCAGGACAAGCCGCCCAAAGCGCTCGTCGAAGCCGTGAACGATGACTATCAAGATGCGCTCGTCATTGCCGTCGAAATGTCGCCACTGCTTCAGTCGCTTCTCGACGCCTTGGGCGTACCTTGGGTCGATGTCACGATTAGTCCGATCCGATTTCTTCAAGACCTGTTGGTCTCGCTTCGCTTCTCGCGCCATCTCTCCCACAACCCCGCCCACCCCGGACTCATCGGGCCACACGACATTGAAGCAGCGGCACAGCATCTGCGAGCCTATTACGGCAAGAACAAGCTAGAACACCTTGACGGAACCGCGGTCTATTTCGCCCAGACGCAGGCTGACCGAACCCAGATCACTCAGCATGGCCAATTCTTTTCCGTAGACGCGACCCTCGCTGCGATCGAAACGAACCTGCAAAACCGTCGACTCGTCGTCAAAGCTCACCCGTGGGCGAAGGCCAATCCCATCCTCTCCCTCTGCCATGAGCGGTTCGACGCCCGGACTACAGACGACAACACTTATGCCATTCTGGCCTCCGCGTGCGACGTCACGGTCCTTACAATATCTTCCTCAGTAGGTATCGAAGCCGAGGCGTTCGGAAAGCCGGTGAACTTCTTTTCCCGTGACGCGTTGGGCTGGATTTATTCAGGGCCCACGAGTTTTTGGGCCCACCGCTCTCCATCCTTCTGGCGAGAACTACTTTCCCCAATATTTCCGGTCACGTCAGCGTCAGAGCCAGATCAAGCGGGAGTTCGCTTTGGGAATTGGCGCGACTTGCTCTCCGCAATACTCCCCGGTCGGAAGAAAACAGATCTGGAGCAGGGGGGAATCGGCAATCGTTTGCGAGAGAAGCTCGGCTACTTCTCGATTGAACGTGATGTCTGGCCATCACAGCCAACGATCCACAAACAATTCTACGATCTTGACGAGCAAACTCGTGTCACGATGACGAAGAACGCCATAGCAGGGCGTAAGACGCTGATCGAACGTTGGCAAGCTCTCAGCGGAGAGAACACAAGCGGCTGGACGCCGCGGGCGGTCGAGGCTGCCCGGATGCTTGAACACTGCCGAAGTGTTGTCGATCTCGGCTGCGGAGGCATGTTCCTTGAAAAATATCTGCCCGTTACGACTAACTATATTCCCGTTGATGTGCTGCCCCGTGATGCCCGCACGGTCGTCGTGGATCTCAACAGGGAGCGCCTTCCAGAACTCAAAGCCGATGCCATTGTCGGGTTGGGACTGCTGGAATACCTGTTCGACGTTCCCGAATTAATCAGAACATGTGCGATGAGATATGGGACCGCAGTGTTTTCGTACAATCCGACGGATGCACCAGCTGCGCTCTCCAATCGTCTGGAGCATGCTTGGGTAAACTCGTTCTCTCGCCCAGAACTTGAAACGATCTTCACCACCAATGGCTATGACATCGCCGATGTCAGACTGGTCGACGACCGTCAAGTCATTTGGCGTCTTCGGAGTCGATCCACAGCCTAAGAAAGCGTTTTCACAGCCAACGCTCTCGCTTGCTCTGGCAACGCCTCACCACGCTGCCTATCCTACGCACACCATGAGAAACACCGACCTATCGAATCACTTGCTCCGAATCACTTTGCACTCTATACGTTTTTGCCGAGTGCAGATCGCGATGCAGCCTGATGGAGGGCCCGATGAGAAAACGTCTTGTGCTTGCACTTTTCTCGTTCATCGCGCTGCCAGCCCACGGCGCGACACTAGGTACCTCCGCCTCTTCTCCCGATCCTGCGAGTTCCTACAGCGCTACCTCCGGGCTCTTCAGTTCAACCTCAGGCGCCGTCTCGCTTAGCAGCGCCGGCACAGAAATGATGCGGGTTAACGCAAGCGGCGTAGGTATAGGCACGACTTCACCGGCTGCTCCACTAAATGTGGTGACGAATGTCGCCAACACAGGACTATTTATCGATGTCTATGCCTCAAACCCCAATCCCACAATGATTTTCAGAGCGGCGGAAGGCACCCCGACATCCCCATCCGCTGTGCTCTCCGGCGATGCACTGGCCAGCTTCGGGGGACGGGGTTACGGTGCAACGGGGTTTTCATCTTCGACCCGAGCAAAAATAGGTTTTGGCGCCGCCGAAAACTGGACAGACACTGCACAAGGCGCCTACATCACATTCAATACCACCCCTATAGGGACAACAGCGTCAATTCGAGCCGCTTTGATCGATCCTAGTGGTAACGTTGGCATCGGGACATCGAGCCCCGCAAACCTGCTGGATATCGGCAACGGTGGAGGTATCCATATCACAAGTGGTACGCCCAGCTCGACCTCCAGTGCGCTTTACAACAACTCAGGCACTCTGATGTGGAATGGCAGTGCGATTTCCTCGGGAAGTTCGTACATCAGCTCGGCTGGCCAGTTGCAATGCGGGGGCAGCAACTGCGCCAACAGCACCGGCAGCACGACTTTGCAGTACTGTCCTTACAAAGGCAACGTCAAAACGACCGCAGCGCAAGGCGACTACACAATCCCTGCGGCATGCTTGACGGCAACCTTGACAAGCATGTACGTGGGTGGCGTTGGCAGTTCATCGGTTGCCGCTAACACGCTCTACTACATTTATCTCTGGGACAACTCTGGTACCTGGGTTCTTGACGCAGAAACGACGGGACACGCCACCGACAGTTCGACCGGCATCGAGATCATGAGCGGTGACGATACCAAGACACTGGTCGGCATGATCCACACCAATTCCAGCAAGAAAATAATGACGAGCGGTCAGACACATGTCTCCCGCGACACCAACACGGTTGCGACCTGGGATAACAGAATTCCAACAATGACGCAGTGTGCCTTCACAGCGAGCAGGCAAGTAAATAGCGGCACATTGGTGGAGATTAATTCAGAAAATAGGTGCTTATTTATGAGCTGGGGCGACGCCGCTCAACTCTCTTCTCAGCTATTCGCCTACGCGGCTACCGGCGGTCAAATCCTTATTCTCACGGAGGTGACTATCGACGGCACCTCATCAATTATTTCTGATGCTGAATTGGGCTCCAACAGCGTATACCCCGGCCCTACCGATAACATACTCGTAATCGCCCCGGCAGCATTCGCACCAACCGAGGGGTATCACTACACGGAAATCCTCAGCATGGGCGGGACAGGTAATGTCGTTACTTACCCCAACGGCTATACTACCGTTCTTACAATTCAATGAAGCCGTTCGCAGAGAACCGACATAAAGCCCGTGGTGCTGGCTGATTCGTGGTTCGCCATCTGCTGCGCGATCTCGATCTTGCCGCCGTTGCGCAGATACTCGGTGATGCCGGTTGTGCGGAAGGAGTGATTGCAAACCTTCTTAAACATTTTCAACCCGCAGCTTTACTCGATACTTAGACACTCGCGCGCGCGAATACATATACCCTCGCCGACTGCCCCTTTCTGTTCTTCGCGTCATCGACATATTCGCAGAGATCGGCTTCCTTTCGAGCGGCGACTAAGGTCCTTAACAGCGCAGGCGGTCCTCTCGGCGTGCATTCATAGACGCGCACCCAGTCGGGAAACGTGCCAACAAACACCAAATGCACGGTGCAGTGCGGCACCCGATCCTGATCGAACGACAGAGTTGACGTGTAGTAGCCGATACCCCGCTTTACGCAGCGAGGCAAAGAGCACTTCAGGAGCACGCCGAACGGCTGATTGGCGTTCAACGGTTCGAGGAAGGGGGCCGCGATCTTCTTCGAGATGCCGTCCGGCCCGACGAGAAGGGGACGGATCGGGTGGGACATATCCGGATCGCGCTTCAGGTCGTAGGCGGCGCACTCCAGATCGTCGAAGGGAATGTTGTGCTCGGCATCCACGCTGAATTCCATCGCTGACGTGCCGTCCACCTTGCAATAGCCTGAGTAGCTCCAGGTGATTTCCAGATCCTGTCCCTCGATGCGCGCCGTGTGATGCGCCTCTTGAATCACGAAAGTCCGGTTCACGCCGCGGCGGAGATTGGCCATATTGAGGGAGTCGATGCTCCTCCCCTCGATTACCGTTGAGGACGCCTTGAGCGCAAGGCGCTGCCTTCGGGCGTATAGCCCCGTGCCGAAAGAGAGGCACGCGAAGCACAGGCTCGTCAGGAGCAGCCAGGACTGAGATTGGAGGAGGGCGAGAACGCTGATGACCGTGCCAGCGATCGTCGCCAGGGCGGCAAGCGTCTCAAGGGGAAACGGCATCCAGGCTAACGCGAGCCGGCCTCTTGCAAGGCCGGCCCGTCCCTAAAGTTGATATGACCTACTTGCGCGGGGAGATTGGATAACCGCCGCCGCCACCGCCGCCAGACAAGAAGCTCCAGTTTGTCATCGCGAGCGTCTCCTTTCCGACTCCCGGAGGAGTCTGAACTCTGGCTCGTCAGTATACTATGTAAACAGTGTCTATTCAAATACTGTAGACGTAACCGCGTCGCCTCTCGAACACTCGGGAGCGTGAACGAAAGACTTCAAACCGATTTATTGCGCGCCCTGGGCCAGCGCATACGCGAATTGCGAAGCGGGCAGGGCTATTCCCAGGAGGCCTTCGCCGACAAATGCGGGGTCCACCGGACCTTCATGGGCACCATCGAGCGCGGCGAGAGCAATCTGAGTTTCCTGAATATCGCCAAAGTTGCGGCGACCCTCGGAATACCGCTGTCCTCGCTGTTCCTTAACCTTGAAGGAAGCGCCAAAGCCCTCGGAGCGCAGAAGCCCAAAACCGCACGCAAGAAAGTGTGACGCGGAGCGGCGGGTTCGCGCCCTAAATGACAATGCGCTCGATTTCGTCGAGAGACAATTCATCCTCGCGACGGTCATAGAGGCCCGTGGTCCGTGCTGATTCATGGTTCGCCATCTGTTGCGCGATCTCGATCTTGCCTCCATTGCGGAGATACTCGGTGATGCCGGTCGCGCGGAAGGAATGATTGCCGATTTTCGTCCGTCCGCCTGAGCCTGCGCCGCAACGTCCATCGCCTGCTGAAACAAATTCTTAGCATTTTCCTGCAACGCGGAAAGCCGCCGCAGTGGAGCGCCGCGACAGTCGACGTGAACGGCGACATAGGCCTTGCAATCAACTTCTTCTCAGCCTACGGCCTGTTCAGGTTGACTTTCCCGATACCGTTCACCGTCCGGACCGCAGACATCGGTAATATCAACGCCGACATAGTGCGCAATTTTCTTTCGTTTTTAACCACCAATTTGCTCGCAAACCACCCCAAACCCGAAAAAAGGCTTTTTGCTTTCACTGTTTTCTGCTATCAGGCTCAGGCCGGTTTTGACAACCGGCGTATTTAACCAAGCAGATTTACCAAGGAGGGATCGATGTTTTCCGTTACTCGCCGTCAAGCCGACAACGGTGTCACAATCTTAGATTGCCAAGGCGAAGTGAGGTATATTGAAGAGGCTAAAGGCCTCCGCGATGCCATCACGTCAGCCGTAACACAAAGCCCGAACATACTATTAAATTTCGGCGATATCGAGTACGTCGGTTCTGCGGGGATCGCGCAAATGATTGACGGCTTAAATCTGGCAAGAAAGAATGGCGGCGACTTGAAACTGTTAAACCTTACAAGAAAAGTGCACGATATGCTGCAGATCACACAACTCTATCCAGTTTTCGATGTTCATGACAACGAAGGAATTGCCCTCAAGGCCTTTGGCCCGGTTCGGTTGCCGGTCTTAAACCAGCCCCACCGCCACTGCCCATGTCAGGCCCAGATGTAGAAGAACCGCGAGGAATCCGGTCCGAGACGCCCCTGCGCTCCCTCCTAAGGGAGGATGGCGTTTGATTCTATTGGTTTATCGGAATACGACACGAACTATGCGCGACCATCGCCCTGCTGCAATAGAGCCGAAGGGCCTACAGCATCCCACGTGGCTTGCGGCCTAACCTCGCTGGGCAAAAGTAACTAGTCATAGTTAATGAAAAGCAACGACGCGGCCGGCAACGATCCCCTTTATCTTTCTGCCAGTTATGGCCACCACCTGTGGAAGTAACTCCCGGCCGTCCGAATGGGCACGAAGGGGTAATACGGGAGACTGGCCGATGCCTTTTTACCTGACGTTAACCATACACATTAATGTCTTTTGAAACTATTTAAACGATGCTAGAGTCCAGCAACATGCTTAAAGGTTATAAGGACCGTTATTCGCAAGGACATAATAGATGAACTGCTCGGGTACGGCTCAAGCTCTTCAGAACCGCTGGTTCTCGCCAGTATTTCGGCCTGTAACATGACGGGCGATGCTGGCCAACCCTCTACCTCTCGTCCTCTGAGCAAGGGGGAAATCGATTTAGCTCGTTCTATCTTCGGCGACCAGATCGACTACAGCCGCGTCCGGATACATCGAATGTCGCCCGAGGAGATCGCCGCACAAAATAAGGATATGGGGGCTGACAGTAAAAACGCGGGATTCCAGGTGGTCGGGACCACAGATGGGAACAATATCGGCCTGCACGATAAGTATTATGCGCCCGATTTATCGGCGCCGACGGCATCGAACTACGCGCGAGGGAGATTCTTACATGAAATGACCCATGTCTGGCAGGAGCAGCACAGCCTGTTTGGGCGTTTCGGTATCGAGACACAGGAACGTTATCTCCTGTGGAAGAATCACGGCACGCTGAAAAGCTATGACCTGGATGCGGCGCAACTAAGCGGCGACTTCAACAGCCTGAGCATAGAGCAGCAGGCAACGGTTGTTGACAAATTCTACATCGCCGAGACTGAGCCGATCAAACTCCTCGGCGCTCTCGGCGGGAAGAGTCCCCCAAATCCTTACAAGCCGATCCTTCAGCGCGCCGGCCTCCCTCTCGCGCCGTTTCCGCGGAATGACGTGGCAGACACACACAAAGACTTGCCGGCGAGCCCGTTTCCAACGGAAGCACACGCTCATCCTTACCAGCAACTCAAGAAATACCCGGCTTCCCGGCCAGAAGAAATTGATGTCCGATATCCCGCGCAAACAGCCGAGCCGCAGATTTCAGCGGTTGCCAGCACAAAGGTTAAGCGGCATCATGACGCGCACAAGACTACACAGCCGAGCCGCCTCGGCCTTTCTCAGTGACAAGGCGGTCAAAAGCTTGCAGACCAAATGAAAGTCAGGCAGTGGTATTTAGTTTTAACAAGTAACCAAGAGGAGTCTTCACATGTCAGATCCCAAGAATGGAAATTTCGGTTCACTCAAAGTTGAAGCCGCTCAAGCATGCACCGTAGACCTGCCTGTTGAAGGCGGCGGGGCGGTGCCATTGACGGTGACGCCGGGCGACGTACGGCAGTTGGCCGATAAGGCCAATCAGACGCCCATGTTCCACGCGCTCCCGGAGGGTGCACAGGATTTCATACGCCAGCAAGAAGACCGCGTGGTTGCAACAATGCCATGCGGCGAGCTTCAAACAGCGGTTGACAAGGCTGCTGCCAACTCCGGCGGGGGACTTCTGAAGACGAAAGTAGCGCCCGACCAACTTCGTCGTATGCTTGGCTTGAACGCGCCGTAGTGAAGGAGCTTCGTTAAAGACGGGGTTGCGGCGGTCGGCTCCGGGCCGGGCCTCTCGGTTCGGCGAAACTAGGCCGACGCAGCCCTTGCCTCAACTATTCAACCGCCCCTGCAGGAGATCACGTTATCAGCCATAAACATTATCTCGCCCGCAGGGCGCATAACGTTTCGTTAACCGTCGCGCGCGTTCATCTTATGCAACTCAGCGGATTTATCACCGTAATTGACTTCGTTGGAGAACAGCAGTCCTTAATAAGCATTAACCATAATAAGTAAGGACTTGTGAAAGTATTTTAAACATACTAGAGTCCACAACAGATGAGGGATCGAGATATGAGCCGTGCTGCTGTCAGCTAGATAATTGATAAAGGCAACTTATTACCGAGGGTGTAACAATGGCCGACAACAAAAAGGGACAATCTGAAACCGTAAACGCCGCTCCTCCAGGCGGCACCTTACCAACATCTCCGAATAGAGCCGCTTATCGGAGAACGCTTGGCACGTGTGTAGAAGAGAGTTTAAAGGACAACGTAGAAAATGAAGCGCCTGACCGCCACATAGTTACGGGGCACGTCGATGTGAGCAGGAATGATGATGGTTCGCTTGTTGCGAACGGAAAGTCTACGCCTAACAGCGGAATTCCGTTTTACCGCATTCATGCAGAAGTCATCAATAACGGTGCAACCGGACCGGATCAACTGGTGATCAGTACCGTCGATCCGGTTCACGCCCTATTCCCGAATGACCCGACGATGCTAACTGTTCCAGACACCCGAAACCTAGGCCAATACACGGTCACGGAGGGCACTGGCCTTCACGCCTCCCCGGCGAAGAAAGCCGAGCAAATCAAGGCTCGGGAAGAGAAGATCGTAAAAGATGCCGCAGTTTGCATGAAGAGGAATGGCTACAATCCGACGATGTAAGCACGGGACCGGCAGGGCTTCTTCATGGGCATCACCAATAGCTGGCGAAGAGTACCACTTTTTCATGCAGGCCTGCTAATAACCGGTGCGTAACCCTTTACTCGACCGAAGCCTATTATGCCCAGATTGACAGTCCATCTCTATGCTCCCCTCGGCTCTGAGGACAACACCAAGCTTCATGAAGCCGGGATCTTTTTCCGAACCGATTCCTCCTCGCCGATGACCGGCCGAACATTCACCTCACACGAGGTGTTGGTGGAGGATGGACTCGATTTCTTTCCGGCGCCTTTACAAAGGGCTTTCGAACGTGCAGCCACAGAGATGAACCGCCATTCACTCTCCGACACCCTGAGGTTCTGGAAAGGAGGCGTGGCTGTGGCAGATGATTGCCCAGACAATGGACCAACGGCTGTGAGAGAAATCACGGTGCCGATCGACGGGTATCCCGATACGACTATGAAGGTTGAGAAATATCGCCCGTGGGTTCATCCGGTCCGATGTTTCTTCTACGGCTAACTTGCGGCGGCGACTCGCCCGAAACTTAGAGAGTGGAAGGCTTCATCGCGGAGGCGAGGTAATCACGACGTTCGCCGTTTGATACTGCCTTCTTGGCCAATCATGAATGGCCGTCCTCTTAAATCACGATCCGCTCAATCTCATCGAGTGACACGTCATCCTCCCGCCGGTCATACAGGCCCGTCGTCCGCGCTGATTCATGGTTCGCCATCTGCTGTGCGATCTCGATCTTGCCGCCGTTGCGCAGATATTCGGTGATACCCGTCGCGCGGAAGGAGTGATTGCCGATCTTCGTCCGTATTCCAGCCTCAGCCGCACGGCGGCGGATCATGCGGTAGGCGTCCGATTGAGTCATCGGTCGGCTGGAGAGCACGCCGGTGCGTCCAAGGGCCGTAGGAAAGAGAAAGGCTTTGGCGGAGCTGCTTAAGCCGACGTCGTCGATGTAGCCATGGAGATAGGCGTCGAGATTGTGGTGGCAGGGCATTTCGTGGCGCTTGCCGCCTTTCTCGTGGAGCCTGACCCAGGTGCGACGTTTCTGAGCATAAACATCTTCAACCCGCATCTTGAGAGCGGCGCCGATCCGGGCAAAAGAGTAGACCATCAAGGCAATTAGCGCCCGATCCCGAAGTCCTACATGAGAAGAGGGGTCTATCGAGTCCAGCAGCTTGCGGGCCTCCTCGGCCGACAGCACGGCCGTTTTGCCTTTCTTGACCGAATGCTTCGGACCTCGCACCGGGCTCGCCGGGTTCACGGCTAGCTTTTGGCCGACGACCAGCCAATCAAACAGCATCCGGATGGCGGCGAGCTGCTGCTTCACAGAAGGGGCCGCTAGCCGCTTCTGCAGGCCCTCCACATAGGCTGCGACATGGACCGGCTCGATATCCCGCAACTCCCGGATGTCGTTTTTCTCGCACCAGTCCGCGAATTCAGCGGCCGCGCGCGCATAGGCCTTGCGCGTGTGCGGATTGCGGATATTGGCCGTAAAGAACTCGACGAAGCGCCTGGCAGCGTCAGGATCAGGCGCAAACAGCGCCGGCAGCGCAGTGGGACCGGACATGACCTTCGCTACAGCCTTGGCCATTTCTCTGTTCCCTGCCGCCCGTTAGTGACTGATAACGTCCTTTATCATGCATAAGCGGGGGCCAGAATCAAGCGGGTTCAAGGAGTAAACCGGCAGCGGTAAATGTCACTAAATGAGCAGACATATCTGTCGCGTACAAACTGCTCCAGTGCACCGAATTCGTGCTCATGTGACCGACTCACCACGGATGCCTTCCACTGGGAGATTTATCCGGACCTACCAGTTGAAATGTTGCTGGTGGAAACGGCATCATCGCATTTGCCATACTCAATCGATGGCCGGAAGATTAGGTGACTTATGCGCGCTCCCGTCAATTGTCTTTACTGCGGAGCCGTCGCCGCCACGAAGGACCATGTAATCGCCCGATGTCTGCTGGAGAAGCCGTATCCGCTCAACCTGCCCACCGTTCCAAGCTGTCGATCATGCAATGAAGGCTTCTCGCGGGACGAGCAGTACTTTTTGGCCGTACTTGCTCAAGCCGGATTTACGACGTCCCTGACCCGGAAGGTCGAAGACGGAGGCGTCGTAGACCGTATGCTACAACGGAGTCCTGCGTTGGACGCCTACTTCGCCAATTCGCTGCACATCGGAGACCAGGGCCGGATATTCATCACGCCCGACGAAACGCGGATTGCGAATGTTGCCCGCAAGATTGCACTAGGGCTGTACTACCATCGCTATGCTCCGCGTACGCCGCCCGCCTTGGATGATTTCTTGGCGCTTAAACCACTCCACACTCTGGCCAATTCCAACTTCATGTTCATATTGGGATACAACGAAAGAATTAAACCGAGGCGCTGGAATCATCTCCAGACGCTAGTAATACCCGGAAGGCGCAAGATACAAATTTTCGACTATATGTTCGTACGCAATTGGGTTTGGGCCGACATTGGAAGGTTGTTCTGCATAATGCGTTTTCACGAGACAGTGTGGGCCGCCGTACGGTGTCCGAATCCCCCTCACAGAACTAACGCACGCTGGCGCAAATTACGCGACGACCGTCAAGGCGAGATTTCCTTTTGAACCAGCATCTTCTGATAAAAGCGAATTGCGCAAGGAGCGCCTGCAATAGGCTCAGATTGAGGGTTCGCAATTCCCCGCATGATTTCTTGGAAGCCAGCAATTCGGCGTTTTCGGGCATTCCTGCCCTACCGCCCGGTTCTGCTGGCGCCACCAGAACCTATTGGCCCTACCAGCCGCCTCAGTGGCTGACGTGCCGGCTCCAAACTCTCGCTGAAAATCAAACCGCCACGACCTCTGCCAGTCATCCATCGGCATGTTAACGGAGTCCAGCGCGGAGCGGACTTCTCTCAGCCATCGGTCGAAAGACTCACTCATCTAAAGCAACCCCGAGTTAACAATATGGCTTGTCGTGGGTCAATTACTCCCTCACGGACAGAGTTGACCACCGCAACCTATAGATCATCGGTTTGCACCTTCTTATTGAAGACTCGCTCCAGCATCACGCGCAACCGAAACTTCAGCGCACCCGCGTCGTTCGGTGACTGCGCATAGCGGTCGAATTCGATAAGATCGTAATCCGCGCTCGCCAGATCCTTTTCAGCCAGCTCGCGGTTTTCCTCGCGCCGCTTGTCGAAGTCCAGCAGCTTCTTTCTTGTGATTTGACTGAGCCATCCGTCCCTGCGCGCCAATCGAAAGAGATGGTAGTAGATCGTGACCATGCCTACTTGCCGCAGGAGCACATCCTTAACTGTGAAAACTCCAGCCATGAGGCCCACTGTCTCCTGCGCAGGTTTGAGGAATTTCGGCATCTTAGATCGCGGTTTATTCTTGAAACTTTTCACAAAATCGTCCAGATAAGCCTTCTTCGTATCCACGACCCGTTTATCGTGCTCGGCCAGCAGAAACTTCGTCGCGAGGTCAAAGTGACGATAACGCTTGTTCGGGAATGGCAGGTTTTTCGTGAAGAATGCCTCGGCGGCGAGCCTCTTGACCGCGATTGGTAACGGGCCGCCATAGGCGTTCCGCTTCTCGGGAGCTGTTAGAGGCGCCGCTTCGTTCAGGCGCGAAAACATCTCCTCGATCATTTCCAGATCATCCGTCTCGATGCTGATGACCGTCAACAGGAATGTATCAAACTGATTTTTTAGATCCGGGTAAGCCTTTCCCAATTCCGCGTACTTCATCCCGCCGGCATCAACGGAGGCGTCCTTGAAATACTTGAAATCATCCGCCAGGGCGATTTTGCCATCGAGAAAACTCCACATCGTCTCAAGACGCTGCTTCCCATCGATGATCGCGTAATCGTATCCCTTAGCCGCTTTTTTGGGCGGTTCGTGAAACTTGTGGAAGTAGATTTTCGGAACATCAAATCCGTTCAGAATGGTGTCGATAAGCAACTGCCGCTTGTCCAGAGTCCAGATGTCGCTCAGGCGCTGATATTCCGGATCAAGCTGCACCAGGCTGCGCATTCGATACAGCGCCCAGACGCTGCTATTGTGAAGCGAGGCGATTTCGAATTTCATATCAACAGCTCCCTGCTCAGGTCCGCCACCCTATCAAGCTCCGGAAACAATGTCAGCGCCGATATACCGAGGTGAGCAAGCTCTTTCAGGAGGCCCTTTTTCGCCGATGCGGGAATGATCCAACGCCATACATGATCACCATCGCCAATATCCTCGATCGGAGTGTGCAGCCGATGATTAATTGTGAACGTCCCGAGTTGCGCCGCCATGCGCGGAGTATTCCGCGGCCCCACGATGGCTATAGGAAACAGCTCAGAGGGATTCTCCTGAACTCGGCTCGGCAAGTAGCTCTCAAGCACCTTATCTCTGCCGAAAGCCGGGATCTCCGCCTCGAATTCGAACTTGAGATTGGCGGCCCTATTCAACACCACCGGGTCCAGGCACCAAACCGCGCCATCCGAAGCCCACAGTCCCTTGGAACTGACCGCGAAATAGAGAGCCGCCAAAGGACTCTCCGACCAATCCAGCAGCCGCGTAAACGCCCTGTGATGCTGCATGAGGAACATCCATTCCCACTCCTCCCGCGGAATCACGGTGATGTGCGGCGTCGCGTTCTGCATAAATCTCTTGATAAGGGCGTTTTCGGCCCGCAGATTCTGGGCTGTTCGCGCCAGCGTCGGAACCAGGCTCCAGCTTTTCTTGCCGTGTCCGCGAAACCAGATCACCCTCTTCGATCCGGTCTGCTGCTTTAGAGCCTTCAGCATGTCGCCGACAGTTCGAATTTTGCGATCACGATAGAGCACGATAATTCCAATCGCCCATCCGCCCGCCCTACGACACGGCCCGGATTTCCTCAAGGAAACGGCGCAAGATTAGGTCTATGGAGTTTAACGGCGGATGCTCAGCCAGATGCGCGGCGATGTCCTTAATGATACGTTCCTTCGGACGAGCGTCCTTCATATTAGGATCACGGTGCGCCCAGTCTCGACCCGGATGCAGCGTATCCCATGGTGAGCGCAGGTTAGCGCGCGTTCCGGGGTCATCACCGTGCTTACCGAAGCCGTAGCAAATGCCGACCTCCGAATTCCAGATCGGCTTGAAAAGATGAATTAGGTAGTCCTCCGCCGCGCTCTGCCATCCCGTTTGGACCACCAGGGCGCGGTACTCGAAATCCTCCAAACGGAGTGTGCTCGACGCTTTCCCTATGTTTTTCCGATGATCATTCAACCGATTTGAAAGCCTATCCCCCTGTTCCACCGCCGTCTTGCTGCCAGGATCAGCCGGGTCCGCCTTGCCCACATAGATAGGGTGCTCCTTCTTCGAGATCGCCTTGTATGCTGGAAAGCTCCCGTTGTAGTAAATCGCGTACACCCCTGACCCGTAGAAGCGCTCGACATTCGCGAGCGGCTTCCTACTCTGAGCGATCATCGTGATGCCAACAATTCGACCGGCAACGTTGGGATTTGAGGGATCAAAGACAAAGCCCGGATGCTTGATCGGGTCGAGGTCCTCTATGACCTTGCGGAGCTTGTCATATGCCTCGCTGATCGTTTTCCGGACACGCTTCGCCCGCGGCCCCTCAAGCTGCGCCGCCTCCTCGGCGGCGAGCTGTTCGGAAAGCTCCTTGAGTTGAACCGCCAGCTGTTCGAGTTTTCCCTTTGGCGTCGCCATGCGTTAGCGGCGCTCCTCGATGCCCGTTAGCGTTTCCGCAATCGATCCGGCGATCACTTCGGCCAGCCGCACCGGCACCGCATTCCCCAATTGACGCATCGCCTCCGTCCACGCCCCGCGGAATGTGTAGTCATCCGGGAAGGTTTGCAGCCGAGCCGCCTCCCGCACGGTGAAATACCGAACCGACCCATCCGCGCGCGCGAGCATGTTCTCTCCACCCGGCACACCATGATCGCCGGCCTTCAGCGTTTTCGCGGGCTCGTCGAGAGGACTGCCCGTATGACCTTTATAGCTGCGCGCGCCGGGATTGAAAATATGGTTTGAAATCCCGTTGCTCGACCTCTTCTCCGGGTCCGGCAAATCGGCGATTGCGTCCCGCACCGTCAACCAAGGCCTTTTGCTATCGAACAAATAATCGTCGCGCAGCCGCTCGACACGGGCGCGCTGGCGTTCATTCAGCTCCGGCCGCTGCCGCTTCGAAACCTCGTGACGCTCCCAGTACTCCCCCGTGATCCATTGCGACCGCAGCAGGGCGTTCTCCGAATGCTCCCCTTCCGGGAAGCTCCACTCCACGCCGAGATCGGAGCGGAAGCCCACCATGAACACCCGCTCACGCCGCTGCGGCACGCCGTAATTCGCGGCGTTGAGCAGGCGGAACACGACGTTGTATTCCGTTCGTTCCTTTTTGGACGTATGGTGCTTTTCCAGCCTGGCACGGTGTTCCCGCCACGTTTCCGTCTTGCGGCGCGTGAAACTTGGATGTGTCATCTGCAGAAGTATGTATTCGAAATAGTCGGCGAACGTCTCCCGCATCAGTCCCTTGACGTTCTCGAAGATGAACGCCCTTGGCCGCAGCTCGCGCACCGCCCGCACCGCTTCCGGAAACATATCGCGCTTGTCCATATGTCCCCGATGCTTTCCGCCAAGCGAGAAGGGCTGACACGGCGGCCCGCCCGAGACCACCATTACTTCTCTCAACTCCCTGTAGTCGAATGCCCTAACATCGCCCTCGTACAGCGGCCATTCCTCCACCGACCGCATTCGATGCCGCTGGTTTTCGCGGAACGTTTCACAGGCGTCGTGGTCCCACTCGATCACCGCGGCGTGATGGAACCCCGCGTTCGACATGCCCATCGCGAGGCCTCCCGCGCCCGCGAACAATTCGACACTACGCATCGAGGAACCTCCTGACCGTTTCCCGCAATCGCTCAACGTTCTTCACTTGGCACTCCCACACCGTGAGCACCTTCCATCCCCGTTTCGCCAGTTCCCGCTTGAGCCGTCTATCCCGTTTCCTGTTGCCCTCAAGCTTCGGCAGCCAGAAATCCAGACGCGACTTCGGGAGCCGCGCAAGCGAGCAGCCCGCGTGCCGGTGCCAGAAGCAGCCATGGACGAAAATGACCTTTCCGCGCTTTCTGAAGACCAGATCCGGGCGACCCGGCAGCTCCTTCGCATGGAGCCGATAACGATATCCGAGGCCAAAAACGACCTTGCGCACGAGCAGCTCCGGCCGCGAGTTCTTCGAGCGTACTCGCGCCATGATGCTCGATCGTTCGGCTGGAGAAAGACTGTCCACACGCCCTACTCTCCCTTCGAACCGGCAAACAGAGGCCATTTTTCAGCAATGTACTTCTCCGCCGCCTCGCGTACCACCCACGCCAGCGAAACCTTCTTCTCCTTCGCGATCGTTTCCAGCGTTTCGTACACCTCGGGCGGGAAACTGATTGATGCCCGCACGGCGGCGGCGCTTTCACCTCTCATCTTTCGGCTCGCTCCCTTTTTCGCCTTCATGCAAACGACAACCCTCTTTGGTTCACCACGTTACACCACAGCGGTGAACGGGCCAAGCCCATTCTCACGCAAAATGTATCTCTCAGTTTCTAAACGGGATGCTTGCCAATTCGGGAAGAGACGGGAGGCTTTTGCACAGCAGCCCGGACGGTTACTGCTTCGTGAATTCAGTCGGCTTCCGGTGATCGCGGATTTGCGCGTAGCTGACAACCAATTGCGACCCAAGTTCGATCTTGCCGTCGTAATCGTTAAGAGGCTCGTTATCCAACCTTCCGTAGACAAGCTTTCGCTTGTCGTCGCATACATCGACGCGTACCCACATCCATTCGCCGACGCCCGTGGCCTCATCTGGAAATTCGACCTTAATGTAATCGCCGGGTTCGTAGATAGCCACTCCAACCCTCCAAACGCACATTTTAGCTCGTGCCAATCTCCCCCAAGCGCAACTCATCATGCTCGGCCCGCTTCGATCACGGACCGATAGACCGTTCGGATTGACTTGTCGAACATGATCCGCGCCGCTACTCTCGTCCGCAACGCCGCTGTTTGGCGCAGTGAAATTCCGCAGGTCCGCCATGACATCGCTTGACGACGACACGATTGCCCCCACAGGTCAACCTAGTTCAACTCCCATTCTCTTCAGTAAAACGACCAAGGGCGATTACGCGTCGCGCATTGACGACCTTGAGGTTACGCTACGCGCTCGCAGCTTCGATATTGTAGCTTTTGAACACGTATATTACACACCCTGCGACACTGCGGGTGATGAGTGTCCAGAGCGCCGCCTCCCGCCTACATGCGATCTCATCCACAATTGTCCTTTCGAATACACCCAAGAGACATGTAGCAGCCACCTTTCGGAAGGTGGATATACATCATTCCACGAAGTCGAAGCAAAAATACGCGACATCCTTGGACGTCAACGCGGACACGCCGAGGCGCCTGTCCTGCACAAAAAACTTTGGCCAGAACCGGCAGCTTCGTCGTTTGCTAACCAGCCTTGGATTTTCTATCCTTCCATACCCGAACACCTAAAGGACTAACTCAAAAAACTGAGACGATACCTATGGCCCTGACCCGCGATTTCAAGGAGACGATCCGCGCCCGTGCCGCTCGCGATTCCAGGTTCCGCAGAGCGCTGCTGCGCGAGGGCGTAGCCTGCACGCTTGCGGGCGATGCCGCTATAGCCAACATCCTCCTTCGTGCTTACACGCCTGCGGCTCATTTGCCGCGCTTTCTCAGACGACGTTGAGCGCGTTTCTCCAGCGCCTTTACCGCATCACGGGCGCTTAGGTAAGGCCCGAGCGTCCTGCCGCGTTTCGCGTCGGCAAGCCCCGCGGCGACATGCCGTCCGGTCCTTCTGTCTCCGCCTGTCTTCATTTCGACGCCCTTCGCCTGCACCCCTGAACCCTACACCTCCGCGCAGACGCCGCCAACCGTCTTCATCGCCGCGCCGGTCAAGCCACTGATATACCCAGGCCCACATAATTCTTCCTCGGTTCTTTACCCGTAAGACACACCTTCATTGGTGCACTGCAGACGCCCCAAGTCCTCAAATAGGAGACTTCGTGACCCTGCCCTATACCCATCCCGGCATTCGTTGTGATCCTGATACAGACTGTCACGCTTCACGCTGCCGGCGTGTCATCTCTTCCTCTTTGCACGTTCCCCCAAAGACGGCAGGGCGAAGGCACTGTAGCCGCCGCCGCTTGCTGTCAATGACGGATTTTGGCTCCCCTCCCCCGCAAAACGGACTCCGTCCTGGCGCGGGGCCGTCACCCCAAAATCCTATGACAGCCGCGCTCGTTGCGCCGGCTGGCGTGCCTCTTCTTGCCCCCGCCGTGGGGGTCACTTCAACCAAAGAGGCACATCATGACTACAACGACCACCATCCCCCTCAACAAGCTGCTCGCCTGGGACGGCAATGTCCGCAAGACCGAGGCCGACAAGAACATCGGCGAACTGGCCGCATCCATCGGCGCGCACGGTCTTCTGCAGTCGCTCGTTGTGCGCAAGGACAAGCGCGGCAAATACGCTGTCGTCGCCGGACGCCGCAGGCTTCTGGCGCTCGAATTCCTCGCCCAGGCCGGGAGCGTCGAACGCGACATGCCCGTCCCCTGCTCCGTCATCGACGACGGCGCCGACGCGGTCGAAATCAGCCTGGCCGAGAACGTGGTGCGGGAAGCCATGCACCCCGCCGACGAGTGCGACGCCTTCAAGGCGCTGATCGAGAAAGGCGTGCCGGTTGCCGATGTCGCCGCGCGTTTCGGCGTCACGGAGGCCGTCGTGCAAAAGCGGCTCAAGTTGGCGAATGTCAGCCCGGTATTGCTCGCCGCTTACCGCAAGGGCGAGATGACGCTGGCGCATGTCATGGCCTTCGCGGTCACCGACGACCACGCCGCGCAGGAACGCGTCTGGAACGAGCTCGACGACTGGCGCAAGGATGATCCCGACGCCATCCGCGATCTCCTCATCGAGCACGAGGTGCTGAGCGATGATCCGCGCGTCCAGTTTGTCACGCTCAAGGCTTACGAGAAAGCCGGAGGCACCGTCCGCCGCGACCTGTTCAGCGACGGCGACGACGGCGTCTTCATCGAGGATGTCATCCTGCTCGAAAGTCTCGTCGCGAAGAAGCTCGAAAAGACGGCGCAGAACGCCCGCAAGGAAGGCTGGAAATGGGTCGAAATCGCCCCCGCCTTCCGCTACAGCGACTGGTCCGAATGCCAACGGCGCTATCCCGAACCTCCTCCCCTACTGCCCGAACAGCAGACGGAGCTGGACGCGTTGAGGTCGGAATCCGACGCCCTCGCGCAGCTCGACGAGCTGAATGCCGAGCAGCAAGAGCGGTTCGATGCCATCGGCGAGCGGATCGAGGAGTACGAGGACCGGCCCGATATATGGCCGCCGGAAACGCTCGCGATCTCTGGAGCCATTGTCACGCTTGGCGCGGACGGCGAACCTTCCGTTCAACGCGGCTACGTCAGGCCTGAAGATGCGCCAGGCGAAAACGCTGAGATCGACGAGACCGAGGACGATAATGTCAGCGACGAAACGCCTGCCGAAGCCCAACGCTTCTCGGCGGCGCTGATTGAGAGCCTCACGGGACAGCGGTCTGCCGCTCTCAATGCGGCTCTGCTCGAACGGCCCGACATCGCCCTCGCGGCGGTTGTGCACGCCATCGCGCTGCCGGTGTTCTACAGCTTCCGGGGCGACAGCGCGCTGCAGATCACGGCCAATCCCGCTTATCTCGACCGCGCCGAGGGATCGCGCGCCTGCGAGATTATTGCCGCGGCTGGCGACCACTGGGGCGGCCGCATCCCCGGCAATCCCGATGGCCTGTTCGCGTGGTGCCTTGCGCAGGACGGCGACACGCTTCGCGGCCTGCTCACCTTCTGCGTGGCGCAGACCATCAATGCCGTGCAGGCCAAAGCTGACCGGCCCGATTGCTCACGGTTGCAGCACGCCTCGCAGCTGGCCATAGCGCTCGGGCTCGACATGGCCGCATGGTTCACGCCGACCGCCGCGAACTATTTCAGTCGCGTCGGCAAGGCGGAGATCCTCGACACCTTGCGCACCGTCAAGGGCTCCGTCGCTCCGGCATGGCCGAAGATGAAGAAGGCCGAGCTGGCGATGCTTGCCGAACGCGCGGTCGCCGGAACCGGCTGGCTTCCGGAAATCCTCCGCTCGCCCGCGCCCGAAGCGGATCAGCCGGCGGAAGCCGCATAGCCCGCGCCGTCCGTGGCGGCAGTTTCGTCCGCGAGGCTGCCGCCGCGTGACTGTACCCTGCCGGTCTCGGACCTAGCCCGACGCACGTTAGAATATTTGCATGACGTTGTGCATCTACTGCCGGCAGCCCTTGACGGAACCCGAGCCGCCCGAGCACGTCATACCTCAGGGTTTTGGGGAGTTTAACGCCACCCTTCCGTGTGTCTGTGCCGGCTGCAACGGCTTCTTTGGCAGCACCCTCGAATGGCCGATGCGAAATTCCAGCTTCGAGGGCGTCCTCCGCCTGAACCTCGGCGTGGCCAAAGGAGGCCAGATCGGCGGCGTTGGAACCAAGGGCATTGAATTCCGAATTGCCGAACCCGGCGACTGGATGGGTGCCCGCGTCCTGCTCAAGGCAGGCAAACATGGCAAGGCGCGTACCGATCTGCTGCCTCAAATCGGCGCGCGGCGAAATCCCACCGACACCTTTACGTGGTATCTGGAAAAAGAGATCGACGCCGCCTTCGCCGCCCAATATCCGAAAGGCAGCGAGTTTCGGATCATCGGCTCCGGGAACGGCCACGCGCGGCTCCTGAAACGCTTGGTCGAGGTCTGCCCCTCCTTCCAGCAAAAGGGGACTCTCGCGCCTCCCATCGGACAAGACGGCAAAGTCGGCATCAACTTCACGCACGAATTCAACGTCGTGGTCACGCGCTGCCTTGCAAAGATCGCCTTCAATTACCTTGCATGGGTGGCCGGCCCGGAGTTCGCCCTCCGTCCAGAATTCGACGAGGTGCGCTCGTTCATCCGGTACGGCATCGAGCCGTCCGGCGGCATCGTCTATGTCAGCTCCAGGCCAATCCTTGCGCAGGAGCGCTTCGGCGGGGCGAAGATCACCGAAGGGCACCTCCTTGCCGTTGAGGCCATCCCGGAGCGCCATCGGGTCGAGGTTCGGCTGGCCCTGTTCAACGGCCTCAGCTACCGAATTCCGCTGTCACGCAGCTATGGCGGAATCTGGTTTGCCAAAGGCCACCACTTCGATATCCGCTCCGGGGAAATTTCCGAGCTTGCATCGACACAGATCGTTCGCCCGGTCCGTGTCGCCGTCTAGCGCATCCTCCCGCGCATACTTTCGTCATTCCTGTCTCTTTCCCATGCCCCCCAATAACGGCGGGGCGAAGGCACTGTAGCCGCCGCCGCTTGCTGTCAATGACGGATTTCGGCTCCCCTCCCCCGCGAAACGGACTCCGTCCTGGCGCGGGGCCGTCACCCCAAAATCCTATGACAGCCGCGCTCCGGTCGGCGGCCGGACGTGCCTCTCCTCGCCCCCGCCATGGGGGTCACTCAAACCAGAGAGGCACATCATGACGAATGCAGCGCCAGAAACCACTTTCACGCTGACGATCGACGACCAGCAGATACGCGTCCGCTATCGGCCCTATTTCATCGGCGGACACGATCCCTACGCGATCCTTCAATTCACGAGCCCGCATGAGCCGCGGCGTCCGATTCCGGTCAGCCCGAAGGGCTATTCCAGCTTCTTCGCGCCCATGTCCGAGATCCATGACGCGCCCAGCATCGAGACATATGCCTGCATGGTGGCGCTGCTCCTCGCCCGCGAGCTTCGCGCGTCGTTACGCAATCCGTCCTCGGCAGCCGCGTGAGGTGCGCCATGAGCACGACACGCAAATCCCGCAAGCCCGCACGCGCATACAGCCGCAGGCGGCGCATTGACAGGCGCTCTTCATCGCGCCACGCAAGGCGCATGCACGACACAACGCACCGCGACGCGATGCAGGAATTCGCCGACCGCATCGTCGCCGAACTGGAGAACGGCGTGAAGCCCTGGGTGCGCCCGTGGGACCCGGAGAAGGCCGGAGGCCCGCAGGCGCCGTTCAATCCCGTCACGGGACGGCGGTATCACGGCATCAACGTCCTCATCCTCGGCATGGACATGCGCGCCTTCGCCAGCGGAGATCCACGGTGGATGACCTATCAGCAAGCGCAGGAGAAAGGCTGGCAGGTGCGCAAGGGCGAGAAATCCACCACCATCTTCTTCACCAAGCGTTACGAAGTCGAGGACGAAGCTGCCGAGAACGGCAAGAAGGCCGTCAACGTGTTTCGCCACTACGCCGTGTTCCACGCCTCGCAGATCGACCGCGTTCCCGCCTACAAGGCGCCTTCCGTTGAAGAAGCGCCGTGGACGCGGCCCGAAGCCGCCGACATCATCCTGAAAAACAGCGGCGCGGTCATTCGCATTGGCGGCGACCGGGCCTTCTATTCCTCCGTCACCGATCACATCCAACTGCCGCCGGAGCACGCCTTTCGCGGCCCGCCTGAATATGCGGCAACCGCGCTGCATGAACTCGGTCATTGGACCGGCCATTCCACACGGCTCAACCGCGACATGCGCGCCCGTTTCGGTTCGGCCTCCTATGCGATGGAGGAGTTACGCGCCGAGCTGGCTTCCGCCTTCGTCGCCTCGGAACTCGGCATCCCGACCGACATCCCGCAACACGCCAGCTACATCGCCGACTGGATCAAACCGCTCAAGGACGACAAGCGCGAAATCTTCCGCGCCGCCGCCGACGCGCAGAAGATCGTCGATATGATCCTCGGATTTCATCCGGAATATGCGGCGCGGATCGAGATCGAACCGGCGACCCCCGTCCGTGCTGCTCGCCGGGACGATGAGCCGACCATGAAACCCGCGTGACGCCCGTCTAGTTCCTCTACGAAGACAGTTCCCGCGCGCTGACGTAGAATGTCCGGGCGTGGCCTGCAGTTTTCCTCCCACCGGCCAGGAACAAACCAAGCTAATCCGGTCTACGAAGTGAAGTTCTTGAGCAGGTCCGTCAGCGCCGGCAGGAACGGGGCGATGATAGTCATATGATCCGCAGCCGACGCAATCAACGCCTGATAGCTACTCGCGAAGGATTTCCGATCTCGTGCCGCCTCTATTTCGTTAAGTAGTCGCTTAAGTTGCTCGCGCTCACCCTCGCTTCGAATCCCTTCGTCCAGAGCTCCACGGATTTGCTCGAATAGACCGCCACCGACTACTGTGTTGATCGACTGATCTGTCGAGTTGATATTTACCCTGGAATTCGGGCCGGTGACGCGGATATTGTAATTCCCACCCGTTTGCTTGGGGAACACGATGCCCCGCCCGATTTTGACCTGATAATGAGGGCCGAACGGGCCGCTTCCATAGTACTTAGGATCTTCAACGATGAAAGCCTCTTCACGACCGTTTGGCAGCAGGCGGCGAATTTCATCGCCTGCTCTTACGTCCGCTTTCGTATCGTCAATAATGAATTGTCTGCCGCTATAGTAGCCAATGACGCGGCATCGGACAGTCCCATCTGGAGCGACAATGTCGATCTTTTCCGGCTCGCAAAGTTCTGTCCAAGGTTGAGACATCTTTCCCCCTCCGCTCCTCAAGTTGATGAGGTGTCTTCTAGCATGTCCCCCGGTCCTACCTGAGTTTTTCTCTGCTTTTTCGCGGCGCTCAGATTTGGGACCGTATATTTCATGTAGTTGTATTCATCAATTCGCTTTAACAGCGTCTTAGTCGACAACCATTCCTTCCGTGACGATCGATCGGCCGCTAATTCGACGCTCAGCTGCGCGGCCATTGATCGAATCCTACGCGAAAAAACGGTATATGCCACACTCGGCACTTCGCTCGTGTACGGACAGCAATATGCCGGCGCTATGTACTGGTCCCACAATGGAAAGAAATTCGGAGCCAGCAGGTGAAGGGCCTTGCCAACGGAAACAGGACTCTCCACACCCTTGCCCGTGGTTTTGAGCGCCCCCGACAGCCCATTAAACAGTCTCTGAATATCGGCTTCATCTGCTTCGCTCAGCGACGATATGTCGCGCCCCCGAAACGCACTGAATTTCGACTGGTTCTGTCGCAAAAACTCCTCAAGCGCCTGTTCGTCGAAGCTGCCATAGAAGCGATAAAACGCCGCATTCCATACAAGTAGCAACACGCTTAACGCATCAACCAGTCGCGCCGGATCATCCCACCATTCGCGTACCAGGAAGGTAGACACTCGGTACATCGAGTCCCGCGGTTCCCAGGATTCAAAAGCGCGGCATCCATCTTCTATCTCCGAAATCGAGATCGCGCTCACATTGAAAGAATGCCGCCGGAGAAACCCTTCCAGCGAATACCGTTTCACCATCTCATCGTTCGTTGGCATACTGAAACCCCCCGCGACTATACTCTCGCCACGTTCCATTTCTACGTGTCATTCGGAAGCAGCCGGCCTCGCGCCCACTCGGCACGCCGACACCACGCCCGTGCGCGGCGTTATCATCCCGTTCTACCCAAGGGCCTGCGACCTTCTATTCCGTCCGTCTCCCGCTTCGTGAATGTCAGTTATGACGCTGCATCATGGCAGGGCGCGCCGTGCGGTCAACGGGCGGCCCGCACCAAAGACCGTGTTGCCCGTTTCCCTCCGGTGACCGCCCGGCTTGTCCGCCCTGCCCTGTCTCCGCTCAATGACAACCCACGAAAGGAGACCGCCATGAATACCGTCGATGCAGCCATCTGTGAGTACGAACGATGCCGACAGGCTCGCGCCAAGCTCAGCGAAGCCAACAAGCAGGCCGTGTTCGACGCACTTGCCGCCGCGAACATCGCCGAGGTGATCGTCGAATTCGACGGCGAGGGCGATAGCGGCCAGATCACCAGCGTCACGGCCCGCCGCGGCGAAGAGCCCGCCGAGCTTCCGGCTCAGAACGTCCTTTTCGGGCAGCTCGCCTTTGGCGACGCCGAGCCCAGGCCCGAGGAGTTCACCCTTGAACAGGCAATCGAAAGCCTCTGCTACGACTATCTCCTGGACGCGCATGGCGGCTGGGAAAATAACGACGGCGGCTTCGGCGAATTCCGCCTCGATGTCGCGTCAGGCACAGTCGAGCTCGAATTCAACGGGCGCTTCACCGATGTCTTCACCAGCCATCACAGCTTTTGAGGGAGACGATCATGGGACATCCCTACCACCACGCACTTTCCAGCGTCCGCAAATGGGGCGGCGCGGTCGATGACTACCAGCGCATTCATGACTGGTTCGACGAGTCGAAGAAGATCATCGCTGATTTCCGCCACCGGGCCCTGCGGCACCACGCCGAGGGCATCTTCATGGCGGAGACCATCTTCGGCTCGACCACCCTCCTCTCCACCGGCCGGATCATCCCTGTCCGCTGGATCGGCGAGCAGCATGTCCGGGAGGATCTCGGCTTCATCCCCTCCTTCGCCGACTGGGTGAAGGCCATCCGCCCCGAGCCCTGGATGGGCCGCGCCCTCCGGCTTGAAGCCGGCCTTGAAACCGTCACTCAACCTGCAGCCTGAGGAGACCATCATGACGACATCCGACCCGCGCGAGGTTTCGCCGATTGACGCCGCCTTCGCGATCACGCCCCACTGGATGCTGTGCATCCGCGACTTCGACGCACTTGAGATCGCGCCCTGCCGCATCGTCGGCCAGGACAGTCTCGGCAACGACATCGTCGAGCCCTGCGACGACGCGCCCGAGGAAGCTGCCTTCTGGACCGTCTATGGGCATTTCCGCACGGGCGGTGTGGACGCGTTCGAGGATTTTGCAACTGAGGCCGAGGCCGTCGCTTTCCATGATCAGCTCATCGCCGCCTATCCGCATCTGGCGGCGCCTTAAGCCCGAATCAACAGAAAGTACGTGTAAGATAACGGTTATTTCATTCACAAAAGGAGGTTACAGCCTGCAAACGAGGCCTTCAGAAACCCGATTGCACTCGGATGGAGACCTATACCTCAGCATTCGAGATCTGCGTCCAGGAGATGTTCTGTTGACGCGAGGCACCGGCAAAGTATCGGGTGCCATAGCGAGAATTACATCTGGCCCCTTCTCTCATGCGGCGCTCGTGCTGAATACAAGATGGTTGTTCGAGTCCGATGACATCGGTGTAGGGATGTCGCCAATTAAAACCCACCGCGTTGAACAACACGATCTCACCGCGAAACCCCTATCAAAGCTGGAGGATTGTGACGCCGCGGTTTTACTGCGTTATCCGAACTCAACTGTGGCGCATATGGACGAGTCCGGCCAGGTATTCTTCAACGCGGTTCAACCTTTCGATGGCTTTCAATACCCCGAGTGGTGGAAATTAGGTGGAGCAATCGGGGCTTCCGGCCCGGTGTGTGACATCGCGACCTGGACCCTAGCCGTGGTTGATAAGTTTTCGGACGACCCACCCATCAATCCAGGTCCATTCTGTTCGCAACTCGTATGTGCAGTGTGGTCGGATGTTTTTGGGGACCGGTTGCCATTATTTACGCCGCCTGTAGCTCCAGAGGAGGTTAATCCAAATATGCTCTTAGACTCCGCTCTTCGGCCGGTTGATGGTCTTGTCTGCCATGCCGACCCGTCAGCCGACGTCACCCTTGAAGCGCTAGAGCAGTTTCAAAAGCACGATCCCCGTCCCGATAGACGTGGGTACACGGGAGTTAGTGTTGATCGAAAGCTATCCATCTTGGAGATGCAAGCAGCCGCCGCTAAGATTGGCGCCGAAAACCTACAATTGAGACACCTAATCAACCTGTGGCTCACACGACTTGAAGAAACGCCGTAATATGCCCGCCTGTCGCGTCCACTCTTTGACCGCCACGCCGCTTTCGGCACACGGTCGATCCGAGCGCCTGTTATCTTCGGCCATGCGCACGATCGCCTCTTTCGCGCTCCCCATCAACGGCGGGGCGGAGTCAAACTAACAGCCGCCGGCTTGCGTCAAGGGGCTTTCGCGGCATAAACGAGCCTCCCCTTCGGGCTCCCCCCTCATTTATTCCACGGTCCCCTGTGACGCCGCGCCTTTCGGGGCGGCTGTTCTCTGCCTCTCCCGCCCCCGCCGTGGGGGTCACTTCACAACGAAAGAGGCTCATCATGACGAAGACAGCGCGACTGACCGAAGACGATCTCCGGCAGTTCACTGGCACCGAGACCTGGTACCGGCACGCCCTCAACCGCAAGGTGCTCTACACCGAAGGCGCTCAATACGTCGCCGAGCATGGCGGCGCCTATTGGCTGCTCGACGAAATCGCCACCATCCAGCCCTACGACAAAGCGGTCGCCGCCGAGCCGTTTCAGGTGTGGAAGCTGAAAGTGCGTCCCGACCGCACCGCCACGCTCAGTTGCGAAGACGGCGACGGCAAGGTCGTGTTCACCAAGGACATTCCCTACACCGACTTCCCGCTCGACGAAATCACGCTCTGGTTCGCCAACTATGTGATCTACCTGCCGAGCGAACACTGAGGAGGCCCCCTGCCCGCGCTGGCTTCGTGCTGGCGCGGGTTACTTCTGGAGCCGCATTCACGCGTCACCCCGCCAGATCGACGAGAGGTTTACAGGCGAGCCAGGCCGATGCGATCAGATCGATTGCCTTGGCTTCGCGGAGCTCCGGGCAGCGGTCATTCTGAAACCTCACGCCCATTTGAATTTGATAGTTCGAAGTTTCCTTATTAACGAAGGAACCATAAGCTGCTGACAACCATCTGACCTGCGTCTTTAGCGGACCACCTGATCGGATTGCAGTACGCAGATCGAACTCGATCTTTGCATCCACAAATGGCTCCGCTCTCTGTGATGGATAACGGCGCTGAAGGCCCCTGAACCATGGCGACGCGCCCTCGTGATCACGCAACAGCGGCTTCAGGTTGTTGACGATAGACCCCGCCAGAACCTCAAATCCAGCCTCGCCTAGTTTGACAAGGTTTCGCCGCATGACGCTGTTCACCTTATGGGGCACCGTGACCATGGCTTCAACCGCGTGAGACTCGACGTTCAACGTCAAATGAGGATGCCTGGTGAAGTTCTCTTCCTCCGTAGCCGTCGAAAGCGACAGAAAATCCCAAACGCCGCTTCCCTGACGGCCTGTGATTGCCGGACGGCCCGATGCCTTCGGATTCATGCCTAACCTATCCACGAGTTGGCGGCGGCCTCTTAACTCGTCCAGGGCCAGCTCAAGAATCCGCTTGCCTTCGAGGTATGTGAAGGGATGATCGGGCCCAAAAGGAAATCCTGAAAACATCGTCAATGTGCCCTCCACGAACTGTTCAGTGCCAATCAGTTTTGCTTCAGCAATCTCCAAGTAATCTGCGGTCCGGGCTGCCCATGTGCTGCCAGAGCTGTGCCGCCGAAGCCAGTCGTATACATCCCTCCATTCCAGCCGCACGACGCTATCGGGAAGAGACGCTGGAAAACGGGGAGCAATCGCGACCGCAATAACGCTTTGGAAACCCCGCCGTTCGGCTGTGCGCCGGTGACGAATTATTTGATCTGCATCGAGCTTTGCGATGACCTTCGTCTCGATGAAGACGCACCATCCCTCTTCGTCGTAAATCCATCCGTCGGGAATCCCGCGCCGCTCAAGCTCTTCCTCGCTCGCCTCTTCCTCTCCGGGGTATTGCTGCTCCTGCACTGAAAGCCCGCGAGGATTGATGGGGGCTTTCACTCCGACAAGCTCGCGTAGAAAGAGACCCAGTAGATTTCGATCTTCATTAAGGGCCGTCATAAACGCATGAGTGATGCGGTTTTCCGGCTGCGCATATTGATCGAAGATATTTCTCAAATGTGCCTTTACTGAAGCCTGTTCATTTCCTGGCCGTACCGTCCAATGATGCCCAGCCGTTCCAGCCCGCGCGCAACCTCTCCCGAGACGATCACGAAATCGCCATTCTGGAATCTGAGACGAACTTCATTGGTTGTTCGCCGGCGGTTGGCTCCGACCACTTCCGAGGCTTCCATGTTAACGTAGCCGCCCGGAGCCTCGGTCAAGACCTGAATGTTCATTCTCCCTTCCTCCATCTCACTTGCTGCGCCTCTATTCCTGCTCCAACTCGGCTGTGCGTCGCGCAATAAAATCCGTGACCTCCGCCAGCATCTTCCGATCCGTCTTACTACAGACCGTCTTAAAGCGTCTGTGCAGGCTTTCCGGCAGATCGATGCTCAAGCGGCGCATCGGCTCCACCTTTGCCGTGCGCGCGGGTTCGATTCTTTTCTCTCTTGGGGAAATGTGGGTTTGTGTGTCCTGCCCTGCCCCGCCGCGCTCGAACGCCGCGATAACGTCAGGCGACAGCGGCTTCGGTTTCGGGACTTGTGCGAATGTTTTGCTCAATGAGGACCTCCAACAGTTCGTTCGTCAGGTTCTGGATGTCGATGACGGCCGGGCCGCCGCCCACCCATTCGAAGACCGTCTTGCCCATAGTGACCGCTTCGGCATAGGCGATCCGCTGCTCGATCTCCGTTTCGAAGATCGGAATACCGGCATCGGCAGCCATGAGGCGCGCGTCCCGCCCCAGAACGGTTGAACCGATCTTCCGGGAAACCACAAACCCACATTTGAGGGTTGGCTTGAGTTCCTGGGCTTCCTTCAACTGCTTCACCGTCAGGTCGGAGGACCAGCGGGAAGCGCCGCCCGGCTCGATCGGCACCACCACGAGGTCCGACGCCACGATGCAGGACCGCGAAATCGTCTCCGCCTGCGGCGGCCCGTCGATGATCGTGAAGTCGAAATCCGCCGCCAGCCGCAAGGCGTCGCGCGCCATGTTCTCCCGCGCCATGTTCACGACTTGGAACGGCGTTTCCTGCCGCAGGCTCGCCCAGGCCGAGGCCGTCCCCTGCTTGTCCGCGTCGATCAGCAGCACCCGCTGCCCCAGCATCGCGAAGCAGGCGGCCACATTGATCGACAGCGTCGATTTGCCGACGCCGCCTTTCTGGTTAAGGAACGAAATCACGAGCGACATCAAACCCACATCCGTTGATTTGTGGCAACCCACCTTTCTTGCTTTGTGGATTTACCCAAATGTGAAAAGTCTGTTTTCTGTGAATGTGGCAATGAGGTAAACCACAGAACCACATTTGTGAACTTGTCGGCTGCACGGCGAAAGGAACTTCCGCTCCGGATGGAACGGCCGCGCCACGTTACCTGATTCGCGGGTTTGTGGGAAGGTGAAAATGATGCTTCCTGTTTCTGTGGGAATGTTCCTTGCCACATTTGCACATTTGTGGGCACATCATGGGTTCGGGTTCCGGGCGTAGCGGCTCTTACAGAAGCCGATAAAAGCGGCGTCGGCGTTCTTCAGCTCCGGCTTGCCGCTTTCGACCCAGAATTGCCGCCACTGTTCCTCAAGGTAGTACACGTCATAGCCCGGCGCGACGATCCGCGCATCGTTGTAGGTCTCGGGATCGAGCGTGGGATACAGCGTCTTATCGGAAGAGGGGAGGGGCCTCATGGTCTGGCGGTTCACGAACCGCACCGTGTCGTCGTGCAGCGACACGGCATAGTCCGGGATGTGATGATGCATGGCGTCTTCCTTGCAAATCACCCCCACCAGCCTCCGGAACTCGAAATCCTCCGAGACCGAACCGCATTTTTTCTTCAGCAATTCCAAGGAGATAGACCATTCATCCTGCTTGCCGCAATGCTTGCGCGCCAGCTCATAAACCCGCCGCTCCAGCGGCTTCCGAAGCCGGAAATAGTCCCGGTGCAAGGTCAGCACCTCCCGGCCCAGAACCGCATTAAAGACCCAATCCGACAAATCGATGAGGATCTCCGACATACGCTCCGATTTGGCGTTCCGCACCACGCGCCAGCTGTTAATCAGCCCGAAACCTTCCTTGATCGTCTCCCGATTTGTCTTTAGGTTGGTCTTGATCCGCGTCCCGCTCAGGCGGTCCAGCGCCGCCTCGAGCTGCTGGTAGCCGCGGCCGTCGGTATTGCGATTGGTCGAGACCAGCAGATCGTAAGCCTTCAGGTGCAGCGTCTTGTGCAGCGGCAGCCCGGCGTTCATCTTGGCCACCAGCTGGCTGATGCAGTAAATCAGGATGTCCTTGTCATGGATGGTCGCCAGCCCGAGAACGCTGGGCGTAATCGTGATCCTGACGCCGTTGTGGTCGTATTCCTTGATGTTGCGGTCCGGCTTGGTCGATAGGGAAAAGATCGGATGTTCCATCGACCCCATGTCGTCCTTGGGGATCGCATCCGTAACGTCGCAGATGAAGAAGTCCTGGATCGGATGGCGATCAGGCAGCAGGGGCGAGCGGGCAGGGAGGTTGTTGCTGGACATCCGCGAATCGTGCTTTCACACAAGGGCGTGCTACCTTCGTGCTTTCACACAGAAATGTCAAGCTTCGTGTTTTCACCCATGGAATCGGCTAATTCGTGCTTTCACACATGGCGGTATGCATCGTGTATCTGCCCATGAAACTTCGTGCTTTTACACATGGCGTTTCGTGTCTCTACACGCCGCCTGACGAAAAACGCGTGGCAGGGCAGGGGGTTAGCTCCCGATTCGCCGCCGTAACACAGACTCTAACCTCATTTAACACATACCAGCCACCAAGCAAGATCGACATAGTCCGATCTCAAGACAAAATAACGCCATCCCAGAACCTCGATAAGGCGACACGGGGCGTCACTCAAAAAGACGCCCGGCACTCAGGCCGGGCGCTTCGAGGTGTGCCGCAGCGTCAGATCACGCCGCAGCCTGGGGCGCTTGTTTTTTCCTGTTGCCCTCCTGCCATTTCCCGATCCGCGTGCGCGCTTCCTGCGCGGCGGTTTCGAGACTGAGCAGATCGGACGCGCCGAAACTCTGGCCCGTCTGCCATCCTTTTTCCTCATCCTTCTTGTACCGCAGCTGAAACGTCGCCGCGCGGAACGCGCCGTTGACGCCGCTGTTCTGCCAGATGCTCACATGCACGCGGCCGACATGGAATTTCTCGGCCGGTTTCCTCGCTTTGTCATTCGCAGCTTCCGTCATCGTTCTCTCCCTTTCAAAGTGTGAGTGATGCGCCGGACGCTACAGTGAACGCCACCTGTAAAAAAGCAAATAGTACCTATGTATGCTGCACTTCTTGCACTTCACGCTGCACACCGATGCATTCGGAATTTAGGTCCGCTGCCGTCTCCCAAATGGTTGTCTTCGTCCGTGGCATGGCGGTATGAGGGCAGGGGACTATCCTGGCGCGAAATTTCCGTTCGTTTCCGCACCGTTCGCCCCATGCAGCTAAAACCGCGCGGGAATGCCCTTGCCGGTCATGCTGGATTTGGAGTAGGGTACACGGCCATTTGACGCATCAACCAGGGACAGCGCCATGAAGACGGAACCGGAAAAGATCCCGCTCGACGACCTTGAGAACTGGATGACGCGAAAAGAAAATGAAGAACGCGCATTGTTCTCGCGGCGTCCATGGACTGATGGAGAAGAACTTTGCTGGAGAGCCAACAAGGCCGCCATGGCCGAATATAAACATTCCTGACACCCGACGCTTAACTCTCGCCGGCCTGGTCTCTGCTCAGCATCCGATTGACCGGAATATAGCTCCTTACTCCACTTCGTAGCCAAGGCGAGCGGCCAGCGCTGCCACTTCAGGCGGGCATTCCCTCCAAGCACCCCGATACTTTTTCCAGGCGCCAACGCTGGCATCATGGATACCAGAGGTCTTTCGAATCTTCTTGTCCTCGAAGTCCCCGCCAGCAAGATGCGACGAGGAAAATGCCCTCACTACAATCTCGTCCGATTGATCGGTTTCGTTCAAAAACCTAAGAACCTTGGATATATTCGCCGACGGGTCTCGAACAAGGTCTTCGTATCGAAGCAGGACCATTTCGTCCTGCGCCAGTGAGTCCAAGATGACCCGGTTTACATTTAGCCAATACAAGCACCAACCAGCGAGTTCAGACCCAAACCGGGATACATGTGCATTGATCTCCCGATCATCCTCATAGACGAGCTTCCCCGGCGTGCGCTCGTCGCAAAAATATCCCTTCAGCGAAAGAGCGCAATCGAAAGGGTGCCGAACCAGGACAATAAACCTGAGCCCTTCAGGAAACAGTTCCCGCAAGAACGGAACCAAATCAAAGTAGTTTGGAGTCTTATCAATCAGAAGCGTCTTGTTGAGTTGTCGAAGCCGCTTGCCGTACAGCCCCAGCACCAACTCCCTCAATGCACGCAAGTAGTCTGTTCTGGAGCAGTCCAGCGATACTCTCAGGCCCTCCAACGCTTGGGGATATCTCAGGAGTTCTGGAAAGGACGCCAGGAACTTGGTCTCCGGCGGGCAACAGATGTCGGTATGTGAATCCAGCAGAAAACGGAGAAGTGTCGTTCCAGAGCGGTGACAACCCATCAGATACGCAGGAGGCCGTACTTCTGAGTTTGGCATAGTCCCGAAGAAAGCTTATCCCACAACCTTATTTTTAGGAGATGCTAACACGCGAGAGAACTGCATTTCCCTTCCCCGCCTTTGTATGTCCTAGATTCTCTTTGGCGCACGAACCATGTGCGAACATCGATGCTCCGCAAACAGCCGAAATGGGCCCACAGCGGCCCAAACGGCGTGCGTTCTAACTTCAGGCTCCTCAGTCATATCCGCTGATTTCAAGCCTTTTGGACCAATCGGCAGGCGGCCCTGAAAAGGCTGGCGTCGGCGGTTCGATTCCGTCCCTGGCCACCATCATTCCGAAGGACTTAATCTCTTCTTGAGCGAATTGGTGTAGCCCACAATATGCCCACATAACGGGCACATGTGCTAAACCGCGAAGCTGGTTAGCGGCTTCCGTTCGGTCCACGAGCTGTTGAGCAGTTGGGTCAGAAACGTCCCCTGTGCCTCTAACTTCGCCGGTGTGATGGCTTGGGCATAGATGTCCAGAGTGGTTTTGATATTCGAATGCCGGAGCAGTTCCTGCACCAGCTTCGGGTCGTAGCTGTTGGCGACCAGCACGGACGCCAACGTTCGCCTGAACGTGTGGAACCCAAATGCTCGGGGCGGTGCAACAACTCCGATTGTGAGGGCTGCTGGTCGCAGATGATCTGCCAGCAGCATGTTGGCGCGCGGAGGTTTCTTGCCCTTCAGTTTGAAGGAAGGGAATACCAGATCCTCCGGCTCGCTGTATGGCGTCTCCCGGCGCCAGTTGAGCAAATGCGCTGCGAGCACAGGATGTAGCGGAACGGGACGCTTCGATGCCTTCGACTTGGGTTTGCCGAATTTCCCGTAGACGTAAGCTCGACGTACGTAAATGCACTGATTGTCTACGTCGATGTTTTCCCACTGCAGCGCCAGAATCTCCGAGATACGCAGCGCTGTCGCGGCAGCAACCAAGACAAGCGTTCGCAACATCAACTCCAGTTGGTTGATGATCGCGAAGGCCTGAGCCGCCGTCAAAATGACCGGATCGAAATTGCTGACCGTGGACTGCCGGACGAAGCGAATCGGGTTCGCCTGTTCCGAGCGAGGCAGAAATCCGACCCGCTGGGCGTGCTTGTAGACCAGGCCGATCACCTGTCGGATCTTCGAGCGGGTTTGGTTTCCGAGCCCTTTTTGTCTGCCCAACTCTCTTAGCCAGTTCTCTAGATCCAGTGGTTGGATCATCAAGGCCGCCTGCGCGCCCCAGCGTGGTAATACCCACTTGCGGAGATATCGTCGGTAGGTTGCAGTCGTTGAATGGGCTTTGGGAATCGAGGCGTGGGTTTGATCTTCGGTTAGCTCCTCCCGGATGTAGTGCCCTGCGATGTCGCTGAACGTCACCGGGCGTCCACTGTTGTTGGGAGCTGGAGTGTTGATTGGCAGGTAAAGCGTCTTGACGAATTCGCGCGCAGAGGCTCGGGTGGGGAGCTCTTTTTGTGTTCCGATCACAATCGCGTGCTCGACCCTGTTGCCGTCGGCGCGAGTGATCCGAAAACGGAGCCGCCATACCTTACCCCCCTTACGACTCTCAAGACGCAGGCTTCCTTCTTGATACCGTGTCCTTCCCATCGGGTGTTACTACCTCCCTACGGAACGGCACGGACGACGCGAAGAGTTTACCTTGGCCCTCATCCAGTCGTCCAACTCAGACAGCAAGAATCGCCAGGTCTTGCGGCTGCGTTGGCCGAAAGGGTGCGCCGGAATGATTCCTTCGCGCGCCAGGCGCTGCACTGTGCGGGTATTGAGCCTCAGAAAGCTGGCAGCTTCGTCGGCGGTGACATAGTGTTCCGGCTCGGCTCGCCGAGGGGATAGATTGGCGCTCACTAAGGACGACATGTCTGGCCCGCCTCCTTGCCGAAGTTTCGAACGACCCAATTTGGCATCGGTATGCTCTCCATTAATTACACTCGCTACATAGTCGTTGCCGAAATTCGTGAACTCCGCCGTAAGGGCCGCCACCGCGCTGCCATTACTGCCCAACGGCCTGTCCTTGTCCGGCTCCCGCCGAGTGCGCCTCAGCTTGCGAGGCGATGCCGTGATCTTGCGCGGTATCGTGAGCAACCGAAGCCGGCCCAATACGATGTGCCGATGTAGGTTCATGATCGTGGCCAATCTGAATGGCCGTCTGACCTGACACATCGCGACTCAAATGTTGGGCGAGCTCTGATTTGTCGTTGGTGTAAATCTGCGCGTCATACTGGCCACGTGAAACCGCAACATATGCCATCCGGCTGTTGACGAGGTGGGAGCTTTCTTCGGTGTCCGCGTGTATCAAAACGCGGTCGGCGGTTTGGCCCTGGCTGCTGTGGCTGGTGACGGCGTAGCCGTAATCAAGATGAGGGTGATCTTTTAGCCGGAATTCCACGAGCCTTCCGGAATCGGTATGGATCGCAATGTCGCCGCGCTCATCGAGGCGCACAATTGTTCCCAACTCGCGATTGGCCACGTGTAGTTCTTTCGACGGAGCTGTAAACTGCACACGGTCGCCTTCGGCGAAATTACGCTCCGTGTCCCGGTAAACGGAAACCCCTTGCAGGCGGCGCGGGTCGTACGTTACCTGCCGCCCATCCTCACGTTCGACCGTTAGCAGGTTCTGTTTGCCATCTGTGTTTTTGACCGTGGCATACTCGCCGGCGCTGACACCTACAAGTTTGCTGCCTCGTGAGTAACGCAACACATCACCGGGCGCGTATTGTTCCGCCCAAGCCCGGTCAGCGCCGGTCAACTCCTGTCGCGCCTCCAACACATGGAAAGTTTGTTCGTGCGGTTGGACCTGCCTGCGCTCCTGCAGTTCATGATGAATCAGGAAGTTCAGTTCACGGCGGGATTGATTGTCTGGCGAGACTACCAATGTGCCCTGAGGATGTCGCGCGTACTCCTGTGCGATTGCCTGGAATCGTTCTTCACGGTTCTCGATTTGTCGCACGCGGCCCTGGTGGTCCAGATTTTCGATGGCTGAGTACACGTCGCCACGGGCGAGTTGCTCGACGACTTGTTTGAGCGCCGGGTCCTCTTGGCGCACGATCTCGTCCAGATGTGCGGTTCGCATTCCGGCTTGCTGCAACTGGTAATAGGGCCGTCCGGCCTCGACGGCTTCATGCTGCCGCACATCACCCACTAGCAGCACACGATCCTGATCGGAGAGTCGGTGCAAGAACTCATTGATCTGCCTGGTGCTGGCCAGACTCGATTCATCGAGCACGTAGAGATGTTTTTCTCCGCTTTCAGCCTGCGGACCTCTAACAAGGTGGTGCTGTAGTGTGTTCGATGCAATCCCGGCTTCTGCGAGTTTGTGCGCAGCCCGTGAGGTAGGGGCCAGCCCTTCGACGCTGTAGCCTTCGCGTTGGGCAGCGCCACGGATTGCACTCAAAGAAGTCGTCTTACCGGCGCCGGCTACGCCTTCAAGCGCCGTGACCTGATCGCGGCTGGTGAGGATCTCCGCGACTGCGCGACGCTGGCTGCTGCTGAGATGCGCGTATTCGTGCTCGATCTCCCTCCGGGTGCCGGCACTGGCGAGTGCCGGATATTGGTCTTGTGTGCTTCGCATAAACCGGATGTTGTCGCGCTCCAAGGCGATCATTCCGTCCGTAGTGAAGTTCCGTCCCACGGTGCTGCGAGATTCCCGCTGGATCAGACCGCCGTGCTCTACTTCCCGATTGAATTGCTGCTGAATTCTCGTGAGCGAGGCCTCGCCCATCGCGCGTTTGAGTGCATCCCGCATTAGGTCGCGCTCCTTCGCAACGGCTTCACGCTCGAAGTTCTTTTCGACCGCATAGTGGATCGCTTCGCGGACCGTTCTGTCTGTTTGCTCGTCACTCCTCGGCTGCACCTGTTGCACGCGGCCCTTGGCTTCCTGCACGACATGCTCGGGCTGGTTCCCATATCTTTCAGCCATCTCTCGGTGGCGGCGCTGCATTTCGTCGTGGCTGACATCGATTTTGGCGTCTCGCGTTCGGTGGGCCGCGATTTCTGCGGCTTCGGCACTACTGAAACCCTCCTGGTTCAGGTGCTCTTTGATCTGCTGTCTGCGTGGGCTGCTCGCGTCCAAATATTCCTGACTGTAGCCCTTGATCTCGGGGGCTCCGTTTGGGCTTTGCTCAATTTGATATCCCAATTGTCTTAAGCGCAGCGCCAGCTCGGCTCGGTAGACTGCAGTCGCGTACTGCTGAGAACGGTAAAGCTCGTGAGGTTGTAGGGCGCGGGTCTCTCCGTTTTCCAGTTCCGTGGCGTTGAAGACGACGACGTGCGTGTGAAGTTGAGGTGCGGCGTAGCCGTCTACAGGCCGACTGCTGTCATGCTCGAACTTCGCGGCAACCCATTTTCCAGTCGTCTCCGGCGGATGGTTGCCCCCGATGCGGGCTTGGGTATATTTCTCCAGTTCGTTGAGAGCGAGGTTGACCGCTTCCCGATGGGCGTCGCGTACTCGCTCGTCCCTGCCAACTAGAGCGGTCAGCGAGGCACTCTTAGGTGCGCTGAACGTGGCGTCCCAACCGGCTCGGTGTTCCATCGTGCGAACCGTGCCGCCTCGATCGTTCACGTACTCATACGCCGCCCGCTGTCTCACGAGTCGTTCTCCGGTAAACGGATGTTGCCCATCGGCGAGTCGGGCGAAGTGTTCCTCCCGCACTTCGCCTTTCAAGCCCCATTGTGCGGCCAGCCTGCCATGCCACTCGCCTCGAACTTTCTCACCTTCGGTGTAGTAATTGTCCTGGGAGTTCGAGAATTCCCGTTGGTGGTAGGAATGCGCTTGCCCCGAGCTGAGCGGTTTAGAAATCGTCAGCATTGGGCAGCAGCCTCTGGGCGGCTCCTTGTTCCTGGTTGAAGCTTCTTCGGGATGAGGTCCTCGAATCGCCGGGGTACTCAAAACTTACCGTCGTGCTCGGCCTGAATTGGCCAGAATGAAACCACACAGCCGCGCTTCTGGTCTTCCGTCGTGTAAATCCCATACTTTGTCAGATACCCCTCGCTGGCTATTTCTCGTGTAATCTGGAGCAACCCATCACACATCCACTGTTTCTCTTCGGGCGACAAGTTGCCGTAGACCAATGACGCGAGCCTGACGTTCCCCGCGAATTCCTTCACATGTTTGAGCATGGTTGCGGATGGTTTCTCCGCTGGTGGCCAGGCGTAGCCCACCAAACATCCGTCGGAGCGAATGATCGGTTCGCAGTCCCTTGCCGTCAGCAGTTCCTGAGCGGTAATCGTTATCGTTCCATCGTGCTCTGAATTGTCGTCTTGCATATTGCGGCTCCTTCTGTTCATTTGAAAAACGTCGGTTCCTCAGCTTGTCGTGGGGCGTTTGTCTTGGGTCCTGGTCTTGGCTGGTTTCTTGCTGGCTTCCCGGCAGTCGTACCTGTCTGGAACCTGCTTTCGGTCGTCGGTTTCGGTGAATCGCATGGCGTGTCGAACGGGATCGAGCGCTCAATGAAATCAGGGTGTTTCTTGGGAAGATGTATGTAAGGAAAACTGATTCGCACAACCAAGTTTCCGCATTTGAAGAATCCGTGCCCTTTTGGCAAACCCGTGATTTCTTCCTTCATAACCAGAGGCCGGGTCTCGCGTTCTAGCAGGTAGCTGCGGGATTCGCGCTGTTGCGGCATTTCCCCATGCGTGCGACTCTCCCGGAGCCGCTCGATCTCCACCTCGCCAATGGTGTCGCTGATCCACTGCGCAGCCCGTGGTTCGCTTGTCTTCAAGAAGATCTTGGTTGCCGGCTGGGAGAACATGGCCTCTGCCGCGTGGCCGTAAGTGGCCTCCAATTGGCTACGGCCCTGGAAGCACAGGACAACGGGGTTTCCTGCCTTGCGGTTCTCGGTAATGGCTGTCAGCAGTTGGGGGAGCCGGTGTAACGATGAAAGTTCGTCTAGGACGAACCACACAGGGCGCAGGCCACGTCGACCCTGGTTCATCAATCGCAGAACCATCATGTCGAGCCACATACTGATTAGCGGGCGTAGTTGCTCCCTGGCTTCGGGAATGCTTGTCACGAAGACCCAACCTTGCCGGGACGCCGACCATTCAGCCGCCGTCCAACTTTTTTTCACCAATTGCATGTTGACTGGTGACGGCAGCAATTTGAGACTGTCGGCGACCATGCTCAGGGCGCCGAACATGCCGCCGCGCTGCGGTCCGGCGTTCTCGTAAATCATTGCGGCCAGGGGTGTGCCCTTCAGGCGTCGTTCCAGTTCGTGTTCTTCACTTAGCCAGCCGAGCAGTTCCTCGGGTGTCGGCTTGAGATTCAGCAGATGGGCGAAGATCTTGCGTGGGCCTTGAACGAAGAATGGGTTCTCCCGCTCGGTCTCCGGAAATAGAGACGCGGCCAAAGTGAGCGCTTCGGAAGGGCGGACTACCTCATCGGAGGGGGACCAATACGGCATCCGCTGGTCCAGAGGGTTCAGGATTACATCACCGCGTTCCGGACAATAGAACTGGCCGATGTATTCGAGAGCGGGATCGTAGACGACAGCAGTCTCTCCGCGTTCCGAAATCTGAGATAAGACCTGCCGAATGAGTGAGGATTTACCGCTCCCGGAATCCCCCATGAAGAGGAAATGGTTGTCTTCAATCGAGCGCGGGATGCTTATCCGCGTGCTATCGCGGCGCAACAGGCGTTCGGTGAAAGCTGGTGGTTCAAGCGTTCCGAAACCGATACCGTCAGATCGATTGCGGCGGTTGAACTTAGCTGCTGTGACTTCTTCGGGGCCTCGCAGCGGCCGCCCATGCCTGCATAGCTGCTCGTTCTGTTTATCCTTGGAAATGGCCACTGGTAGGCCGAAGACCAGCAAGCCCATGCCGCACAGGAGTGGCCAGCGCGCCAGGTCCGTGAGGTCTTGGCCCCGATAAACGGCGTCCCGCAGTCCGTTCCTGATTAGCGCGTTTTTCCAGGGCCTGGGCGGTGTGAGTATCAACCTCTTTCCTTGCCGCTGCGCTTCCTCGGTCAAAACGAAAGGAATGCGGCGTCCGTCTGGCGCAATTGTCCAACCCTGCCGCACTTCGTTCTCGGTCGGCAGGTAGCTGGTTCCATCCCGGTGCAAGACGACCATCAAACTGTACTTGCTGGTGGAAACATTGAAGTCCGGCATGATGTTGGTGGACAGGTAGGTCATGAGACAAAACCGCTGTAGGGGCGTAAAGGCTTGGCATCGCAGCCACAGCCCGGCGCACGCGACGGCCAAGCCAAGGAGCAATACGCCGTAGGTCCAGAGTGGCTTGTCACTCGGCCAGGACTGGGTTTCCACTCGTCCCCATTCATCCCTCATCACTCTCAACCCGCTTTCGGCCCGATAAGGCCGCGTGGTATGTCGCAGGGAGAGTCACACGGGTTCAAAATTCGGTCAAACGGGGCGCGGGTTTCGCGGGCTTCATTTCTTAGGTGCTCTTCGCTACCTAAGCCAAGACAGTCGAAATGAGCGCTGCTAAGGCTCGAAAGATGGGGTTTGATGGCCCAGCATTGATTTGCGACTCTTGGGGAGGTCGGCTTCTAGGAAGTTGAACCGACTGATTCCATGCGGCTCTGTTGTAGCTGACTATGCCCGCCGACTTCACAGGACTGGTGCGCTCGCCGCTAGATTCATTTCATATGGGGAATATTTAGAGTTTTACGTTGATTGCCACCGAGGTGGCTTGCCCAGCTCGTTTGCTGAGTTTGATGTGGCCATCACACCTAGTCGTTAATACGCGTCTGGTCTGCCCGCTGGACCACACGATCCCAGTTGCATGTTTCGAGTAGTCATGCTCCTGGGAATCATGGACTATGCTCTTGTCAGACAACAACACGATATGCGGCTTGCAGTAGTTGAAGACCTCCTCAGCATATCCAGCGTTTCGTCCGTGATGGGATGCTATGAAGAAGTTCGTTTCCCTCAAGCATTGGCAGAAAGCGGGCTGCTTCATAAGTTCCAGCCAACCCTCACGCTCCAAGTCTCCAGGAATCACGATTCCGCAGCCATCATATTCTAGAAATGTGACGAGGCTGAGATTGTTCATGTCTGTAAACACTGGATACTGATTGTGGAAATACGTAACCTTCACGCCTCCATAGTTCGGTTGCGCCGTCACAGGATGTATCCAGTGCTCATGCATGTCGAGGGCACTGGCCATTGCAGTAGTAATTCCTCCACTGCTTTCCTTCTGTTTCCGAATGAAGTCGACCGGGATAGTACGGTTGCGCGTGATTGTACTGAAATTAACGACCTTGCGCAGGGCAGGGAGAATGGCTACATGGTCCTGGTCAAAATGGCTGAGCGCAAGGCCGTATATGCTCTCGATCTTGCGATCAGAAAAGTATCTGGAAGGGTAGAACTGAAGTTCATCGTCGTATCCGCAGTCGAAGAGAATGGCCGATCCGCCTGGCGTTGTCGCATAGGCGCAAAATCCGTGACCCACGTTAAATAGAGTGAAGGTGAACATTCAGGCTGTTCCTTTCTTAGTCCGCGCCTTGCTTGATGGGGAGCCACTGTTGATAGAGTCAACAGCCTCAGCCAAGCGCTCGGCATAGGCGTCCGCGGGGATGCGAACCCAACCGGGAGTGAACCGGAATGCCCAAAGCAGCAGAATCACTAATACGCACAACAATGCACCGACGGATTCCTTGCTAACCGTTCCCGTGGTTGAGTACAAGTGATAAAGCCACACACCGCCACCCGCGAGTGAAAGAGCGCTCACAACAATGCCGAATGGCCGTAGGCCGCAAACATTGCGGCGATAGCCATAGCTGACATTCTCGTGAAAAACCAGCGGGTATTTTTTCGTATCGCGGGTATGCACCCGGAGATAGGACGACCATGCGCCATACACCTGGTCAGCTGTAGCCGGATCAGCGGCTTCTTCCTCGCGAGAAGGTGCTTTTGCACCTTTGACAAGAGCCGCCAAGTGCTTGTGATAGCGCGCCTTCGTTATCGCATCTATTCGACCGTCACGATGACGAAAGACCGCAACTGACGGGAGGCCTCCCCACGCTTCGAAAAGGGACTTCTCACGTTGCTTACCGGCATCGCGGGCAAGCTGGGTCATCAGGAACGCGCCGCCACATCCCGCTACAGCCGTGCCAAATGACTCCAGCGCGGACGATTTCGCTGAGGCCACCCCGACTATGGTGATGACAACCGGCGCAACCAGCAACAACGCTGGATAGAGGCGGGCCTTTCGTTCATAGCCGTCCGTGATCAGATTGATCGGATTCATTTGGACGTACCCAAATTCACATTCTGTTGAGAGCTAATTGATTCGACAAACCATCTGGCCTCAAGTTCACCCACGATGGCCATAACTGGCTGATAACCATCCTCCGTGGTCTTTTCGGTAATCCACTCAAACACCTTACGATCATCGCCGCTGGGAGCGGTTCCATAGCCATTCGGATGGGAGTGCCACTCTCCGACATATTGGAGCATGCCGCTCGTGGTCCTACCTGCGTGCGTCACTTTATCTAACAGCCCTTCGCACCCACGGATGAAAGAGGTCACTCGTTTCCTGCTGTCTGGCGGTGCCGGAATTGTGTCTGCGACATAGACAATGCGGTGGACCAGATCCCACATGCCCAACAGCACGCCGCCCGTTTCCTCGGGAAGGCCGGTTGCCCTCAAAAGCTTAAGTTTCTCCAGTAAACCAACATCAGTTACGAGTTTCCATCCACCGATCTGCCGCTCGATCATTGTTTCTGGAGGAATGCTCAACGATTGAACTGCGCCTTCTTCGTCTGCTATCCACACACGAATGCCCGCTTCCTCAGAGGATAGAGCTTTCTTGATCGCAGCTGACGTCAATGCAGCGTGAAGAGCTACCTGGTGCTCAGGCAACGTACTGGAGACGTCGCGACAGGACGTCGCGTAGCGGATAGAACCAGCAGCCGTCGTGAAGTGATCGGCCAACTCCGTCCTGGACGATATCGCCCGATAATACTGCATTTCAAGAGAATCGAGCCTAGTCAGCCGCTGAGAATCTTCGGATAGCACGATGGACGAAGAACCGGATGGGTTCATGAAGACCGACGCACGTCGCCCCTGGGCAAGTGTGGCAACTGCGAGTTTTCGTGCCACTGGCACTGACGCTGAGAAGTCAATAATGGCATCTGATGTCTCAAGAATGTTAATGACTTCATCTTCTTTCTCTCCAGCATTGAGCACATCTGCAAAAAGAGAGCGTTCCACAATAGGCTCGGCCAGAGTCGCGTCGAGGTGCATTTTCATTGCGTCTGCCTTGGGCATACCAACAAGTGCATGGCCTAACGCATGACGTGCAACATTGTGGGGCAGCAGCACATCGCCATCCACCAAAGACCACTGGCCATACCCGCTTCGGACAAGAATGTTTGCAATCTGCGAGCCGAGCGCTCCCATACCGACAGCAGTGATTCTCCTGAGATCAGGGGCTGAACCATTCATCGCCGCGGCTCGCTGCCGATCCAGCGAAAATGTGGGATTGAGCGGAACGAGAGTGATCTGATCCAGTTTCTGTTGGTTGATAGTTCCGCCGATAAGATGTCCTGGCACTCCGTTGTTTAGTTGCCAGATACCCAAGATTTCGCCGATTTCGCCAACTGTCGGGTTCGTAACAAACACTCGCGTCTCTACCACTTCGACGGCGTGGTTCGCGTTTCTCGCCTTCGGGAAAAATACGATGAGAACAATGTGGCATGGTAAGAGCCAGCTCTCCCGCGGCCAGTTGCTCACCTGATCCCGCAAAGAGACCAATAGGTCCCCTCCTGCGGCAGCCGAAGCAGACTGCAGGCCGGAAAGGGTTTGTGGTGTCCAGTTCATGACACCATGCAGAATCGGTGGACAGAGGTATGTTGCAGCAATGAAGCTGGTCCCTTGTCCCAGAGCACCGCCGCCAAGATATCTTGCAATGTAAATGTCCCCCCAAGGTTTCCAACCAGCGTGGGAGATTTGCAACTGTGTCGGTCCCAGCATCGTTTTCGCATAGATGTCAGGAGGCAACACGATCGTGTCGCGCGTACCTAGAAACAGAGGTTCAAGCGGCTGATCATCTTTGTGCAGGACTCCATGCGCTGAATCACTCAGCCAGATGCGAATACGCTCGACGATACTTACTGCCGTCCAACGTAGCTGTCCCTCGGAATATGGCTGTTCATACAGGCAGAGGCTGCGTGGAAATTCGGCTAGCCGCAGATTCAAATGCGGCACTAGGGGGAAGTTTTCACGCAGAGCCAGCACTTCAGGCCAAGCGTCATTCTTGGATGTAAACGAGACGCTAATGCGTTCCGTTGGAAGAATGTCGAACGCTGTGACCTGGCTCATTTCAACGTCTACGTCGAAGACAATGGTCTCAACACGCTCCGCCTCCGCAACAGCGACCCTCGCGTCAATAAAGCGAGCATAGGGATTGATCTGTCGCACTAAATGGTTCGCCAGCTCTCGGGCATGCGGAATCACAAGCGCATCGACTGCTGCGCTCTCGCCGGGAGCGGGGAAAAAGACATCAGTCACTGCTGCCAGCCCTCGGTGCAGGCTGGCTGACGGCAGAGATTAATCCAGCTGAGTAGCTCTTCTTCTGCTTAGCCTTTGACCCGGTAATCTCGATGACGAGCGTCTCTGGAGCCGACGGCTTCGGATTCTCCATCGTCACGACGTATGTGCCACCTTGGGCATCCGCCTGTTCCCGATAGTACTTTGCGGCCTGGCGGTGCGGAGGCTGGCTATCCTCATCGTTTGTGGGTATTGGTTTGCTCGTAGAGATCAGAGTGGCTCGCCACAGGAGCTTTTTCTCATAAAAGTAGGCGATATCCTCCGTCGGCTGCGTCCTCGTGGCGCCCTTCTCAGGGCCGAGTGAGAGATAGCTGGAGTGGTGAGGAATCTTGACAATGTCCGATTCCAGGCGTGCCTCCCGGTTTTTCGAGCGCGTAATGCGAATAATTTCGCTGAGGGGCTCCTGGCGGATGTCGGCACCGAAGAACACTTTGGTCTTGTTGCCGTCTGCAGAAAAGGTTGCGTGAAGGACGAGGCATCCGTCGTTGCGCTCGACGTAACTGCCGTCATCGGTGCGGCACGCAAACGGTGAGTGTACAAAGAATTCGACTCCCTGAATCTCGGCAAGCCAGCCGGGAACCAACTGACCGGCATCCGTGATGAGGGACCGGCGGTCTTCGACCGACAGACCTTCACTTTCGAGCCATCTTTTCAGTTCTTCAGGGCGCGAGAAGACACGGATTCCGGTGCCCTGTTTCAGCCTGTAGCGTGCCTCCTGCCGGATAATCCGATCCTCTTCGGTGCAACCTTCTTCCGTGATAACCGCAGCCGGCACCCACATCTCCTCCATCTTGATGCGACTCTTTCCGTTTACTTGCCCTTGGTATTTCTGGGCATGCTGCATGTAGAAGAACTCCGATGCGCCGCGAATGTGGTCATCGTCGAGATGGGTAAACACAACAACCTTGTAGTAGTTCCGCTTGCGGGAGTTGAGCCTCGGTAATCACTTCAAAAGCGGCCAACGATTATCAGTTCAAAACCGGCCAACGGAGGGTGCCGGGAACGTAGATGTTCTACCGCGTCATCCCCTGTTCAGGCA
>Ga0335069_10000602_pt1 | contig 59977 bp, 37 predicted proteins | sample Lox_Sample_11_FD_206714 | JGI IMG/M metagenome (GOLD analysis project Ga0335069, IMG submission 206714) | Soil microbial communities from Loxahatchee National Wildlife Refuge, Florida, United States - Lox_Sample_1.1 | ecosystem: Environmental > Terrestrial > Soil > Wetlands | place: USA... | reverse complement strand
CTCGACCGGATTGATCGGCAGCGATTTCAGCGGCGTGATCTATGACGTGGATCCGGCTACCGGCGCTTGCACCAATCCACGGAGCACCGGCCTGAGCCAGGTGGCCGGGTTCACGGTCACGGCTGATGGCCAGCAGGGATACGCGCTCACCAGCTTCGGGAGCAGCCCACCCAACGCCTTGTTCGGCGTCAACCCCACAACCGGGGCCGCCGCATTTATCGGCAACACAGGCCTGAGCCTGATCGGGGAGGGCGACCTGTGCATCCGGCCCAGCGACGGCACCCTCTTCGCACTCTGGGATGCCATCGGCGCCCTGGACCTGTTCACTCTGAACCCGGCCACCGGTGCGGCCACCGTCATCGGGCCCGTCGGGTCGGCGACAGATTTCTCCGGACTGGCTTTCGCGCCGGATGGCTCGCTCTACGCTTTTGAGAATACGAGCCTCCTGGTCCGGTTGGACCCCGCGACGGGCGCCACCCTGGAGACAATCAACTTGTCCGGCCTCAGGGGGACAACCACAGGCACTGCCGGCCTGGCGTTTGCACCCGACGGCACGTTATACCTTGCCTGCGGCACCGACCCTGATTCGAGCCTTTATACCATTGACCCGAATACGGGTGCGGCCCAGTGGATCGGCCCGACAACCTACGGCGACGGCTACGGCTTGTCGTCGTTGACGTTTGTGCCCGAGCCCTCCGTGATGTCGTTGTTGTTGCCTGCCTTGGCGGCAGGCTGCCGGGCATTCCGGAAAAGCTGAAATGCTGATACCGGCATGCCAACCTGTGGACCCAAATGATGCTCAAGAATATCAGCAAGGCGCTTGCGATTAAGGGCGCCTGGATTGTCCCTGCCGTCTCGGCGTTCAGCCAGACGCTTACGTTCTCCGGCGCCAACACTCCCGCCGTCGGGCAAGTGCTCGTCGTGTCGGCGGACTTCAACCAGGATGGCAGGATGGACCTGGCGGCGGCCGACGGCAACGGCCAGGTGATCATCCTGACCAATAACGGCGCCGGCGGCTTCGGCTCGAACAGCGCCGTGCTTTTGGCCAAGCCGGCGGCTGCGCTGGTCGCGGCGGATGTGACGGGGGATGGCAGGGCCGATGTCATTACGGCGAGCACCCTCAATAGCAACGTGACCGTTTTCGCCAACAGCGGCAGCCAGGGCTTCATCGCCAGAAACGTTTTGACGCTGCCCTTTCAACCCAGCTCGATGACGGTGGCCGACGTCAACCTGGACGGCAAGCCGGACATTATCGTTGTCGGGACGACCAACGCCTATAATGCCGGCGGATTCCTCAACATCTACACGAACAGTGGCGCCGGCTTCGGCCTGTTCTCGAGCCAAAAGATTGGTGACAACCCGATCTGGGTCGTCGCCGGGGACTTCAACCACGACGGCAAGGTGGACGTTGCGATCAGCGATTACACCGACAACGCCATCCGGGTGCTGACCAATAACGGCGCGGGATTCGGCGGTTACTCGACCAACATCGTCACGGCCGGCGTGGGCAGCCTGACGGTGGCGGACCTGAACCGCGACGGAAAACTGGACCTGGCCTACCTTAATGGCGGCAACGGGACGCTAACGGTTTTGACCAACACCGGCAGCGGCTTTGCCACTTGCACCATGTTGGGAACGGGGCCAAGCCCGGCTCGCGTCATCGCCGCGGACCTCCATCATAACGATCAACCCGACCTGGTCTGCCTGGCCGGCGGCACGAACCTCATCGTCTTCGGCAACACCGGCGCCGGCTTCAACACCAACACAGTTGTGCTCACCGGTTTAGCCAGCGTGGCCCTCACGGCGGCGGATTTCAACAACGACGGCAGAGTGGATGTGGCGGTGGCCAACGGTAGCGATTACCTCCAGGTGTTCACGCAAACCACACCCTCCCCTTACGTTCTGGCGGGATTCACCTCAACCACGGTGCTGGCCGGACCGTATTACTTCAGCGCTTCGGCTTCCGTGGCCTCGGGCGACTTCAACAACGACGGCCGCCAGGACCTGGCGACGGCCAACCCGGAGGATTATCTCAACGTGCTCATCAACGGCGGCACCGGCACTTTCCCAACGCTCCTTCCCTCGCCGATGCTGGGCGCTACGCGGGTCGCGGTGGCGGATTTCAACAACGATGGCAGGCTGGACGTGATCGGGTCCGACGGTTCGGGGAATGTGGTCGTGCTGACCAACAACGGGAGCGGAGGTTTCGCCAGCAACAGCCTCGTCGTGCTGCCCGAAGCACCCGTCGCCCTGGCGGCCGCGGACTTCAACGGTGACGGCAAGGCCGATTTCGTCGCCGCCCTGACCCTGCACACCAGCGTGGTCGTGTATCGGAACACCGGCGCGGGAGCCTTCTCGTCGTTTGCCACCATCAACCTGCCGTTTCAGCCCAGCTACATGGCGGTGGCGGACGTGAACAATGATGCCCGGCCGGACATTGCCGTGGTGGGGACGACCAATGCACATGACGGCGGTGGGTTCCTCACCACCTACACCAACAACGGCGCCGGCTTCGGCCTCTTCTCGACGCAAAAGGTGGGCGACAACCCATTCTGGCTTGCCGCCGGTGACTTCAATCACGATGGCAAAGTGGACCTTGCCATTGGCGATTACACCGACAACGCCATCCGTGTCTTCACGAATAACGGGACCGGCTTTGGCGGCTACGCGACAAACCAGATCACGCCAGGCATCGCCAGCATGACGGCGGCGGACGTGAACAACGACGGAAAGCTCGACCTGGCGTACGTGAGTGGCGTCGGACCCATGTTGACGGTCTTGACCAACAACGGCAGCGGCTTTGGCCTGTTGGCAACGAGCACGCCCGGCCCCGGACCATCGTGCCTGATCGCCGCGGACCTGAAGAGCGACGGCAACCAGGAGCTGGTCTGTGCCAGTTTGAATACCAACACCCTGGCCATCTTCAGCCCCCTCTGGGTCATTCCCTCCGCTTCGCCCGTGCTCCACGTGTCGCTGGCCGGCCCCGACCTGGTGCTGACCTGGTCCTCGTTGTCATCCTTCGTCGTCCAGACCAACTCCGTGCTGGGCCCAGGCTGGAAGCAGTTCAACGGCACCATCGTCCCAACTAACGGCACCAACTTCAGCCTCACCACTCCGCTGCCGAGCGCTTCGCCCCTCTACTTCCGGTTGATTCTTTCGTCGGGGTAGATGCTCCAAGAGGGCTTTGCCGCCAACGGCTATCTATACGGCATGACGCAACGCGGCGGCCCCGCCAATGATGGCACCATCTTCAAAATCAGCCCCGCGGGCGGTTTAACAACTCTCATCACGTTCGCCAACACGAACGGCAACGCGCCTTCCGCCGGCCTGCTCCAGGCCAACGACGGGTATTTTTATGGCGTGACCCGGCTTGGCGGAAAATATAACCTGGGCACGCTTTTCCGTTTGGGTGGCGCTCCCAATTCAGGCCCGTCGCTATCCCTGTCGCTCAACAATACCAACATCATCATCCAGTGGACCAATAACCCGGCGAATTACACACTTCAGTTCACCTCCGGTCTCCCCTCCACCAATTGGACAACGGCACTGCCCCAGCCGACACTCGAGGGCAACGTCTATGGCTATACCAATTACATCAACGGCAACTCAGGCTTCTACAGGCTCATCCAGCCATCGGGTCGAATAAACTGATTCGCCCGGTGGCGCAGAGTGGTGCCGGGAAGCGCGGGGTGCACCATAGGAAATCTGTCAGAGTCGGGAACGAAGAGGAACGCGGGCGAGGAGAAGGGGCCCGAAGAACATACCTCTGATACATACCCGGGTTTGCGCGGGCGTACACGCTTTTCGGGGCCGGCAAAAATGGGCGTCGAGGGAGCGCTGGCCGGGGACAAAGGGCGGGTTTCAGCGGAGCACGGCTTCGAGCCCCTGCTTGCTCAGCAGCCCGGCCTTGAAGAATTTCTTGGCCAGGTCGCGCTGGCGCTCGCCAACGTGGTCGTTCTTGGTCTCGTTCATCCGCAGCGGCATCAGCTCCAGATTCGCAATCACATTGTCCAACTCGGGCACGACCGCCAGGGGAATGATGTGGTCCACAGACAGCTCGTCGCCTTTGTAAGGCCCCTTTCTGACCTTGGCGGCCCGGCCGCGTCGCATTTCAGCCAGGCCGGCGTCATCCAGGCAGCCCAGCTTGCCGGCGATGTCCAGGTTACGCAGCAGAGCGTCTTTGGTCAGTTTGGCGGCCTTGCTTTCGGTGTAGCCTGCCAGCGCCACCGCCCGGTCGAGGACCTTTTCAGGCTTCTCGCCTTCCTTGCGGGCTGTGTCCAGCCAGTACACCGCCTTCTGCACGCGGGGATTGGCCTCGCGGGAGCCGAGCGTGGCCAGCTTGGCCGGGGCGATGAGGCTGGCAATGTGCTGCGCGTAATCGGTTTGAGCCGCGAAGCCCAGATCTGCCACGAGCAGGCAGGTGAGCGCGGGGATAACGCGAAAAGGCGGGAGGTGTCGGGCAAGCCGGTTCACGCGGCGAAGCGTAGGCAAGGTGCTGTGCCAAGACCAGCAGAACTTGGAGTTTAAGCTGCCCCCGGACCACGAGCCGTCCCGATTGGCACTTAGTTAAGGCCTAAATCACTCAGGGATAGATGCTTACAGAGAACGCTTCATTCCGGCCTGTCCAGGGCCAATCGCGAGGCCCGTTCTCGTTCCAGATTCGTAACTGCCGCTCCTGGCGGCACTTTCGCATCTCCCCGCCCAACCGCACGATGCCCCCACCGTCACTACACCGTATCCTCCCCATATCCTCACCGTCGTACCTCTGCAAACTTTGCAGAGGTACGACGGTGAGGATACGGGGAGGATATGGTGTGGTGAGCGTGTGGTGACGGTGGAATTGGTGGGCGCTTTGGTGCGAGAGCCTGCTCGTTGGTTGAAGCCGGGCAAAATGAGGCCCTATTGCGTCTCAACCCGCGAAAAGCTATTCCCGACGACCACTCCGACCACCGTGCCCATCATTGCGCCGGCCACGAAGTCCGACAACCAGTGGATGGTCACGGAAACCCCAACGCCGACGTAGAAGGCATAGGCGATTGCCAGATACCCGAGCCAGCGGTGCTTCGGAGAGAGCCTGAAGACCGTCACCGCCATCGCAAAGGCGATGGTGGTATGGGAGGAAGGCCAACCCCAGAACACGCCGCCGCGCAGCAGGCCGAATTTGAACACGTGGCTCAGGTCGGCCCCGATGCCGTGTGGTGGGTGGGTGCGCCCGGTGATCGCCTTGTAGGCGGCGGCGATTGCCGCGCCGATGACCTCCGCCTGGGCGACCGCCCAGCCCATCAGCCAAAGCCGGGCACGATCGGGAAGGCCTCCGAGTGCGATAAGAGTCAGCGGCAGGACAATCGGCAAGAGGCCCCCGATGGCAACCGCGGGGAACATCCATTCACGCAAGGCCCGGCAGCGCGTGGAAAGAAAATACCGCCAGTCGAATCCGGATGCCACGAGGGCGGCTGTGATGGTGATTGCGCCCAGGTGCCACAGGATCATCCGTCCCTTGAAGCACCCCGCCATGTTCCCAGGCAGAGCCCAAAGGAATAGCTTCTCAGGTTTCATTGATGCGAACCCAGGGAAGACATCTCACTGCCACCCTACTGCCCCCTCACGCGGCCTGCGGCCACCCTCTCCCCCTCCGAGGGGGAGAGGGAAGGGGTGAGGGGGACTTGGCGGCAGTCTCGATGCACCCGGCTTGCCTCGGCGAAGCGTCCGCCGTTACTTGCCCGTCCCTTCGCCGGCGGCGGCGTCTTCCTGCTGCTCGCTGATGACGGGGGCAATGGCTTGCAGCTTGTCGCCTTCGGCCAGGTCGATGAGCTTCACGCCTTGGGTGTCGCGACCCGCCTCGCGGATGTCTTTCACGAAGGTGCGGACCATTTGGCCGCCGGCGGTGATGAGCATGATTTCGTCGGTCTCGCGCACGGCCAGGGCGCCTACGACGCCGCCCGTCCTTTCCGTGACCTTCATCGTAATGCGTCCCTTGCCGCCGCGCGATTGCTTGCGCACACCGCTCTCGGCCTGAACCAGGTATTCGTCGAAAGGCGTGCGCTTGCCGATGCCGTTCTCGCCGGCGACCAGGAGCATGGCGTCGGGAATGACCACTGCTAGCGCGACTACCCGGTCGCCTTGCCCAAGAGTGATTCCCTTTACCCCGGCGGCGGCCCGACCCATGGAGCGGACGTCGGACTCGCTGAACCGTATGCTCATGCCGTCGTGCGTAATGAGCACGACGTCGTCGCCCGGGTCCTTTACGTCGTTGTTCTCAACGATGCTGCCGCGGGTGAGCTTCACCTCGATGAGCGTGTCACCCGAGTCAACGCCGATGGCGATGATGCCGCCCTTGCGCACGTTGGCGAAGTCCTCGAGCGGCGTCTTCTTAACGGTACCCTGCTGCGTTGCGAAGAAGAGGCAGCCCGGCTGCTGCCAGGTGGCATCTTCTTTGTTTGGGCCGTTTTTGGCCTCGATGCGGATGAGGGCGGCAATGGTCTCGCCGGTCTTCAACTCCAGCAGGTTGGCGATGCTGCGGCCCTTGGCGGCACGGCCCATGTCGGGAATCTCGTGCACCCGCTCGACATAGACGCGGCCGGTATTGGTGAAGAACATCAGGTGGTCGTGCGTGCCGGCGGTGAACAGGTGCTCGATGAAGTCCTTGTCCTCCTGCGTGTCGCCCTCGCGGGTGACCATGCCGATGACGCCCTTGCCGCCGCGGCGCTGCGAGCGGTAGGAGCTGATGTTGGTGCGCTTGATCAGGCCGGAGTGCGTGATTGTGATTATGACGCCCTCGTTGGCGATGAGGTCTTCGATGGCAATCTCGCCTTCGTCCGGCACGAGGTCGGTCATGCGGGGCGTGGCATACTTCTCTTTGATCGCCTGCAGCTCGGACTTAATGATAGCCAGCACGCGCTCTTCCTTGGCGAGGATGTCCAACAGGTCTTTGATCTTCGCCAGGAGCTCGCGGTACTCCGCTTTGACCTTGTCTATTTCCAGGCCCGTCAATTGGTAGAGGCGCAACTCGAGGATGGCATTGGCCTGGGCCTCGCTGAAAGAATAGCGCCCGCTGGTCAAGCGCGCCTCGCTGCGGATCAGGATGCCAATCTTCTCGACCTGCTGGCGGGTGAAGTCGAAGGCCAGCAGCTTGATCCGGGCCTCCTCGCGCGTGGCGGAGCTGCGGATGATGCGAATGAACTCGTCCAGGTTGGACAGCGCGATAAGGTAACCTTCGAGCGTTTCGGCGCGTTCCTCGGCCTTGCTCAGTTCGAACTTCGTGCGCCGGATGATCACCTCGCGCCGGTGCTCGATGTAGCAGGAGATCAGGTCCTTGAGCCCGAGCGTTTTCGGCCGGCCATGATCAATCGCCAGGGCGTTGACCGCGAAGCTCGTCTCGAGCGCCGTGTGCTTGTAGAGGTTGTTAATGACGACCTTCGGCAGGGCGTCCCGCTTGATCTCGATCACCACGCGCGTGTTCTCATCCGACTCGTCGCGGACGGCGGTGATATCGGTGATGATCTTCTCGTTCACCAGCTCGGCGATGCGCTCGACGAGCAGGGCGCGGTTCACGTTGTAGGGAATCTCGGTGATGACGATCTGCTCGCGGCCCCCCTTGAGTTCTTCCAGGCCCACCTTGCCGCGCACCTTGAGGCTGCCCCGGCCATCTTTAAAATACTCTTTGATGCCTTCCAGGCCGCAGATCATGCAGCCCGTGGGGAAGTCGGGGCCTTTGACGTGGTGCATCAACTCCTTAAGCGTGATGCCGGGGTTATCAATCTGCGCGCAGATGCCGTCAATAATCTCGCCCAGGTTGTGCGGCGGCATGTTCGTGGCCATGCCGACCGCAATGCCTGTCCCGCCGTTGACCAGCAAGTTCGGGAAGGCCGCGGGGAAGACGACCGGCTCGGTGAGCCGCTCGTCGTAGTTCGGGACAAAGTCCACCGTGTCTTTGTCCATGTCCTGCATCAGCGTGCCGCCCAGGGGGGTCAGGCGAGCCTCGGTGTAACGCATGGCCGCCGGGGGGTCGCCTTCTACCGAGCCGAAGTTGCCCTGCGGGTCAACCAGCCGCTCGCGCATCGCCCAGGGCTGGGCCATGTGCACCAGCGTCGGATAAATGACCGCCTCGCCGTGCGGGTGGTAATTGCCCGAGGTATCGCCGCAAATCTTGGCGCACTTCATGTGCTTCCTGGGCGGATACAGGCCCAGCTCGTGCATCGCGTAAAGGATGCGGCGCTGAGAAGGCTTCAGCCCGTCGCGCACGTCCGGCAGCGCGCGAGAGATGATCACGGACATCGAGTAGTCGAGGAAGGAGTTCTTGATCTCGTCGGCTACGTTGATCTTGGACAGCTTCTCGTTAGCCGCGAAGAGGGGTGTCGGGCCCGGCGCGGGAGTGTCGGGGGTGTTAGGTGGGGTGTCGTCAGGCATGGGCGGGATGGGAAAGATGGGTTGGGATGCTGGAGAACGGGAGTGTGGGCATCAACCAATTCAGATATCCAAATTCCGCACGTTCAGCGCGTTATCCTCGATGAACTGGCGGCGGGGCTCGACCTCCTCGCCCATGAGCTTGGTGAACATCTCCTCCGCCTCGACGGCATCGGTGAGATCAATGCGCAGCAGCTTGCGCCGCGCCGGGTTCATAGTCGTCTCGAACAGCTCCTTCGGGTTCATCTCGCCCAGGCCCTTGAAGCGCTTGATCGAGAGGCCGCGCCGGCCCACCTCCTTCACGCTAGAGAGAATCTCTGGAATCGAGAAGATAGGCTTGACCTGTTCCTTGTCGCCCTCGCCCTCGAGGATTTCGAACAGCGGCTGGTCCTGTGCCGAATAGTGTTCCACGCTCAGGCCCTTCTTCGCCAGCTTCGCGAGGAGCTCGGCCACGGCCTTGCTTTCGTGCAACTCGACGTGGCGGGCGCGGCGGCTGTGGCCGTTCCTGGGCTTCTCCACGAGGTCGGTGTCTGAGGATTCCTCGCCGAAGAGGCGCAGGTCGGGGTTGGCGTCGCCGAATTCCTCCAACTCCTGCTCAGTGTGGAAGTAGTGAACTGTCTCGTCGTTGCCGTCGCGCACTTTCACGAGATGACGAGGCAGCTCATGAGTCTGCGCATGGCGCTTCTCGACGTAGGTCGCGAAATCGCCCCCGTGCTTGCGCAGGGCGTTGGCGTATTTGTCCAGGGACTCCAGAAGCTCGAGGATTTCGGCAAGCTGCTTCTCGGTCAGCTCATTGCCATCGGCCACGTTCCGCAGGCGCACCTCGTCCGTCCCCAGCTCGATGAGAATCTTGTTAAGGCGCGAGTCGTCGTCCACGTACTCGACGCGCTTCTTGCGCGTGATCTGGTAGAGCGGCGGCTGGGCGATGTATACGAAGCCGCGCCGCACCAGCTCCGGCATCTGCCGGTAGAAGAACGTCAGCAGCAGGGTGCGGATGTGGGAGCCGTCCACGTCGGCATCGGTCATGATGATGATCTTGTGGTAGCGCAGCTTTTCGATGTCGAACGCGCCTTCGCCCTCGCCGTCCCCGATGCCGGTGCCGACGGCGGTGATCATGGTGCGGATTTCGTTGTTCTGGAGCACTTTGTCCAGGCGGGCCTTCTCGACGTTAATGAGCTTGCCGCGGATGGGCAGGATCGCCTGGAACTTGCGGTCGCGGCCCTGCTTGGCCGAGCCGCCGGCGGAATCACCCTCTACGATGTAGAGCTCGGTGTTGGCCGGGTCACGGTCGGAGCAGTCGGCCAGCTTGCCGGGGAGGCCGCCGCCGGTGAGGGCGCCTTTGCGCACGGTCTCGCGGGCCTTTCGCGCCGCTTCGCGCGCCCGGGCGGCCAGCAGCGCCTTGTCCACCACCTTCTTGGCGACCGAAGGGTTCGCGTCGAAGTACATCATCAGCCCGTCGTAGACGATCGAGGAGACAATGCCGTCTATCTCGGTGTTAACGAGTTTGACCTTGGTCTGCGATTCAAACCGCGGGTTGGGCAGCTTCACGCTGAGGACGCAGACGAGTCCTTCTCGCACGTCATCGCCCGAGATGGCGGGGTCCTTCTCCTTCAGCAGCTCATGCTGCCTGGCGTATTGGTTGATGGCACGAGTCAGCGCCGAGCGGAAGCCCGTCAGGTGCGTGCCGCCGTCGGGGTTGGCGATCGAGTTGGCAAAGCACAGGATTTGGTCGTTGTAGCTGTCGGTGTATTGCATCACGCAATCCACGAAGACCTCGTCCTTCTGGCGGCTGATGATGATGGGCTTGGGGTGGAGCGTCTGCTTGGTGCGGCCCAGTTGCTTAACGAACTGTTCGATGCCGTCCTTGTAGAGGAAGGTCTCGGTCTTCTCGTCGCGCTCGTCGGTGAGGATGATCTCCACGCCCGGGTTGAGGAACGCCAACTCGCGCAGCCGGTTGGCGAGCATGTCGAACTTGAACTCGGTCGTGATGGTGAAGATCTCGGCGTCGGGCTTGAAGGTGATCAGGGTGCCGGTGCCCTTGGCCTTGCCCAGAACGGTGAGCTTCTGGGTGGTGATGCCGCGGGCGAACTCCATCGAGTAGACCTTCCCATCGCGATACACCTCCACCTTGAACCACTCCGAGAGGGCGTTGACGCACTTGGCGCCGACGCCATGGAGGCCGCCGGAGTATTTGTAGGCGCCCTGGCCGAACTTGCCGCCGGCGTGCAGGTTCGTCAGGACCAACTCGACGGCGGGCATGCCCCACTTCGGGTGAATGTCAACCGGGATGCCGCGGCCGTTGTCGCGCACGGAGACTGAGCCGTCCACGTGCACGGTGACTTCGATCTTGGAGCAGTAGCCGGCCAAGTGCTCGTCGATGGAGTTGTCCAGCACCTCGAACACGCTATGGTGCAGGCCCCGCTCATCGGGGTCGCCGATGTACATGCCCGGGCGTTTGCGCACCGCCTCCAACCCCTCCAGCTTATCGATCTTTGACGCATCGTATTTCTCCGGTGCGCCGGGGGGCGTGGTCACTTTCTCGGTCGTTTCAAGCACACTTTTGTCGGGCATAAACATCCTGGGTAGGCGCCTGCGGGCCGCCGGTTCCCAGGCCGAAGATTGTAGGAAAAATGGCGGGAAAACACAACCGCCAATCGAGGTCTCCAGCGCTAAAACCCTACCATTAGTTGTGGGGGGCTAGCCGACAAGGTCCTAGATATTGGGCTCCCGGCCCCGCACTTGCTAACAGGAATAATTTACCGTTTCCGGGCTGGAAATCAAGCGTTGCGGAGGGCTCCAAGTGCCGCTCCGTGTTGCGTTTGTGGGCGGAGTGAGGAACCCTGATTCGCTGTTGATGATATGAAAGCCGCCAACATCAAAAGGGAGCTGTCCCCAGAGGACCGTGAAGCCCTGGTCGGAGCCTTGAAAGCCCGCTTTGAGAAGAATATCAGCCGCCACGAAGGTGTTGCCTGGACCAAAGTGCAAGCCAGGCTGGAAGCCCACCTCGAGAAGTTGTGGTCGCTCAACGAAATGGAAAGAACTGGCGGCGAGCCGGACGTTGTTGGTCACGACAGAACCACGGGCGAATACATCTTTGTTGATTGCTCGGCCGAAAGTCCCAAGGGCCGCACCAGTCTTTGCTACGACCGCGAAGCGCTGGATTCAAGGAAAGAACATAAGCCGAAGAACAGCGCCATGGACATGGCAGCGGCTATGGGCATTGAGCTTTTAACCGAAGAGCAATATCAGGAGCTGCAGAAAGTTGGGAATTTCGATACGAAGTCGTCGAGCTGGCTGAAAGCTCCTGCGGATGTCAGGAAGCTCGGCGGAGCCATCTTTGGTGATCGCCGCTTTGGCCGTGTCTTTGTATATCACAACGGTGCGGAGTCGTACTACGCCGGCAGGGGGTTTCGCGGCTCGCTGAGGGTCTAGACCAATCTCGCGCAGCGCACGCACGCGAGCCGGCAAGCGCTCGAAAAGCCGGCGCTCACTGGTGGCGGATTCAGCGACGTTGTTGGCCTTCGGGTTGACTGGAAAGACCTGGTAACCGCGCTGCCTGAATGCCCGGGCAGCCTTGTTGCCGAATTTGGAACGGTCGGCCGAAGCGCCCACTATGGCTACGCTTTTCATTCCAGAATATTCGTCCGGGTGGATCTCGGCTCGTAAAGCTCTTGGGGCGGAGCGCGCCCGTCCTCGGGCGCAGCAGCTTCCAAGGCTGGCAGCGCGCCCGTGTACTGTTGCGTTGCTGCTCGCTCTCGGCTCTACCTCTTCGGCACGGCAGCGGCGCAGTTACTGGACAACGCCGCTTTTGCACGACGCTCAACCGTAAACAGCCCCCAGTGCTTTTCCGCGCCAAGTGGGTCGTTCGGTTCCCCTTTCCAGTCCTCGTCGAACGCTTCGAACCAAAAGGTGGTGATGTTCATCTTGCCAGTCCAGGCATAGAGATCGTGGTAATAGCGTTGCTGCTTCTCCTCGCTCGCCCGAGGCCCGAACTCCCTGGCGGTGGTTGCCCAACCGGCCTCGGTGATCACCATCCGGCTGTCTGGCAAGGCCTTCCGAACCGCGCGGAGGTTGTCGATAGTGAACGCCATCGCCTGATCTGTATCTTTGCCTTCCCAAGCCGGATAAGTATGGACGGAAATGAAATCCAGCTCCTTGGCTAGAGCGGAGCCGTTGCGGGCCCACCAGGCGTAGTTGTCTGCTACCGTCACCGGCTGCGAAACGGCATTCTTGACTTGCCGAACGTAGCCGATCACCGAATCCACCGGCACCATGTGATCGTTCCAATCCACCAGCGCCTCGTTGCCCACTGAGACGGCCACAACCACATTGGAATACTCATTGGCCAGGCGAATCGCTGTTCGGATTCCCTGAGCATTCTTACGCTTGTTTGCATCCAGCTCCGACTGGGAAAATGCCTTGGGGTGCCACGGACAGTTCGGGTTATTGACTTCGGCTTCCAACCAGGCGCCCAGCACGACCTTCAGCTTGATCCGATGCGCCTGGATCAATCGCAGCACCGCCTGCGAATTGTCGCCGGTATCATAGAGACGAATTAATCCGAACTTACCTTTCTGTGTCAGGATCTCAAGGTCCTCCAGCACCTCCTTGTCCGAGGGGTTGGCCGCTCCAGAACCGCGGTCCGGATGCTGACCGTGCCGGAACCCGGAATAGCAAACGGCCTTTTTCATGCCGCACAACAGGCCTTTGCTCTTTTGCTGAAGAGGGATCGTCTCCGCGGACGTATGGTTTGTAAGCTGACCCCGACATCGGGGAGGCAGGAGCAATGACGCTGCTGCTACTGTGAAAACAAGCCAGGTCTTCATACTGGATGGGCAACGGTGTCTATATTGATGTAGCAAGTTCGCAGTCGACCGCTTGATCGACCGCGAGGATGGTGTGTTTTAAAGCCTGTGTCGTCAAGGATTCTAATTCGTTCCGGAGCGAGTTTCCTGTATTGTTCCGTCGTTCCTCTGGTAATATTCCAAGCTGTGCGAAATACCCAAATCTCGCCCTTCATGACGACAGCAACCGTTGGAAGGCTGGCGACTCTGGCAGTGGCACTAGCGGTCACGAGCGGAGTCGCTTCACCGCCTGCCCACAGCTTTGATGTGCGACAATATGGCGCCGTCGGCGACGGCAGGACCATGGATACCGCTGCGCTGCAGAAGGCCATCGACGCAGCGGCAGCCGCGGGCGGGGGCACCGTGGTCTTGTCACCCGGCACCTATCTCAGCGGCTCTCTGGACCTCAAGAGCCACGTCACGTTGAGACTGGAGGCCCAGGCAACTCTACTGGGCAGCGCGCACCGTACGGACTATCGCAAGTTGAATTTCCATGGACTGGTGCTGGCCGACAACCAAGAGGACATCGGGATTTGCGGCACGGGCACGATCGACGGCCAGGGCACGGCCCTCGCCTCGGAGACGGAGCACCTGCGGAAGCAAGGACTACTGCCCAAGTCCAACGAAACTGAGCGGCCCGTCCTGATTGACTTTCGCGATTGCAAGCAAGTCACCGTGCGGGATGTCACGCTCAAGGACAGCGCCTGCTGGGTTGAGGATTACCGGGACTGCGAGCACCTGACCATCGAGAACATCGCCGTGCACAGCATCGCGGCCTACAACAATGATGGTATCGATATTGACGGTTGCACCCATGTCGTGGTGCGTGGCTGTGACATCGATTCCGAGGACGACGCCATCTGCCTCAAATCGGAGGCTAAGCGGTGCGATGATGTGCTGGTCGAGAATTGCCGTCTGCGCTCCAGTTGCAACGGCCTGAAGTTCGGCACCGGCTCACGCGCGGGCTTCAGGAAAGTCCGCTGCCGCAACCTGAACATTTACGATACCTACATCTCTGCCATCGCCCTGGAGGTTGTGGACGGTGGTGAGATGGACAATGTTCGCATCTCCGACGTCAAGATTACTGACAGCAACAACGCCATTTTTGTGCGCCTTGGCCACCGCAACGTTGATGGCGCCGTAGGTTCATTACATGGCGTGGTTATTAGCAACGTCACGGCCGAGCTTCCTAACCGGCCGGCCGATCAGTTTAACAAGTTCCCGGTCCTTGAAGGTTGGAAACACAAGAACAGGCCCACGGCGCTGACTGCCGCGATAATCGGTCTGCCTGGACATCCCGTGCAGGATATCACACTGCAGGACATCCGTATTACCTACGGTGGCATCGGTAGCGTTGCGCGACCGGGCCAGCTGCGCCTGGAGAGCCTCGCCAAGGTGCCGGAATGCACTTCAGCGTACCCGGAGATTCTGCCGTTTGGAACCCTTCCAGCCTGGGGATTCTACTGCCGCCACGCCGAGGGTATCCGCTTCACCAACGTCACCCTGCGTGTGCAAAGCAGCGATTATCGACCGGCCCTGGTCTGTGACGACGCCCAGGACATTGTATTGCACCGTTTCCATGTCCTGTCGGCCGGGACTGAGCCCGTCATCGTGCTCAATGATGTCCAACGGGCGACGATCCGCAACAGCACCGGCCCGCCTGGCGCAGCTTGCTTCCTCGAGAAAATGGGGAGCACTCGGGACATTGATGGGCCTTGAGGACCCGACCCTTGTTGAGGCCCCGGCCTAGGCCTGGGCATGCTGGGATGGCTTCTTTGGCAGGTTAATCCGGTAGTGCTTCAATTCGGCGTAAATGGACTGCGCCAAGCCTGATTTTTGGAACCCGACCACCTTCGCGCCTTTGATGCCAAAGCCTTTGTCCAAGTCGTCGGAGGTGTAATGCTGAATGATCGGGTAGTGGGAGAATTCCTGCAGGATTTGCTCTCGGCTGCCTGCGGACAGGTCGCGCGTAATCAACACGAAGTGGAGCCTGCCCTTGCTGCGCGCCAGCGTATCCCGGCCTACGATCAGAATCCGGGAGCGCAAAACAAAGGGGAACAGTCTCTCAACGGGCTTCGTTGTGCCTGGTTCTTTCATCAGTCCCATTTGCCGAGGGAAGCGCGTTCAACGGCGATTCTCCGCGGGCAGATCAATTCGTCTGCCGGTTGCCGCAGATTCCCGGGCAGCGTCGAGAATCTCTGTCACGGTCATGTTCACCTCCAATGAGGACAGCCCCGACGGCTGCAACTCGCCGCGGACCACTGCCACTAAATACGAAAGCGGGTCGGCCTCAGGGCCTTTCAACGGCGCCACGGGAACCTCCTTCTCAGGTTGGTCGTCCTCCATCACTCGCAACAGGTTGTTCCGCGGCACCAGCACGTAGCCGGTCTGGCCGTAGAGCTCCATGTCCTTCCGGTTGTATGGCCAGTTCCAGGAAGCCTGGATGATGGCTTGGGCCCTGGGATACGTCACCACGATCGTCGCTTCGTCTTCGACTTTCGGGTAAACGTCCGGCTTGAGGTGCTGGGTCACCGCGAATACCGAAGCCGGCCGCTGGCCTTGCATGAGCCAGGTCGTCAAGTCCGCGCCGTAACACCCAAAGTCCGTTAGAGCCCCTCCACCGTTGAGAACGGGATCCGTAAGCCAGTTCAGGAACTCCGGCGGGCACCCAATTTCCCTGGGACCGCGGTGTCCGTCCTGGACCACCACCTTGCGCAGGCCTCCGATCGCGTTCTCCCGAACCATCTCGTAGGCGGCCTGGTTGGACGCATACCAGGTGGTTTCGTAATTAACGAGCAGATGAACCCCCCATCGCCTGGCGACCTCGGCCATCGCGCGGGCGTGCTCCATGTTCACGGCCAGGGGTTTCTCCATCATGACGTGGATGCCATGTGGGGCGCAGGTTTCCACCACTCGCCGGTGGTCGAACGTGCTGGTGAATGTTGCTACGGCCTGGACGTTGGTCCTGGCCAGCAGGTCTTCCAGGCTGGCAAAGAACACGTTCGTGCCGAGCTTGTAGAGGCGGGCGCATTGGGCTACCAGGCTTTGATCCGGTTCCACGATGCCGACCACTTGCACCTCCGGATTCGCGAGAGCCAGGGGCAGGAATCCTCGCACATGGCTGTGAACGAGTCCAACAATGGCTAGATGCACCGGAGGCTTGTTCGTCTCAGCAAGTGCAGGAAACGCAGTTAGTCCGATGAGGGCGAAGGCGCTGCAAAGCAATCGATTCACGACTGATGAGCTTTCGAGCACCAGGCCCTGGTTGTCAAGCGCGCGCGGAGGCAGCGCCCCGGCTGGTCCGCCGATCGCGCCCATTCAAAGCAGGGGCTTGTTGACACCGGATACAGCCGCTTGGGATCGTCGTGGTGAAATGACGCGCGCCAGGCTGCTGCTGGTATTGCTGATCTGCGCCGGCCTTCACCGGGCGACCGGCAGGCCCGCCGGAAAGGCGTTGCCCGTTCCGCCGGAGCCCTCGCCAAAGCCCCTTGTGATTCATGTCGAGCCCGGGGATTCGGACGGCGATGGAATAGATGACGCGCTCGAGCAGCGTTGGCTTGATGCCCACCGCCCCTTGTTCAAGTTCAACAAAGGGGAAACCGTCTTCCCTTGTTCGGTCACCTGGTTCATCACGCATTCGGACCTCGTGACTTCCAACGGCCAGCGAATCGCGCGTAGCGAGCTTGCAAAGAAACCACAGCTCATTTTCAAGTACGCGACCGGCTGGAGATCATTCACGGGAGTCAAACTGGACATTGCCGACGATAGCCGGCCTGGACCGTACCAGACCAATCCCAAGGGGTCGGCTGACGTCCCGCTATACGGCCACGCAGTTCGCCTCAACCAGCGCAATGCCCTGAAATACCGGGGTGATGCGCATACGTTCGGGGAGGGATACGTGCTGCTCCAATATTACTGGCTCTTTGGCTACAACGACGCGACGAAGTGGGACCACGTAGGCAGGACCATCTTTCCAATCATCGGGGGCTTGGTTCAAAAATGGACGGGGTTTGACAACGCCGGAGATCACGAAGGCGACTGGGTGTGGGTGGACGTCATCCTGGACCGGAACGAGGCTCCGCTTTTCGCGATTTATCACCATCACGGGGATGGAAACCTTGCCCCGTCGGTGGTGCCTTGGAACGAAGTTGAAAAGGACGGTTCAGGACCGGTGGCCTATGTCGAAGTTGGCGTTCACGAGCTTTGGCCGAAATCCGGCCGCCAGGAGCCGATCAGCAGCCCGGTTCATGACCACCTCGGCGACGGGGAAGCCATCAAACCCAACGTGGTCCTGAACATCGGTGAGGCCGGACGCCCGATGAAGCAGGGAAATCCGGAGGCTCAATTCGAGGCGGACGTGCTTGCCAACTGCTGGGTCAAATGGGGCGATTTCACGGGCGCCGGTGCCGGCGGCAATCCTCCCGGCCCGGTTCAGCAGCATTTCCCAAGACCTGCCCTGAAATAGACAGCTTGGGCCCGGCGTGAGCCCAACCGGATTGTTTCCGCACCGGGCGGCGACACCGAGCCTGTGTGAAAAACTGAGTCCTTCAACCGGGGCGGCACGCGATGCGGGCCATTCAGCGCGTTGCTGCTGGAGAACGCTCTCCCATGGCGATGAAAGCGACAAAGGCCCCGAGAAGCAGAACTCCAGCCACGACGTAGAGCGATCCAGAGGGGTCTGTCCAAACACCTTTCATCCACACTGGGATGTTGGGTCCGATAAGGCCGCCCAGGTTTCCCACGGCGTTGACAATTCCGATCCCGGCGGCGGCTGCCGTGCCACCCAGAAAGGTCGAAGGCACCGGCCAGAAGATGGGCATGGACCCAATGACCCCCAAAGTCCCGACCGCCAGGAACAAGATCGCGAGGACAGGATGGTTTCTGAACACAGCGCTCAGCGCAAAGCCGGCGCTCCCGGCCGTCACGTTACCCACATAATGCAGCCGGCGTTCGCCGCTGCGGTCGGAACTACGGCTCAGAGCGACCATGCCCAGCACCGCTGCCGCATACGGAATGGCCGTGATCAACCCCACCTTCAGGTAACCATTGACGCCCATCGCCTTGATGATCGACGGGAGCCAGAACGAAATCCCATAAAGCCCCACCATGAGCGTGAAATAGATGAGGCACAGGGCATAAACCCGCCCGCTCTTGAAAGCATCGAGAAGCCGGCATTGTTGCTTTTGCCGGTTCTCAGCCTCGAGGTTCCGAGCGAGCAGGGCTTTTTCACCGGCCGACAGCCACCTGGCCTGGGCGATGCCGCTGTCTAGGTGAAACCAAACCCAGAGGCCGACCAGGATCGAAGGCAGCCCTTCCATCAGAAACAGCCACTGCCATCCGGCCAGGCCAAGCGCGCCGGAGAGCGAATCCATGATCAGGCCGGAGAGAGGGCTGCCCACCACGCCGGAGACTGCTATGGCCGAGACAAACCAAGCCGTCCGCGTGGAGCGCAACCGCGATGGATACCAAAGCGTCAGGTAGAAGATCACGCCCGGGAAGAACCCGGCCTCAGCCGCACCGAGCAGGAAGCGCAAACCGTAGAATGCCCAGGCGCTTTTCACCAGCATCATGGCCGAGGAACAAATGCCCCAGGATATCATGATCCAGGCAATCCAGGCCCGGGCCCCGAGCTTCTTGAGCAGCAGGTTGCTGGGCACCTGGAATACGAAATAGCCGGCAAAGAAGATCCCCGCTCCGGTGCCGTAGGCCGCATCGCTCAACGCAAGGTCCTGGAGCATCTGCAGCTTCGCAAACCCCACATTCACCCGGTCCAGATAGGCGAAGATGTAGCAGAGGAAAAGAAACGGGAGCAGCCGCCGGTCAACCTTGGCGTAGGTTGTGGCTTCCAGGTCCGGCCCTTCAGTGATGGGAGTGGCCGGAACCAACTTCATAGGAATTCGGACGGGTCAAGAACTGACGGCGGTTCATAACTGGTTCGCAAATCCAAAATAGGGCAGGAGCAGCGGGGAACAAGCGCTAAGCGGTATCTATGCGCTTGAACCGGGGAGCGCACGCGCCCTCGCGTCCTGTCGGCGGCGCCCTCGCCGACGACCCGGCCGACTGTGAACGGCTCACCATCCAGTGACCAAGCCGCCTCCCATCTGACCGGCGAGGGCGACGGTCAGCACACGCGAGGGCGCGTATGGACGTGGCAGACGATCTGAAGAAACAAGGAGCGCAAGACAGATGCTATACTTTTGGTTCATTCCCCGGCTGATTGCCGTGATATTCCTGCTGGGCATGCTGTTCCTGCGATTGCTGGGCTCGATGCGTTCAGGCCACCGCAAGCAGGGCCGGGTTTTGAAGGACTAACGGCCAGCCGACGAACCGGTGCAACCGGCCCCAAGGGCGTGTCCGGGGGCACAGCCACCCCCGCCAACTTAAACAATCTTGCAGGGAATCACGGCATCCTCATCACACTCATATACGGCGCACAACCGATGATACCCGTCGGCGATAATGACCTTTCCGTGTTCCGTATCCCTGATCAAAAGCAGAGGCGACAATGGCTGCCCCGCTCTTATCTTTTGCCGGTCCCTTTCCACGTGTCGATTACTGATCCCAAGTAGCGATAAACCCGACGCCCGGAAGATGTCCTTGGCCTTGAACTCCGATAACGGCGCGCGTTTCAACTTCTTCACGTAGGCTTTGGCGGTCGGTCCACGGTAATGCAGGGAAAGGTACGACCGGGCAGCCGGATAGTCCTGCCTCTGTGGCTCGTCCGCCCACCTGATTCTTGCCCTCTTCGACCCTCCAAGGCCACCCGCAACTTTCTGCTTCGTCCTGGCCATACGGGACCGGACTGTAAAACGCCCTGCCCGCATGTCCATTAGAATTTAGAACCGCCGGACGGCGTCCCCCTGCGACTTGCGGGGCTCAGGTCCCTGAGCGGGCCAGTAACGAAGGGGTCCCTCCGGAGTCTCACCGGATACACACCCGACACACACGCTAGATAACATTGTTATCCAGCGTGTGTGTCCGGTGTGTATCCGGTGAGACTCCGGAGGGACCCTGGCCTGACCCGGATTACGCGGATTCGACAGCGTTGAGACACGTATGCTTTTAAGGGTGTCTCGAACAGCGTGTACACCGGAGCAAACCCGGGTTTGTGTGGGAGGTGTGTTTTTCCAGGAACGTTGTCCTCATCCTCGTTCTCAGTGTTGGAGGGCGAGAACCTCCGGGCTCAATTCAAGCCGCCGCTGGACATGCCCTTGGGGCCGCGCTTGCCCCAGCGCTGGCTCATGTGGCCGTCGGCGCCGTCGCGAATGATGACCAACCGCTCGGTATAGTTGGCGTCCAGGGTTTCCGGCGGGGACGGGGTAACGCTCTCGATCTGGGGGACGGCAAATAGACCCGGGTCCAGCGGCTGGTTGATGGCATCGTAGAAGAAGCGAGTGCGGAAGAGGCTGTCGCCTGAGAAGCTGAGGAGTTGCATGGGGCGGAGGGTGCGGACGTCAATCCACCATTGGCGGAGAGAGCCCCACGTGTCGTCGCCGCCGACGGCTTCAGCGTGCCACGCTTCCACAAGATGATAAACCCTGCCGGCCAAATTGGTCGTTCCGACATAGATGAGGCCGAGATCGGCGGCAGCTTTGGCACAGGAATTGGAAGCCAGTCCGAAGGGATCGCAGAACGATAGCTCGCGCACCTGCATCAGGTTGACCGGACAGACGGATAGGTCGCGGTTGTTCCCGGACTCAGAGTGGAACCACCAGTCCCGGCCATCCGAGCCGATGCGAAAGATGCGGCAGGAGAGCATGTTTTGCGATACGTCCCCCAGGAAGCGGTCGGGGAGCTGCATCTGGAAGCTGGCGAGCTTTGAATCCAAAGATTTGAGGAGCGCGCCGTCCCGCTGGCTCTCCAGCACTTGGACGCGCTCGGCTATCGATAGGAGCTGAGAACGCCGCTGCTGCATCGCCGCTAGCAGGTCCAGCAGGCGTTTGTCGGCGCCGGCGCGCCGGATTTGCTCGCGTTCGCCGGCGGCCATTTCGACTTCCTCGACGCGGTATTCGAGCGGGATGGGGGCGGCAGGGACGCCGGCGGCGCTGAGGAAGCCGTTCAGGGTGAAGCTAATCCAGCCATTGGGAGTGAGCTGGCGCGGCAGCTCGAAATGGTGCCGGCCGACCTGGAACCCGATCGGATTCCGCGGCGGCAGCAGGAGAGGCAGGCGGAAGGTATGATTGGAAGCGTTGTAGCGGACATTGGCAATCAGCTCGGCGGTCCGCATCACGTTTGTCTGGGAGAGCCATGGAAAGGCCTCGGCGGGCGGCATCATCGGCTGGTCGAACTGAATCTCGACGAAGGTCAGCAGAGTGGCGGTGCTGCCGGACGGAGGGGCAATGGAGATAACCCTGGGCGGGCTGGATTGGGTGGCAGGCGGGGCCGGCTGGGTGCGGAAGTTCCACACGAATAACGCTGCCTGGCGGCCATCGGCCGAGTGGAAGCCTTCGATGGGGAATTGCTGGCGCGATTGGCTGAGCATCGTAACTCCCATGAGCGGCTCGTTGACCACGATACGCTGGAGCGCCCCCGGGGCGAGGCGGATAGGGATTGTGAACTCAAACCGGTTGGTGTCGTAGGTCGCGTCGCCGCAATCGAGGAACCCGCCGGATTTCCAGTTCAGTTTGAAGGACATCGGGTCCATGGGCTGGTCGAACCGCAGCCGCAGTTCGCCATTGGTGGCGACGCCCTGGCTCCCGTTAGGAGGCGCGACCGATATGACCTTGGGACGTTCCGGGTCCCTGGCCTCCACCGCGGCCGCTTGGTCTTCGGGCGACGCTGGCTCGGCGGCGCTTTGATTTACGGCGAGTTCGGGTTTCGCTTGTGCCAAGCCTGTTTGGCACGAAAGAGCCGCCGAGAAGAGCCACACCAACAGGCACGGAATGTTGGCTAGGCGAGCCCTGCCGCTAGGATGGTTTCTCTTCACACCAGGGCAGCAGGTAACAAACGCAACTGATCGTTGGCAAGAGACAAATCCAGCGAGGTATCCGGCACCAACGCGTTGGGAGGGCGAGCATCCCCGCGAGCCCTAACTTTCCCCTTTTCGCGAGGATAATTGGGCTCGCGGGGACGCTCGCCCTCCCCCGTGTCTTTGCCTGAGCCAGCACCTCGTGCTAAAATGGTGAGCTTTCCACCTGGCGCGGGCGCAGAACCAGCAGGAGAGAATCGAGAACAAATGAGCATGATGCAAACCAGCCGAATCGTTCAATGTGCGGCGCGGGCAGGCCTTTTGGCGCCGGCCGCCCCTTGTCCCAAAACGATGAGCGCAGGCCGGCGATGAAAACTGCCGCGACCGCTTTCCTAGCCTGGGCCGTCCTGGCGGCGTCGCCGGTGCTCGCTCAGTATAAACCCGTGGAGGGCGAGACTCCCTCCGCGGCGGCGGCGCTCACGCCCGCCATGCTTAAGAGCTTGCAGGAGGCCGTGCCGGTCACACCCGAACTGCGCGCCGGCCGGAACGCGTTGGCGAGCAATCGCGTCTACTCGCTGGTGATCAACCCGGACGTTGAGAACCGCGCGGACAAGCTCTTTACCCACGCGATCAAAGAGCCCGGCTCGATTGCCGACCAGCAGAAGTCCGGTCGGTGCTGGCTGTTTGCCGGCCTCAACCTGCTCCGGCCGGAGGTCATGGCCAAATATAAGATGAAGGACTTCATGCTCTCGCAGGCGTATGAGCAGTTTTACCAGGAGCTGGAGGCTGCCAACCGCTCGCTCGAGTTGGCCATCAGCCTGCGGCATGAGCCGATTCATAGCCGGCGCATGGACACCTTCCTCCAACACCTCATCAATGACGGGGGCAACTGGAACTACGTCCGTGCCCTGGTCCAGAAATATGGCGCCGTTCCGGAGTCGGTGATGCCGGACGCTTACGCGGCTTCCCATTCGGACGAGATGGTCGCGCTGATGTCGGCGCGCTTGCGCAAGGCGGTCATTGAGATTCGCCGCTCCGCCGAAGCGGGCGCGACGGTGTCGGACCTGCGCAAGCTGAAGCTGGGCGCGCTCCAGGACGTGTACAAGGTCCTGGCGCTGTGCCTGGGCCAGCCCCCCGACAGCTTCGAATGGCGCTACGAGACTAAGAAGGGCAAGCTCAGCCCGCTGAAGCGCTATACCCCGCTGTCCTTTGCCCGGGAGTTCCTCGATCACGACCTGGACAGCTACGTGAGCTTTGTCAATTACCCGGGCCAACCGATGCACGCCCGCCTGGAATGGGCCTGGGAACGCAACATGGCCGACGCGCCAAACATGGACGCCGTGAACATCAGCATGGAGGAGATGGTGGCCATGACGTCGAAATCCATCCTGGCGGACCAGCCCGTGTGGTTCGGCGCCAACTCGAGCGCCGAGGGCAATGTCGCCAAAGGCCTCTGGCTGGACGGCATCACCGACACCCGGGACCTGTTCGGAATTGATTTCACGATGAGCAAGGCCGACACCCTGGCCTACGACAACGGCACACCCGACCACGCCATGGTCATCACCGGCGTGGACATCCGGGACGGCCAGCCCGTCAAATGGAAGGCGGAGAACTCCTGGGGTGAGAAGGCCGGCGATAAGGGCTGGTTCATCATTGACAGCCAATGGTTCGACAAGCACGTGTTCCAGGTGATCATCCACCGCCGGTTCGTCCCGCCCGACCTGCTGGCGTTAACCAAACAGAAGCCGATCCTGCTCCCGCCCTGGGACCCCTTCACGGACTGGGTGAGCGGGCGTTAGTTTGAAAAACCAACCGAGCGAGGGCGAGCGTCCCCGCGAGCCCCGATTTCTCCTTTTGTCCTACTGTCGGGGCTCCTGCGGATGCTCGCCCTCCCCTGCAGGGCTTTTGGGCTCGCGGGCACGCTCGTCCTCCCGAACGGGGAGACTCGCTTGCCGGATCTCGTGCTTGGGCTATTGTCCACTGCAACCATATTGTGCCCCGAGACGAGCAGGAATCGTAGCCGTGCGAGCCATGTCATTTCAGGGAATGCTGCGGGATGTGGCGGCGCTCACCTTGCTGTCGGGCGCCCTGACCCAGGCAAACGTGCGCGCCCAGGATGCACCCGCGGGCAACGCCGCGCGCGGTCAGGCCTTTTTCCAAGCCAGTTGTGCCGTTTGCCACTCGGCGGAATTGGGGCCCGACAACACCGTAGTCATGAAACAGGGGCCGAGCCTGGTCGGCGTCGTGGGACGGCGAGCCGGATCGCTGCCGCATTTCAACTATACCAAAGCCATCCGGGAGTCGGGGTTTACGTGGGACACGGCCACCTTGTACCGGTTTCTGGCGAACCCGATGGTGGTTGTGCCCGGCACGACGATGCCCATACCGGTCGCGGACCCGGGTAATCGCGCCGATGTGATCGCTTATCTGGCGACGCTGAAAACCCCGTCGGGGGTAACCCTGAAATACGCACCCGTGTCCGAAGCGGCGGGCGGAACCGACCCGAACGACTGGCAGCTTCAGGCCCCGGGAGCGCAACATCATTTCACGCTGGCCGATCTGCCGAAGCCCTATGCGACCGCGTCGGCGGGCAACGCACCGGAAGTCGTGCCGGCGCCGGCGAACGCGACGCTCGCCGTGCCGCCGGGCTTCACCGTGAAACTGTTTGCCAAAGGCCTGCAGAATCCCCGGCTGCTGCGCACGGCGCCGAACGGGGACATCTTCGTTGCGGAGACCGCTCGCAACCGGATTCGCGTGCTGCGGGCAGCGGACGGAGCGGACGCGCCGCGGGTGAATCAGGTTTTTGTGGAAGGGCTACGAGCGCCGTTCGGGATCTCATTCTATCCGCCGGGGCACAAGCCGAAGTGGATCTACGTGGCCAACATCAATTCTGTGGTGAGATTCAGCTACCGCAGCGGCGACTTGCAGGCGCGCGGCCAGCCGGAGGTGATCGTGCCGAAGCTCACGGATGGCACCGGCGGCCACTCCACGCGCGACGTCGTGTTTTCGAAAGACGGCAAGCGGATGTTCATTTCCGTGGGTTCCGGCTCAAATGTGGCCGAGCACATGGGCCGGAAGACGCCCGAGGAGATTCAGGCCTGGGAGACCGAGCATGGCCTGGGAGCCGCCTGGGGACCGGAGACCCAGCGCGCCCAAATCCTCGTGACCGACCCCAAGGGACACCAGCCTCTGCGCGCCTTAGCGACCGGCATTCGCAACGGCGTTGGGCTGGCGGTGCACCCGGACACCGGTGATCTGTGGGTCTCCACCAATGAGCGCGACAGCCTGGGGGACAACCTGGTGCCGGATTACGTGACCCGGGTGAAAGAGGGCGGCTTTTATGGGTGGCCGTGGTTTTACCTGGGGAACCACGAGGACCCCCGGCATGCCGGTGAACGTCCCGACCTGGCCGGCAAGGCGATGGTGCCCGACGTCCTCGAACAGTCCCATTCCGCCTCGCTGCAGATGACCTTTTACCCGGCGGCTTCCGGAGCGGCGGCATTTCCAAAGGAGTACCAGGGGGACGCCTTTGTGGCGTTGCATGGTTCCTGGAACCGCACCATTCGCACCGGGTACAAGGTCATCCGCGTGTTGCTGAACCACGGGGTGCCCACGGGGCAGTACGACGATTTCCTGACCGGCTTCGTCGTGGATAACCGCAAGGTGTGGGGCCGGCCGGTCGGGGTGACGGTAGCCCACGACGGGGCGTTGCTGGTCACCGAAGACGGCAACGGGACGATATGGCGGGTGGCTTACGGAAGTAAATGAGGACCGGCGCCGGCTGGATCTATGGCTTACAAAGCGGGGGAAAGGGGCGGGATATAAAGGACTCTGGGGAATCGGCGCGCTCCAGCCAGGCGAGGCCCGTTGAGAAAGATGAAACGTACGCGAGGGCGGTCGCGCTCCCATCGCGTCGTCCCGTCCGCATGGGCGGGCCTCTTTGAGGGCGGTTGCCGGATGGGAATGTTCAGCGAGGATTCCTCTTCCCAGATCGAGATTTGGATTCTGCCGGTGTAACGTGTGTTGCAATGCGTCTTTTGCATGTTGGTGTTGATGTTTCTACGTTCTCGGGAAAGAGAAGGCTTAGTGCGCTGGAAAACTGCTCGAACAGGCACGCTTTGCTGATGAAGGCATCCGCGCCATGCTTGAGGCACGCCGCATGGCAAGCAGCGCCGTCGTGGGCCGAGGTTATGATGGACCGGATCGCCGGATATGTTTGGCGCAGGAGGTTGACCAGTTGCAATCCGTCGCGGCCCGGCATGTGAAGGTCGGTCAGGACGAGGTCGGGCTGGAGCCTGGCAGCCAAGGCGAAACCCTCCAGCCCATCCTGAGCCTGCCCGACGATTTGAACGCGAGGGAGGATTTCCAAGACGTGGACCAGGAAGGCCATGCTAATGGCGCTGTCGTCCACCAGCACTACGCGAATCCTGCGGGCCGAAACCGGCGCCGCATCATTTGGCGCGAAATCATTGCTCATGACGCCGTGACCATCGGGTACACGTGCGCTTCGGGGTATCAGGTAAACGCTGTATTTAGCGCATCCGCGCTCCCGGAGGCGAAGGGGCTCGGGGCGGAGCAGCGCAGGCTTCCAACCGGCAGGCGCTTGGACGTGAAACGACCTGCCGACTGGAAAGCCGGCGATGCAGCACGTTGGAAACCTGCGCTACGAGCCTTGAGAAGCGCGCTGCGGCTGGGGGGATTGCGGCAGAGGAGGGAAGAGAATCCGGAGCGGCGGCGGCCAGCGGCGCTGGCCGGAGAGGTCAGGCTTGAACGATCTGGTTACGGATAGCGTACCGGACGACATCGGCAGCCGAGTGGAGGTTCAGCTTGCGCATGAGGTTCGTGCGATGCGTCTCGGCGGTTTTGACGCTGATCCCCAGTGCCTCGGCCACTTCTTTCGTGGCCTTGCCCTCGGCAATGAGCTGGACGATTTCGCGCTCACGCGGGGTCAGGTCGGAGCCGGGCTGCGGTTCCGGATTGAGGTACCCCTGCAAGACCACCGCGGACACTTTGGGGGTGAAGTAAGGTTTGTGTTCGGACAGGGCTTGAATAGCGGCAACCAGGAATTCGCCAGCGTCGGTCTTCAGAATGTAGCCGCGCGCGCCCGCCGCGAGCATTTCACGCACCAGCTTCTCTGACTCATGCATGCTGAGAATCAGCACTTCGGCGCGCGGGACCGCAGCCCGGATCTGGCGCGTCGCCTCCATGCCATTGAGCTCGGGCATGGTAAAATCCATTACCACAACGTCAGGGCGCCGCTCGCGCGCTTCGGCCACTGCCTCGCGGCCGGTGCGGGCTTCGCCGCAGACCTCCCAGCCCGGATGGGCTTCGATCGTGGCGCGCAGCCCTTTGCGGACCATCTCATGGTCGTCGGCGAGAAGGATGCGCAGCCGGCTCATGGAACAAATCAGGCTGTTGGTGCCGGTTCCGGGGGCAGCCCGGACAGCGGCACGATCGCTCGCACCGTCGTGCCGTCGGGACCGGATTCGAGATCCAGCCGGCCGCCTAAAAGGCGCAACCGCTCCTGCATGCCGCCGAGGCCCACGCCCGAGCCGCCGCTCAGGGCCTCAATGCGCGCCAACTTCTCTGCTGGAATTCCCCGTCCCATATCCTGCACTTCCAAGCTAACCAATGCAGCTTGACGTGTCAAGCGGATTGTAGCGCGCGCACTGTGTGCATGTTTGAGCACGTTCGTCAGGCTTTCCTGGACGACCCGGAACAACGCGAGTTCCATGTCTTCCGGCAAGCGGCCAAAGTCCTTGGGCGCCTCCAAATCAACCGCAATGCCGCTGCGCGCCGTAAAGCCCTCTGCGTAATCCTCCACCGCTCCCGCCAGTCCCATCACCTCCAACAGCGGAGGATGAAGCAGATAGGAGTGGGTGCGAATTTCCTGCGCCGCCTGATTTGCCAATTGGATGCAGTCGCAACACAGCGCGTGGGCGGCGGGGGACGCTTTGGCGAGGAGCCCCTTGAGGTTAGCCAGGTTGACGGTGAGCGCGGCGAGGTGCTGGGCGGTTGTATCGTGCAGCTCACGGGCGAGATGGCGCCGTTCCAGGTCCTGCACCTGGAGCAGATGGGCCGAAAGCCGGTGCAGTTCCTCCTCCGCATGATGCCGCTCAGTCACATCGCGGGACACCACCACAACTTTGGCGACGCGGCCCTGCTCGTCGCGAATCACGCTGCCCTGCGATTCGATATGCCGCGCCTGCCCCTTCAGGTCCACCAGGCGGTATTCGAGCCTTCGCGCAACACCGGTCCGCACCGTTTGCTGGAACGCCTGTTCCACGCGAGCGCGATCTTCGGCGTGAACCTCGACAAAGGAAGACGTGCCGCGCAAGCGCCCCGGGTCACCCAACAGATGGCGGTAGGAGGGGCTGTTGTAGAGACGGTGACCTTGCAGGTCGAGCACGGCGACCAGGTCGGCCAGGTTGTCCATGATCAACCGGAATTGCTCCTCGCTCTGGCGCAATGTGTCCTCAGCCTGCTTCTGTTCGGCGCGCGTGCGCAGGGCGGTGATGCCGTAAGCAAGATCGCCGGCCAGTTGGGTCAGCAACTCCACTTCGCCGTCGTCGAAGGTCTGCGGTTCGGCGGCGTACACCAGCAGCGCACCCAGGACGCGGTCGTCGCCCTTCAGCGGCAACGAGGCGGAGGCGGCGTAGCCGCGTTGCAAGGCAGCCTGGCGCCAGGGGCCAAACGCCGGGTCGCTCACGAGATCCCGCATGACGACGGCTTGTCCCGTGCGAATGGCCGTGCCGGCGGGGCCACGCCCTCGTTCATTGTCAGCCCAGGTAGCGTTCACGGCCGCCAGGTATCCTGCCTCGAAGCCGGCCTGGGCGACCGGCCGCACCGATTTCGCCTCGTCCTGTTCCGCGAAACCGACCCAGGCCATGCGGTATCCGCCCGCCTCAACGATCAGGCGGCAAATCGCTTCGAGCAGGGCGGTCTCGTCGCCGGCGCGCACCAGCACCTGGTTGCATTCGCCGAGCATGCGCAACGTGCGGTTAATGCGCCGCAGCTCGGCCTCGGCCTGCTTGCGCTGCGTGATGTCTTCTACAAAGCCCTCTACGAACCCCCTCGCCTTACCTTGGCCGCGCACGGCTCTCATGTAGAGGTTGGCGATGAACACCGAGCCGTCTTTCCGGCGGTACTCGACCTCGTGGCGGACAAACCCGTCGCACCCAAGCGCCTCTTGCACCATCCTTTCGCGCTGCCCGGGACTAACAAAAAGTTGGCTGGACACGTCGGTTGCGGCAGCCAGAAAAGCCTCCGCAGAATCGTAGCCGAACATCCGCGCGCCGGTTGGGTTTACGCTGAGCAACCGCCCTTCGATCGTCGACTGGAAGATGCCCACGGGCGCATTCTCGAAGATACTGCGGAACTTCTTTTCCGAAGCGTCCAGGGCCTCGGCGGCCCGCTTGCGTTCGGTGATGTCGCGTGTGATCCCGATAATGCCAACAGGCCGGCCCTCGTCCGAGCGCAGGAAAGCAGCGGAAACCTCGGCCCAAAATGTGGACCCGTCCTTGCGCTGTTCTTCGGATTCGAAAGAGCGCATCCGCTCGGGGTCAAACTCAGGAGTGGTCGCCTTCGCAAGCTCTTCCTGGATCATGGCAGCGTGTTTGGCGGCTTGCTGCGGGGTGGCCACGTCCCGGTAGGTAAGCTTTACAAACTCCTCGGGCGTCCAGCCGTGGGTGCGCTCCGCCGCGGAGTTGGCATAAGTGAAACGGCCCGACAAATCCATGGTCCAGATCAGGTCCGGAACGCATCGGGCGATTTGGCGATACCGCTCTTCGCTCGCCTGCAACGCCTGCGCCGCCCGCTTGCGCTCGGTAATGTCCTGGAGCGTGAACTGCAGCAGCTGGCGCCGGCCGGACTGAAAGCTCATCAGATGCACCTCCGCGTCCCAGATCTCCCCGTTCGGACGCTGGTGGCGCCATTCGAAAACGACGCTGCCTTGTGCCCGCGCCTCGGCGATATAGAGCGTGGCTTTCTCGGGTGAAGGGGTGCCGTCGTACTGCACCGGCGCTGAAACCTCCGGCGGAGTCTTGCCCAGGGTCTCTTCGCGGGAAGCAAAGCGGTAGATTTCAACCGCCGCGCGATTGCAGTCTATGAACCGGTCGGTTGCGGCGTCCATGATGACGAGGGCAATCGGCGAGCTTTGGAACACCCGTTTGCGGAACGCCTCGCTTTCCTGAAGGGCTGCGGTGCGTAACTTGACCAACCGCTTGAGCGTAAGGCTCCAGGCCCCCAAGCCTAGAATCAGCAGCAGCGCCGCGACGGCAGCGTATCCCACGTAGCGCAGGTGGCGGCGGTTCCCAAGCGTCTGCCCGTACCATTTATCCTCGATGCGCTTAAGTTCCGCGGGCGGGATCGCGGCAAAGCCCTCTTCGACCGTCTTCAGCAAGGCCGCGTCGCCCTTCTTGACCGCGCGATGCAGCTCGCCGGTATTCACCGGCGCGGACTGTCTGAACTCACCCTCAAGCCCGAGCTTGTTCAGGTAGTAGAGAGCTGGGGGTTTATCCACTATGAACACATTGACCTGATGCCGGCTGGCCGCCTGGACGATGGCCTCGTAACTGTTGAAGGGCAGCACCGTCGTGATGCCGTTGCGCTTGAGCAGATCTACGGCGGCGTCGCCCGCCTTGGCGGCCACCGGAAAGCCTTTGAGCGACTTCAGGTCGGTGATGCCGGCGATGTCCTTTTGGAAGAAGATCGGCACGTCAATCCGGCGATACGGCTTGGTGAAATCCCAGTAGGCAGCGCGGTCCCGCGTCTCAAAGATGGTGTCAATGACGTCGAACTCGCCGGCCCGCATGCGCTGCAGGGCCTCGTTCCAATCCATGCCGTGGAGGTCGGCTCTGATGCCCGTCCGGTCCTCCCACAGCCGCCATTCATCTACCAGTATTCCCTGCAGCTTGCCCTCGCTGTCAGTGAAAGCAAAGGGCGGGTAATTGTTGTCCATCACCACTCGGATGGTGCGCCGTGCGGCGGGCTGGGCGACGGACGGCGCGACTGCGAAGAGCAATACCAGGAAGGAACAGACAACCGGAAGTGCTCCGGCACAGTGGCGCGTGGGGCGTTTTGTTCTGCCGAGGCTGGCGCGGCGGCGGTTGCCCGGCGAGCCTGGCGGGAGAGCGCGGAGTCGGATCGGCTCCTGTGACGAATCGAACCGCTTGCCTTCCAGACTGGCGCCAGCGTGCCTTGACCTGCTGCGACCTTGGGTCCGAGGGTTCATTGGGCCTTGGACATAGTCGGCCCGCCAACACGGGACCTGCAACTCAAAAAGAGCTTGGATCAGCCAGGGCTCTGGCCAAGCGCGCGTAGCCGCAAGGTGTGGGGCCGGCCGGTCGGGGTGACGGTAGCCGCTTTGCAAAGTGAGGACCGGCACCCGCTCGCCAAGCCAGGACTGCGCCACCGGCGACCTGACCATCCCGCCAAACCTGATGCGCGACCTGGCAAACGGCACCGCCTTGAAGCCCCTGCCCCCGAAAGTGGAGGAGCGCCTGCTCCAGAAGCTCGATCCGGCAGACTACCCGACGGAGGTGATCCAGGCGGCTTTCGAAGTGATGCGGCGGCACCGGAATTTCCGGGCCGCCTGGGTTTTTCGCGTTGCGGGCAGCCACCTCGAACCCGGCCACGGTCTGGCTTACACCAGGTTGTTCAGGCGCCACGCCGCATCCGGGAGCGTAGTAGAAAGACACCGGTTCGAATCTGGTGCGAGATGGAGTTCCGAGGCTTGGCTTGGGCAGACCGGAGCGAAGTGTTCTCTGTAAGCACCTGTCCCTAACCGGTTTACGCCTTGTACAAGCGGCGGTTCCAAGCCGAGAGACTGGTGCGATTCATGTGATACCCCGGTGTATCTCCCATGTGGCTCGACCCACATGGGAGATACACCGGGGTATCGCCGTAATCCGGTCGCGGCAACACCGCGCAGGCTGATGTGTAACCTGCTGCAGCGCAGAGGGAACGCGGGCTCTCCCATGAACGCCAAGGGCGTTCCATAAATCAGCTTGGGGTTTGCGAGGAACGAACTACCCCGGGTCCCTCGCCCGCCGCTGCATCAACTCTGAAAGAGTTGCATCTCTCACCGGGTGCAGGCTGTGCGGTGGCGAGAAAAGGATTCAACTCCTTCCGAGTTGACGGGAACTGCCGCGGGCGATGACCCAGGGTATCGCCTGGGCGCAACCCTGGGCTGAATGATAGAACGCCATTGGCGTTCTGAGTTGCGCTCTCCGGATAGGGTTCGCTGATCCCTTAAGCCTGGAAACGCCGCCTGAGCAGCGCCAGCCCGCCGAGCGCCGAACTCAAAAGCGCCAGCGTGCTGCCAGCATCAGGCACCGAGCCAAAGACCTGCACGTTGAAGTCAAAGGGCTTGTCCCAAAACTGGGCCGAGTTTTCCGATGTAATGGATGCCGGGTCCAAGCTCCCGTTGACGACATCCGCCAAAAGGATCATGCCGTCCGATCCCTGCTGCGGGGAACCGCTCAAGGCGGCGTTCGACCCATGTAGGTAAGGAACGACAAGCGCGTTGCCAGAGAAGTCTGTAGCGGTATTGCCAGTGCCATCGAGGAAGAAGTCGTAAGTCTGGCCGGGGGCCAACGTGATGTTGACCGTGAAGTCGAGCTGCCACAGATCATAGTAAAGCGGGGGCATGACGCCAGCGGCCTGGAAGTTGTTGTGACCATTCGCGTCATTGACGGCATATGTGGTGGCCGAAATCGTCCCGGCGGTTGATCCGTAAACTCCAGACCCGGCAAGTCCACTCAACAGCGTCGCGGTAGCAAGTGGGGAGACGCTCCAGAGCCGAATATCGTTGATGGACCACACGCTGGCGCTGGTGTTCACGAATGTGTCGCCCAGGACCGTGTAGTCATTTGGAGTGTATCCACCTGCCGAAAAGGCGATATTGGCGCGATTCGCACCCGCAGGATCGTTCAGGTTGGCAGTGGGCAGGCCCCGGTCAACAAGCACCGAAACAGCGCACACTGAATACACGCTGCTCAGCGCAATGGTCGTCAGAGCCAAAATGGCTGTCTTTCTTATGGCGGATTTCATATTTGAAGTTGTTTGAACTCGTATGGCTTTTCGCGTGAAGCGCAATGCTTGGCGAACCTGCTAGCTTGATTTAGGCCGGAATCGGACCGCACGCGGGCGATGGATGCATAACACATTTGTGCATAGGCATTTATACATTCCAATAAAAACACTCGCTGGTGGAAACGATCCTTTCTCAGAGGTGAGACTGTAATGGATTCCGACACTCCTCCGGGCGCGTCAGCAGTCAGGCTTATCGCGTTGTGTTCATTTGTCCTACAACCACAACCCTTTACGCACACACGTCGCCACTAATACCACTTTGTTAATTCCCCCGACACCTACTTCGCAGGCGAACGCCGTCTGGCCCGAGCTGTTCATACCTCCGCGCGCCGCAGCAACGCGCAAGGGTTCAAAATGGGAGCAGCCGACATGCAAGTAGCTGGGTTAGAACAATGGCTCTACACGATGAGCGGCCCGGCGACTCTGGCTTGGCCCCCTTTCTCTGGGAGGGCGAGCGTCCCCGCGAGCCCAAATATTCGGGGAAGGTCAGGGCTCGCGGGGACGCTCGCCCTCCCAAACAGCCATCTTCCAGACGTGCCTTTAGGCCTGCGCCACACCCGCCTTCCGCGCCCAGCGCAGTTTCGCCGGCGCCGAGCGAGGGTTGGCGTGACGTTCCTCCGGCGTCGGACGTATGACCTCACGGGCGATCTCCTCGTAAACGCCCTGGCGCAAACCCTCCGCAAATGCCTTCTTCACCCGGCGATCCTCGCCCGAGTGAAAGCTCAGGATGGCAACGCGCCCGCTGGGCTTCAGGCAAGAGGGCAGAAGGCGCAGGAGGGTGTCGAGCGCCGAGAACTCGTCGTTCACCGTTATGCGCAGCGCCTGAAACACGCGCCGCACGGCGGACTCACGCTCCTCGTCCCTGGCGCGCGGCAATGCGCGGCGGACGGCGTCGGCCAGCGCGGTGGTGGTGGCGAAGCGCTGCCCCGCGAGGAGACGCGCGAGGAGGCGCGCCTCGGGCTCGTCGGCGTTCTCCGCCAATAGCGTCGCCAAGGCGTCGGGGCGCAGTCGCTCCAGCACTGTCGAGGCCGGCTGACCCCGCTGCGGATTCATGCGCATATCCAGCGGCCCCTCGAATTTCAGCGAGAAGCCGCGCGACGGATCATCAAGCTGCATCGACGACACTCCCAGGTCGGCCAGCACGCAGTCTGCGCCGCCTAACCCGGCTGCCGCCAGCACCTGCGGCAGCCCGGCGAAGTTGCGGCGGTGCGCGGAGAACGTTTCCGGGCCAAAACCGAGCGCCCGCAGCCGGGCTTCGGTCCTCGGAAGCACGATGGGGTCGGCATCCAGCCCGAGCAGCCTTCCCCCCGGCTGGAGGCGCGCGAGCAGCTCCTGCGCGTGCCCGCCGTAGCCCAGCGTGCAATCCACCCCGGTCTCGCCCGGTTGCGGAGCCAGCGCGAGGAGGACTTCCGCCACCATGATCGGGCGGTGCGTGCCCGCCGGGGTCTTGCCGGCGGCGATTACCCTGGCGACCGTTTCCGCGTAGCGCTCCAGGTCATGCTCCTTGTACTTCTCCTCGAACCGCCGCGGATACTTGCCGGAGTATCGAGGGCGGCGACGATGCGGGGTTGGCGCACCATCCGGGACGGGACCGGGAAGCGGTGGGTCGGTCACAGCCGAAGCAGGATGCACCAGCCGTTCGGCGATCGCGAGCGACTTTTGGGGCGATGCCTGATACCGTTCCGCCGTCATGAGTTCCAGCCGGGTGGTGGTAGCCGGCGGTGGCGCGGCAGGAATGTTTGCGGCCATCGCCTGCGCGGAGGCCGCCCCCCGCGCTGAGGTCACTGTGCTTGAAAAGGGAACTCAGTTCCTGTCCAAGGTTCGCATCTCAGGCGGTGGACGCTGCAACGTGACCCACGCCGGTTTCGACGCCCGCGCGTTTGCCGCGCACTATCCCCGCGGCGGCCAGGCGCTGATCGGCGCACTCGAGCGGTTCCAGGCCCGCGATACGGCCGCCTGGTTTGCGGCCCGCGGCGTGCGGCTCAAGACCGAGGGCGATGGACGGATGTTTCCGGTGACCGATTCCTCGCAGACCGTCATTGATGGGCTGCTGAGCGCCGCCCGGGCCGCTGGCGTGAGATTGCTTGCCGGCCGGGGCCTGGAACGCGCGGCCAGGCGCCCGGGAGGCGGGTTCGATGTGACACTCTCCGACCAGGCATCGCTCGGCTGTGATCGCTTGCTGCTAGCAACCGGCGGATGTCGTGCTCCCGCCCTGGGCGGACTGGCGGTGTCGCTCGGCCACACGCTAGTGCCGCCGGTGCCGTCGCTGTTCACGTTCACGGTCCAGGCCGAATGGCTGAGGCGATTGGCCGGAGTCTCCGTGCCGGCGGTGGAAGCCTCGGTTCCGGGGACAAGGCTGCGCGAGCAAGGCGCGCTCCTGATCACGCACCGCGGGCTAAGCGGCCCTGCCATTCTCCGTTTATCGGCCTGGGGGGCAAGGGAGCTGCACCAGCGTAACTACTGCTTCCCGCTGCAGCTCAACTGGCTGCCGCACTTGGACCCGGAGGCGCTGGCGGCCGAGCTGCAGTCGCGGCGCGACGCGCAGCCGTCGCGGTATGTGGTGAACACGCCCCGGGCGCCGCTGACCGCCCGCCTGTGGGACCAGCTTGTCCTGGCGGCGAACATTCCGCGACCGACGCGGTGGGCCGAACTCTCCCGCCCGCATCGCCATCAACTGGTTCAGCAGCTCCTGCGCACGGAGCTGGCGGTTTCGGGCAAGAGCCTGAACCAGGAGGAGTTTGTCACCTGCGGCGGGGTGCGCCTGGACGAGGTGAACTTCAAGACCATGGAGAGCCGGCTCTGCCCGGGGCTCTACTTCGCCGGCGAACTGCTCGACATTGACGGCGTCACGGGCGGCTTCAATTTCCAGGCAGCTTGGACCACCGGCTGGATTGCCGGCCGAGCCATGGCCGAGTGAAGGCCTCAGTGCATCAGCCGGTAAAACCGGCTGCCCGCCACGCTATCCGTGATGCTGAGGCTCCCGGCGTTCGTCGTGCGAGGCCCCGCGTAGTTCGTCCAGGAATTCGACGCCAGCGAAGGCGTAGATTGCAGCGAATAACATGCCCCGGCGGCCGGCCAGGAGAGTACCAGGTTCGTGCCGACGAGCGCGGCCGCCAGGTCCGGCGGGGGCCCCGCCATGACCGTCACCTGGAAGCTGCACGTGTTGGTGTTGCCCGCCGCGTCGGTGGCCACCACAACGACGATATTGGTGCCCACCGGAAATGCGGTTCCGGAGGAAGGCGTGGCGACCACGTTGGACAGCGTGCAATTGTCTGAGGCCGACACACTAAAGCTGACCGTCACCGGGCACTGGCCAAAGGCAGTGACCGTGATATTGCTGGAGCAGGTGATGGTCGGAGGCGTCGTATCTATCAGTGTGGGCACACTCAGCGTGTTGGTGGCCGTGCAACCGGAGGCATTGCTGACGCGCAGCGTCAAACCGACACTGCCCGATGAACCCGCCGTGTAGGTCACCGTTTGGAGGTTGGTTGGCCCGGTAATCGTTCCGTTGGTGATGCTCCACGAGTAGGTCGCCGCGCCAGCGCCGGCCAGAGCCTGGTTGCCCGTTGAATTCGGGCAGGGCACGGGCGGTGACGGAGAGATCGAGGCGACGGGCATGGGATTGATGGTGATTCGATCCGCAGCCGTGTGATTTCCCGGCGTGGCGTCGCCGCCGCCGGAAAGGGTCACTTTGTTGGTCAGGCTGCCAGGCGCATTTGTCGCCACGTTCGCGAATAAGGTAATCGCCGGGTAAGACGTTCCCGCGGCGGTTGGATCGCTGCGCGTGCACGTCACCGTTTGATTGCTGATGACACAAGTCCAGCCGGAGCCACTGGCGGCGACGGGTGTCAAGCCGTTCGGGAAGGTATCAACCACCGTGGCGGGCACGGGGCCGCCGGTCGGCCCGGGCCCGCCATTGCTGACCGTCACGGAACACTGCGCTCCGCCCTGGCCCTGGCAAAAGTTGCCGCTATGGCTGGCGGTGACCGACAACGCGGGTGTATTGACCGTGAAATTCAAACTCCAACCGCCGCTGAGCCCGGCGCTGTTGGCATCTTCGACCAGAAGCTGCGCATACAAACTCCACGTGCCATTCCCGCTCACCGTGCTGGCGGTGGTGCCGCCAAAAACACCCGCCGCATTGGCATTCCCCAGGATCGCGGTCCCCGCTGGCTGAGCATAAGTGTAAGGGCCCCCCGGAGCCGGCGGCCCCACGCTGGCACTTTGGCAATCCACCGCATTGAACGGGCACGCCGGATAGGAGTTCGGACCACTCTCGCTCGTCGGCTTGAATGAGCCGCCGGCGACCCCGCTCGCGGCGCTGGAACTGGCCGTATCATCGAAGGTGACATCGAAGGGGCCGACGACCGAACTGCCACCCGCTCGCGAGAAGAAGTCCAGCGTTCTGCCGCCCGGGCCGACCAGCAGGAAGGTAAGCCAATTCGGCACGTGAGCATGGAATTGTTTAAGCGTAATGGTGAGGGCCTTGACGGTCCCGGGCAAGTTGGTGATGAAAATGTTCGACGGGTACGGCCCCGCCGGCCCCACCGAACTGTATCCGCCCGAGCTGGATCCGCCCGGAATAGCCACCGGTCCCGGGTTGTTATAGGAGTACTCGGGCGCCGAGGAATATAAGACCGTCGCCTCATCGATGCGTTGGTCCAGATGCCCGCTGCTGATACCCAGGTTCGTGCCGGAGTTGACTCCGCTGTAGCTGGCCAGCACGCGGTGTGTCCCTTCCCCAAGCCCGTTGGTGACGAACATCGCCACGCCGTTGGCGACCGGCACGTTCGCGGCCAGCGTGGTCAGCCCATCGGTAAAACTGACCGTGCCGGCGTTGACCTGCAGTCCTGAGCCGTCCGTGACGCTCACGGTGGCAGTATTGGTGATCGTGGCGCCCGCGAATGCCGGATTCTCCGACGACGTCACCACCGTCGCGGTCGGATGCGCGGTGGGCCGCATGGTAAAATTCAATGACCAGCCCCCGAGCGTGCCGGGCGTGCCCGTTGAGGTCCGATTAGCCAGAAACAAGCTCCACGCCCCGGTGGCTTCCAACCCGCCAAATTCGCCGAGGAGTGTCGCCGTGCCTCGGGGCGGTGCGGCATCGAAGATGACGGGGGCGGGCGACGGGTACGGGTCGGGCGGGGTGTTGCAGGACGGGTAGCAGATCAGTGAAGTCGGCAGGTAGATCCCGGAAGCCGGCACGGAATTCTGCGGTAGCGAATTGGTGGCGGCATCATCAAAGGTCAGCGTGAACGGAGAACCGGACCCGGTGCCGGCCGCCGCCGCCATGAATTCGCAGGCGGTTCCGTTGGGCGCCACCAGAATGAGCCCGAGGCCTTCCGGCGAACCGTAGTTCAAATTGGTGAGCGTAATGGTGATTCTCTGGATCGTCCCGGCCAGGGACGGCGCCCCGTTGGTCCCCACGTAGATCAGCGACGGGTAGGGCGTCGCGCCGATGCCGACCGAACTGCCGTTGGGAATGATGATAGTGCCTGGATTGCCGTAATTGGTGGAGGATTGCCCGGCTACGCTGACCGGCCTGAGCAGAACTGAAAGCAGGGCTAAGCTGGCGAACAGGCTCGAGCCGCGCCAACGTGCTGCCGGAGAGCCATGCCGCTGCCCGTTCAGGGGACCCACTTCGAAATAAGGCCTGCCAGGAACTACAAAGTTCATGCTGTTGTTCGTTTGCGCATCAATCCGGAGAAACAATCGAGGCCCGGCGTGCCTTGGCCTTCAACCTCCGTGGGAATTGTGGCAAAAACCTAATTCCACTCAACCGCCAGGTCAAACGCACCACCACAGGGCCGCGCCGTTTGAGAGGGCGAGCGTCCCTGCGAGCCCAAATATCTTTTAGAAAAGGGGAAAGTCAGGGCTCGCGGTGACGCTCGCCCTCCCGGTAAGGCCGTCATAATCCGCCGTCGCAGCAACGCGCAAGGGCGTAAAAAGTGAGGACGCGCACCGGTTGAGGCGAAGGGATCCCTCTGGAGTCTCTCCACTACCCCTCCCATACCCCTCCTGATGCACACCGGAGGTTCAAATTCAACCTCCGGTGTGCATCAGGAGGGGTGGTGGAGGGGTAGTGGAGGGGTTCCAGCCTGCCCCGGATTACAGGAATTCGACAAGCCTGAGCTGCGTATGTTGCTGAAACTCAGCGTCTTGCGGCCGATTCGGTTGCCGAAAACTGGCAGCCGCTATCCGTGACGAGGTTGTGTAGCAGGGGGGATACGAAAGGCGCCGACTTTTCTGTTCAACATGCTGCCGATATTGGTCCTGCTCTTTCATGGCTTGGGATTAGTTCCTGGATGAGGGGGAACTGGCGTCGGGGGAATCGTATTTGGAAGTGGACGATTTACCGTGCTCTGGTTCAGCCCCTGAGGCATCTGGGGCGGAGGGACAGGAGGCGGCCGCAAGCTCCCGCCCGAGATGCCCGCGTTAGGAAGTGCCGTCGGGGGGATTGGATTCGGAAAAGGACGGTTTGCCGGGTTTTGGTTTAGCCCCCGTGGCATCTGTGGTGGAGGTACGGAAGGCTGCCGCAGGATCCCGCTGGACGTTGTGTTAGGAGCTGGCGTCGCCGGGGCTGGATTAGCCGCGGGCGCGTTGTTGTCTGTGGGAGTTCCAGGAATTCGCCTTGTGGCGCCGGCTGGGGATGAAGGGGTAGCTGAGTTAGGCTGCCCAAACACATGAGCCGCCGTGAATAAGCCAACTACGATGAGCAACGCGATAGATTGATTCTTCATGCCCCCTTCGCAGCTTGGACCGTTCCAAGGCATCGTCAGGCGGCGGATCTGACGGAGAATCTCCCCTCGGTCGAGAGGTCTCGTGCAAATTGCAGCTAAAACGAGATGCAAAGTGCAGGCCCGCCCCGGGCCGTAACCGGCCGAGCCACGAAATGGGCCGGCGCCAGTCTTTTCGGTCTAATTAGCTCTTTCCTTTTCAGCAGGCCACTGCTACGTGTACGGGTCAAACAAAGGCAGCGGCATGGACCATGAAACAGCCATACTCCTGGTGGATGACGATCCCGATCTCCTGCAGTTGTTTTCAGAAATCCTGCGCGGGGAAGGCTACCAGGCGTGGGAAGCACGAACCGGAGCGGAGGGTCTCGACCTGGCCCGCGCCAAGCGCCCCGAGTTGGTGCTGCTGGACGTCGTGCTCCCTGACCTCAGCGGGGTGGAGATCTGCCGGCAGATTAAAGCCGACCCGGCGCTGTCGGATGTGGCGGTGGCATTGTTTTCCGGGAGGGCCACCAGCACCGCAGACAAGGTTGATGGCCTCGAGGCTGGGGCAGATGATTACATCGCCAGGCCGGTGGCCCCGCACGAATTCCTGGCGCGGGTCCGAACGATTCTGCGGCTCCGGCACACGACGGCTGCCCTCCGGGCCAGCGACAAGCACTACCGCCAACTGGTCGAAATCCTGCCCGAGGCCGTTGTCTTGCTTGACCTGCAGGGCCGGTTGGTTGAATTCAACCCGCAAGGGGTTGCGATGCTGGGCTATGCTGTCCCCTCCGAGTTGCTGGGGAAGAGCGCCTTCGACCTGACGTTGCCAGAAGATCACGAGCGTGTCAGGGCAGACATCGCGACCACGCTCGCCTCCGGAACCCTGCCCAAGACCGAGTACACGTTAATTGGGAAGGACGGCCGCCATTTCCCCGCGGAGTTGAGTGCGGCAGTATTTAGGGATCTCCACGATCAGCCGGCCGGCCTGGTGCTGGTTGCCACCGACATAAGCGAACGATACCGGACGGAGGAGCAGATCCGGCTGCTGGTTGACGCGATCCAAAGCACGACGGAGCTGATCTCCGTCACGGATCGCGAGAACCGCTTCACCTTTGTCAACCGGGCGTTTTTGGAGGCCTACGGTTATGCATGGGAGGAGATTCTGGGCAAGACGCCCCATCTCTTGTACTCGCCGAAAAACCCGCCGGGGATGTGCGAGCGCGTGTTCCAGCAGACGTTTGAGGGTGGCTGGAAGGGTGAGATACTTAACCGCGCCAAGGATGGCAGGGAGTTTCCAATCTGGTTGAGCACCTCTCAAATCCAGGGCGACCGGGGCGGAATAATAGGGCTGGTGGGCGTGGCAAGAGACATCAGCGATTGGAAGCGTGGAGAGCAAACGAGGGCTGCTCTTTCTCAACTGGGTTATCGCCTCAGCACAGCCCTGGCGCCCGATCAGGCGGCGAGGATCATTTTTGAGGTCGCGTCGGACCTCCTCGACTGGGATGCGGGCTACGTGGCTCTGTACTCCCAGGCCGAAGACCGGATCACCCCGGTCCTGACCTTCGACACCGTGGGCGGCAAGAAAACGCCCTTCCCATCCGACGGCCCGTCCTCCCCGCCGACCCCTTTTATGCGCCGGGTCATCGAGGGAGGCGCTCAGCTCGTGAACGAGGCGGAGCGGCCGCGCGGCAGCGAGGCATTCGTTCCGTTCGGTGACTCGAGCCGCCGTTCGGCTTCCAGGATGTTCGTGCCCATCCATTACGGCAGTGCCGTGATGGGGCTTCTCTCGCTTCAAAGCTACCAGCCGCAGGCGTACACGCCGCAGCATTTAGAGCTGCTGCAGGCCCTGGCCAACTACTGCGCCGGCGCGTTGCGGCGCATCGAGCTCACGGAAGCCCTGCGCCAGGCCGAGGCCAAGTACCGCAACATCTTTGAGAATGCGACGGAGGGCATCTTCCAGACGACCCCCGAGGGCCGGTTCCTCAGCGCCAACCCCGCGCTGGCTCGGATGATCGGGTACCCGACGCCCGACGCTTTGATAGCCGGGGTGACGGACGTCGAGCATCAGCTCTACGTGAAGCCGGAACGGCGGCACGAGTTCCAGCGGATGATGCAGGAGCAGGGGACCGTCCGGGGATTTGAGCTGGAGCATTACCGAAAGGATCGCAGCACGATTTGGGTTAGTATCAACGCTCACGCTGTGCGCGAGGGCGACAGCGGCCGCGTCCTGTTCTACGAGGGGACGATCCAGGACATCACCAAGGCCAAACGGGCCGAAGAGGCGCTGCAGATGAGCCAGGTCCTGCAGCGGGCGATGCTGGACAATATTCCGGACCCGGCGTGGCTGAAGGATGAGGAGGGACGCTTCCTGGCTTGCAACGAGCCGCTGGCGAAGGTCTATGGCCGACCCCGGGACCAGATACTCGGGCGGACCGTCTTCGACCTCATCCCGCAGGAGGCGGCCCGTTTGGCTCGCGAGGACGCGGAGGTTCTGCGGTCCGGCCGCCCCGCGGTGACGGAGGCCCCGTTAACGCCGCCTCAGGGACAGGAGAGGTGGTTCGAGACGATCAGGTCACCGCTGCTCGACGAACGGGGGCACGCCATCGGCACGGTCGGGATCTCTCGGGAGATCACGGAGCGCCGGTGGGCGCAAAACGTGCTGAAGGCCCAGTGCGACTTTGGGCTGTTTCTAAGCGCCACCAGCGATTTAAACGCCACGGCTGACCGCCTGCTCCAACTCGCGCTCGAGACGGAGGCGGTTGACTGCGGCGCCGTTTACCTGGTGGATCCCAAGACGGGCGCGATGGACCTGGTGCGCGCGCGCGGGCTTTCCGCCGACTTCGCGCGCAACGCCGCGCACGTGGCCGCGCACCCCGACGAGGCCCCGCGGAGCTCACCACGCCCCCCCGAGCGCCCCCGGATACCTCTGGTCGAAATCGTGCGGCTGCTCCGGTCCGAAGGCCTGCAGGCCCTCGAGCTCATCCCACTACAGCACGGCGGGATCATTGTGGCTGTGCTGGCCGTGGGTTCTCGTGTCCAGCGGGAGATCCCGCTCCGGTCCCGCCAGGTGATCGAAGCGATCGCCACCCAAACCGCGGGGGCCCTGGCACGCGTCCGGGCGGAGGAAGCCGCGCGCACGCAGCGCCAATTGCTGGAGAAGACCTTGGAGAGTCTTTACGCCGCCGTATTCATCGTGGACGCCCGGGCCGCCACCATCCAGGAATGCAACAGCGGAGCGACCCGGATGTTCGGTTATGGGCGCGAGGACTTCGTCGGCCAGAGCGCTGCCATGCTGCACAGGGACCGGGCGGCGCAGGAGGAATTCCAGCGGCACCTGCAGGCCGCCATAGCGGGAAAAGGGCTCGCGCGCGAGTTCGAGTTCACGATGCGGCGCCGGGACGGCTCGGCTTTTCCCACCGAACAGCACCTCGCGCCCATCCGCGACGAGGCGGGGAAGGTCACCGCCTGGGTGTCCATCATCCGCGACATCACCAAACGCAAGCGCAATGAGGAGGAGCTGCGCGAGGCTTCGCGGCGGATCATCGAAGCGCAGGAGGCGGAGCGGCTGCGGGTGGCGCGCGACCTCCACGACGGCGTCAACCAGCTCATTGCGTCCGCCAAAATGCGCTTGCGCAAGGTGCGCGACATGGCTGCCGGTCTCGGCCCCGCGGGGCGCGAGATACTCGATCGCTGCGACGGGTTGCTGGTGCAGGCCCTGGAGGAGAACCGGCGCATCGCCCACGACCTGCGGCCGAGCGACCTGGACGCGCTCGGGCTGGCGGCCGCCTGCCGCAGCCTCTGCAGCGAGCTCCGCTCCCGCACGAGTATGGCCGTCGAATGCAGCCTGACCCGCCGCGCAGAGAGCCTGCCTCCGCCCGTGCGATTGAACCTCTTCCGCATCGTCCAGGAAGCCTTCACGAATATCGAGCGGCACGCCCACGCTAAAACGGTGCGGCTGCGTCTGTCACTCCAGGGCAATTCCCTGGTGTTGAGAATCCAGGATGACGGGCGAGGATTCGAGGTCCGCCAGGCCAATCCTGCCCGGGCGAAGCGCCGCGGCATCGGGCTAACCAATATCCGCGAGCGCGCGGCGTCCCTGGGGGGGGCCTGCCAGATCGAGTCGGCGCCAGGTCAGGGGACGACGCTTACCGTACGAGTGCCCTGCGACAAGCCTGCCTGACCTTGGCGAGCGGGTCAGGCCAACCCGGTCTCCACCCAGCAAACAGCGTATCGAACCAGTTCGTTGTCGTGCCTCAGGCGCAGCTTTCCGCGAATCCTCCGGCAATTGTCCCGGACGGCGGTTGGGCCCAGGTGGAGCTGGCGGCCGATCTCCGGGTTGCTTTTCCCCCGCCCGAGCAACTCCAGGATCTCGAGCTCGGCATCCGTGAGCTGTTCGAGCCCTCGCGTCACCCGCTTTCTCTCGGGTTTCGGCGCTCCTTTGTGTCTCCGGGCCAGCACCTGCTCGCTGACGTAGATATGCCCGTCAAGCACATCGCGAATCGCGTGAACGACCTCCTCCGGGTCCTCCTGCTTCATGATGTAGCCGTCACCCCCGGCTCGCAGCACCCGGTCCGCGTAGAGCGCCTCATCATGCATGGACACCACCAGCACCTTTACCCCTCCGTTCCGTAAGCGAAGCTCTTTGACCAAATCCAGGCCACTCTTGCCCGGCAGGGAGATGTCCACCAACACCAGGTTCGGCTTGAGGCGGACGATGTCCTCAAGCGCGTGCTCGGCGTCGCCCGCTTCGCCGCAGACCGTCAGGTCGGTTTCGCTGTTTACAATGTGTGCCAGGCCTTCGCGAAACACCGGGTGGTCCTCCACGATGAAGATCTTTCGCGGAGAGAGGCTGGCTGGTTTGCTACTCTGAGCTGTCGCGCCCTTCATATCTGCACGCCTTTCACTTCCTGGATGAACTTGAGTATCACAATCGAGCTGCGGCGGAAATTAAACAGCCAGCATCCACGCTCAGGGGCGACCGCCGATCGCGCCCCGCGTGGTGCCCCAAGCAAGCCCGGCACTATTCACGCCAAACATTACTCCCGCTGCCGAGGACGTCAAACCGATTTGTAACTAATGGGCAGTGCGCGGGTAATCTTCCCGGCGCGGTCCGCTCAAGGCCGATCAACTGGCCCTGGTCCGCGGCGGGCGCGCCAAAGCTTCCCGCAACGGCCGGCCCCGCCTCGGGAGGGCCGGATTCCGCCGGGCAAAAGGCCATCGCGGGCGTTCGCCTACGGATAAACCGAGCGATAAAACCGCTGCGCTGCTGCGTTCGTATCAATGAACTGAAAAAGACCGGACGGGTCTGCCGTCGCCGTGCCCAGCGTCTGCCAGTTGCTTCCGCTCAGGTCCGGGGCAAACAGCAGCCGATTCGACTGCCCGGGAAGGCTGTACCCGTTGATAGCGAACCAGTCGTTTGTCACCGCGCTGATCGCCAGTTGCGCCGATGTCCCCAGGATCCGCACGTTGGCGACGGTCGAATTCGTGACCAGCCCCCCGCTGCAACTTGCGCGCGCGCTCACCGCGTAAACTCCCACCGGCGCGTTGCTCCAGGTCAGGCCGTAGGGCGGCAGGAGAGGGGCGTCGCCGATCTTCACGCCGTTCGCATAGTAGGCGACGTTCGTGATGCAGTTGGCCGGGTCGAGCGTGTTGGCTGAGAGCTGGATATTGGTTGGCGCGATGAAGAGGGCGCTGTTCGTGGGTTGCAGCAGAATGATGGCAGGGGCACCGGCGCTGCCGTCGAGGCTCTGGAAGATGCCCTGGCTGGCGTTGTAATAGCTGCCGCTGCCGCTCACCTCCAGCTTCACCGCCCGGACCATATAGACGTTGGTAGTCACCGACGAGACGGTGTAGCTGCTTCCGGTGACCAAATTGGTGGTCAGCCGGCTGAATGGTCCTGCGGCCGTTGGCGCGCTATAAACGTAGTAGCCGAGCACCGTATCGGGCGAAGCGTTCCAGCTCAGGTTCACCCCGCCTGCCCCATCGGTCACGATCGTCAGGGCGGAAGGCGGGGCGACGATGTGCATCCGCAGCGTCGGGTCGCCCATCAAAGCCACGTGCACGTAGCCGTTGTCTGTATTGAAATCGTAGCCCCCCTGAGCCACGCCGAGGTTGTTCTGGCTTACGAGCGCGCTAAAGCCGATGGTTTGGCCCAGCCCCATGTGGTGAAACTGCCAATAGGGCCGGCCCGACCAAACGCAGGTTAGGGTGTAAGTAGGCGTGGCGAGGGCTGCGCGCATAAAATTGTCCTGCGAATCCCAGTCGCCGAAGTAGCTGCCGAAGAACATTGTGAAGACCACTTGAGGATCGGCCGTAGCGAAATCTGCGGTGGCTCCGACGCCGCCACAACTCGTGTAAGTCCCAGGGCCACAGCCGTAGCCCCAGAGGCAACTGTTCGTGGCGAGTGGGCCAAACCAGTCGGCACCCGCTAAAGTGTTTGTGGCGCCAAACAGAGGGGCGAAGTTCCGCCAACCGGTCACGGCCAAGGGTTCGCCCGTGGACAGGCCAAAGTTGTCGTCAATCCAGCCTTGGCGTTGGGCGCTAATCGCTTTGGTCCGGAAATTGTGGTCCTTGTTCAGGTACTGGCGCAGCGACTCCGTCTCGCTTAGGGGAATCGACGGCAGGTTCGCCAGATCAACACGTCCGGCCTGCAAGGTCAACGGGAGCGGGAAGATGCTTTGGTCAAACTTGCCGTCCCCAGGCAAGTTCCAATTTCGGGTCTCGGTGGCGCCGTTAGTACTGACGAACGAATCGCGCCAAAAATATACGTCGTACGGCACATCGCCATAGTAACCATCCGCCGGCCAGGCTCCGAGGTGTTGCGGGACATGGCCGTCCGGCGCAATGACACCGGAATACGGAACCGGCAAGTGACCGAGAATAAACACCGCTATCACATTTGCCGGATCCGCATTGTAATCGCCCCGGACTAGCGCCTTGGCATTGGCGAGTTCGTTCGACCGCGCCGCCCACACACTGGAACTGGTATTTGCTGGATCCACTACCGAACGCGCCACGTCGTGGCGCAAAACCGTCCACCCGTCCCCGACCAGATCCTGCTGCAGCCGCCCCAACTCATTCGACAGGCCCGAACTTTGGCTGCTGTCCACTAGCAGAACGATTTTTCCCCTGGAATCAACCAGCGGCGCCTGGATACCAGCATAAACGTAGCCTTCTCCATAATAACCGGAGGCTGTTTTGCTCACGCGATACTCGTAATTGCTGCCGGCCACGACGCTGGCATCGGTGTAGCCGGCAGCCGCTGCCCCGAGAGAGGCGATACCGCTGCCCCAGTTGTTGGCCCCGAAGGATTCGCGATAGACGGTGTAGCCGGAGGCGCCTGGGTCGGCAGGCCAAACCAGCGAGATCTGAGGCGGGTTCGTCTGCACGATGGCGCTGACGCGCACAGCGTAATCGGATACAGCTACGGCCAAGAGGGAGATAGTCGTTCCGCCCAGCGCTCCGCAAATCAGGGCCAGACGTGCCGTTCGCCGACTGAGCATACTTGAGCGTAACAGCAGAGTTTTTTCGGTAAAGGAGAATCCGATCGCCACGGCCCAAAAGTGCATCAAGATGTCCCCAGATCGCATAGATGGCGACGCGCACTTGTAGTTTAATCACACATAGTTAATGCAGTGGTGCGGACGTAGCGTAAACAAGAGAAGTGGATGGGGCAGAGAGAGTTTATGAATAAAACGAAATACATCGCTCAGGCTCTGGCACTGGCAGCTGTGAGCGTCTTGGGTGTCGGCGCCGCCAAAGCCGCAATGGTTGAGTACCAGATTGGCGACGGGGGTTTGGAGAGTTTTAACATAACCTATAATTATGGTCTTAATTTAAATACGACCATAGGCGGAGCCTTGGCCGGCGGCATCGCCATTACCAAGGTCGCTGGCGGCTCGCAGCCGACGGGATTCCCTAGCACCTACACCACGGTTTGCACGGATATCGGAGGTACTGTGTACTTGGGCAGTACGTATGGATACGATCAAGCCAGCTTCGCTGGGCAGAAGGGAATCGATCCAAACTGGGGGCTGGACGCATATGATGGCAAGTATTCTGCGGCACTTCTGTCGGGCGAGCAGGGGAAGGCGATACAAAACGCCGCTTCTATTTTTTACAACAATTTTACGGATCTAAGGGCCGGCACTGCCACTCAGAAGGCAGCCGTGCAACTCGCGGTTTGGGCGGCAGTTTATGACACCGATCTCTCCGGCAGCGTGGAAGGTATCACATACAACTCGTCAACGGGAAACTACTCGTTTAGCGGTGGGCGGTTTCAGGTAACCAGTGGAGACCAAGCAGCGATCAACTTGGCAGCCAGTTGGCTCAAGGGTCTGACCGGGGGTTCTACCTATACGGGAGACCTGCTTTATCCGGACCCCACGTATCAAGGCAACGCCGATGGTGCACCCGTTCAAGAGCTGCTAATCAGGACCCAAGACGCCGCTCCCGTTCCCGAACCCACGACGATGATCGCGGGGGCCTTGCTCCTCCTGCCGTTCGGGGCCAGCACCCTCCGGGTTCTGCGCAGGAACCGCACCGCCTAACGGCGTTTTTCCACGTCTTTCTAATCAGGCCGGCCCTCTAAGGCAGGCCTGATTGCTTTTGTGGGGTCGGCCGGTTGGCGCGCATCAAGCTTCCAGTTCTGTCCAAACTCGTCATCGGAAAGACGCGAGTGCGCAAAAGCATACAGCAAAGCTGGGCAATTCACTCGCTCTATCCTAAACATTATGACTTACGACATTGCTACTGAGACACCTCACTCCTGCGTTTCTTGGGCTCTCTTGTGCCATTTCGCGGTCCAATCCCCTGCATGTCTCCTTTACAACCGTCTCCTGGTTACGGGAGCAGAAGCACGCGATAAAACCGTAGCAGGTCCGGGCCTATGGTGTCGAGCACTGTCATCGCAACATTGGTCGCCGTCACCGCGCTCCTCAGGTTGCTCCAACCGGACGCGTTCAAATCGGTTTTGTACTGCACCTGGTATTGTTCTCCAGCAGCCGCGCTCCAACTCAAAGCCAGCGCGCCACCCGTTTGCGTCGCCTGCAGAACCGGCGGCGCCGGGGGCGCTAGGGTAAGCCGGAAGAGGCTCCCGGAACCGTTTGCGCCCCCGTAAGCAGTTGTGCCATAGAAAGAGCCGTCAGTGCCTTGCACCAGCCCGGCTTGCGGCGAAGCGCCATTGGTGCCGTTAAACGAGACGAGGGTAGTGAGCGTGCCACCCAGCTTGAGCATGAATAGCGTGCCATAACCGGAGCCGGACTGATTGGTATAGGCGCCACCGGCGGTTGTCGTGCCATAGAGATTCCCATCGGCAGCCAATAGCAGAGCCGCTTGAGGATAGGCGCCATTCGTGCCATTGAATGCGGCCAGCGTGGTGAGGGCGCCATTGGTGGTCAGCTTGAATATCGTGCCACAGTTGTTCGTGCCGCCAAAAAAAGTCGAGCCGTAGAGTACGCCGTCGGTGCCCTGGACGAGGCCGCCGTATGGATTACCGCCATCGCCGCTTCCGCTGAAAGAGTGGAGGTAGGCCAGCTCGCCGTTGGTCGTTGCCTTAAACACCGTGCCGTGCCCGTTGGTGCCGCCTTGGAACGTCGTACCATAGAAATCTCCGCCGGTGCCCTGCACCAGGCCTGCATAAGGGCTATAGCCGCTGGAATCAAACGAAACCAACGTGACCAACGCGCCGTTCGTCGTTATCTGGTAAATCGTGCCGTGGCCATTTGTGCCTCCCACAACCGTCGTGCCATACAGGCTGCCGTCGTTCGCCCGTAAGAGTCCGCTTTTCGGGTAGATACCGTTGGTGCCCGTGAATTGGGCCAGCGTGGCGAGGCCGCCGTTGGTCGTCACGCCGAACACCAAGCCGTCCCCGCCCACGCCGCCAGCGTAGGTCGTGCCATACAGATTCCCATCCGTCCCTAGCACCAGCCCGGCCCTCGGATTGGCGCCATTGGTGCCATTGAACCACACCAAAGTGGTCAGCCCGCCCGAGGGAGCCATCTGGAATACTGTGCCATAGCCGTATGCGCCACCGAAGGCTGTTGTCCCATAAAATGTTCCGTCCGCGCCCTGAAGTAGCTCGGCTTCGGGATTTGCCCCATTGGTGCCGTTGAACGAGGCCAGGGTAACGAGCGTGGCGCCGCCTTGCGTACAGGTTGCAACCAATCCCACTGCCAGTATCGTCCCGGCGAACCACTGGTACCGTGTGAGTGGTTTCATGGCACCAGGAATGCACCCCTCGGCTTGCCCTCTGTCGCCTGCTTTCATTCTCGACATGCTGAGGGTATTCCTTAGACTCAGGCCGGCAAGCTTAATTGCCGCTTAAACGGAGCGCCATGTCCCGCTTTTGATGAAGCATGTGTCAGGTTTTCCTGGCAAACCGGGATCCTGCCCAGTCCGGCGTTATGACGCTTATGGTTACGGCGGAAGGATCGGTAGTGCGTTGGCACAGGAACAAGCGCTAACCATCAAGAACGCAGCCTAAGCCTGCTACGACAACCTCGGAGACCTGGCGGCGGAGATTGCCGCTTGAAGGCCGCCGTGCAGTTGACGGTGCCGGCAGCCACCTACAAGACCGCCGTTAACAGGAACGTGCAAGGAATCAACTACGCCAATTCAACCGAACACCACTCCTGCAGCGGCACGCGACTTCAGGCGAGCACCGAAGACCGAACGGCCATCAACCAAGCAACCATTGGGTTGCCACCTTCAACGCGAGTTCCAGGGCAACCCTCCCGTATCGGGCTTCGCAACACCCGCTTATCGCTGACGGTCAACACGTATCGGAATTCCGGGTCCTGAGTCTGCTACGACCGTTCCCGGCACGTTGCTGCCCCTGCCGCTCGTGGCGAGCACCCCGTGTTCTGCGCAGGAGCCGGCTGGCCTCACGTTCGGGTCATCCCCGTTTCTGCTCCTTTTCTCTCGCATCATGCTGGCCTCATAGCCGGCATGCTTCCATTTGCGGAGCTGCTTCCACGGCGCCATGTTGGCTTGAGTTCAGGCTGCGGGCATCATTGGCGGATCAGATTCCGAGACCGGCCGCCGGCGTATCCTGCCGATGCGGAGGCACGCCGGTTCGCACGGGCGGCAGGTGCTTGGATTTGTGTCAGGGCCTTCCAACTCGTCGGCAGACCGTGCCGCACCTCACCCGGTTGTAGTGCGACGTGAGAATCCGACAAGCCCGTTGTTATCATCGTCTTTTTGTTGGCCACCCTCGGCCTTCTGCGCTCCTCGTCGGAGTTCTCCCTTTCGGCCCATGTCCGAAAGGCGATTCAACATGTCCCACCATGGGAGAGACAGAGGCGCCACCTTCGCGTGAGATACTCTTGATTTGCGACAGGTCCTGTTCATCTGCACGAGTCCACTGGATGGTTGGGCACAATGAGGACTTGTATAAGGCACCGAGAAGAAGATGTATTTGCGAAAGCTAGCCGCTTTGTTGGTGGTTTGCATTGCCGCGGCGCCGGTAACTTACGCCGGCCTTATCCTCAATTTTGATGATTTGCCCAACTCGACCGCGGCAGGCGCAGCACTGCCCTCCGACTATTACGGGTTCACCTGGGAAGGCGACTGGCGGTACATGAGCGACGCCTATTATGTGCCGGGCATCGCTCCCACTGCCCCCAACTTCGTTTATAGCGCAGACGGCGGGCCGGGCACGATCGCCCGGACGGACGGGGCGACGTTCGACTTCGAAGGGGCGTATTTCTCGGCTTGGGCAGGCAGGCTTTCCGCAAGCGTCACGGTGCAGGCGTGGGACGGGTCGGTGCTGGTCGGTACGGAAGTCTTCAGCGGCCTGAATCCTTCGGCGTTTAATTTCCAAAGCGCCAGCCTCAACAACGTTGACAGGCTCGTCTTCATCAACGATGGAACTCCAGGCGACCTGTGGCTCATGGACGGCTTTTCCGACGCCCTGCACGTCCCTGTTCCCCGAACCGACAACGATGATCGCCGGTGCGCTGTTGCTCCTGCCGTTTGGGGCGAGCACGCTTCGAGTTTTTCCGCAAGCAGCGCATGGTCTAAGAGCCATCCCTGCCGCCGTTTTGGCCTTCCCCACCCAATCAGGCCGACCTCGGAGCCGACCCGATTACTTCTTGGGTGCCAGTTTAGTTCGGATGCGGCTCGCGATATAAGGGTGCGGCGTGCATCGAGCCCGCCCCTCGAGACTACGCCCGCACATCGCTCGCCAGAGGCTGTTGTATCACGCCGACAAAAGGCGACTGTTTCCGGCTGGCAGGATTTCCGAGGCGATCCACGAAAAGCCGATACGCGCCCAATGTGGCGCACGGTCCTCATTTGCGCTTTACATTCTCTGGGTCGCGACTGGCATCCTAAGCGGCATGACGTGCTTAGAATCCGTCGCCCATACCCGGCCCCCGCAGAGAGAAGAAGCTCAAGCAGTACTGCCAGGCCGAGGGGATGCTGATCACCCTTCGTTGCTACCGGGCCGTGGCACCACTTACGGGGCAAGACGGTGATCTTTGATAAGCTGCTGCTCGCGGGCGCTCATGTGCCTTCAACTCGTGCCGGATCAGAGGCAATAGGTACAGCAGGACGAGCATGTGGTTAGGGTCTATCGAGCTCGGATAGCAGCCATCGCGGCCTGCGATGACGATCGCCGGGCAGAGGGCTGCATGCTGGTAGAGCCGGGTTGCACGGGCGGCACGGATCCTGCCCTATGTCCCGCAGTTTGCTATTCTCATGTTGAGCGTCCGGTTGAGTTTGTGTTGTTGCGCGGTGTTGATGGTCCGTGGAGAAGTCGCAGCGAATGCACAACCTTCCCTGGCTCCACCACGACCTGGCACCAACATCACCGCCGCAGGCTCCGTTTCCTTGGGATGGGGCCCAGCCCGGATCCCAAAGTGAAGGGCTACTTCTTATGCTGGGGATTCGGGAGCGGCTCCTGCACGAACCTGCTTGATGCCGGCAACGCGACCAACGCCGCCGTTACCGGTCTGGACGCCGACCTGATCTACTGCTCCACGGTCGTAGCTTATGACGCCACAGGCGACCGGGCCCCGCCATCCAATATGGTGATGTATCCTCCAGGGACAAGATTGAACATCCAAGCTCGAAGCGACGGGGTAGGTTCCGGCGTGGCAGTCAGCTTTCAAGGTTATATGGGCACGGTTTATTCGGTCCAGGCCGCGATAGATTTCACAAATTGGGCGACGATATCGACTACCGACTGTTTCACTGCCGGCTCGGTCACCTTCCCTATCACGGACACGGCCAGTTACCCGCGGCGCTTTTACCGGCTCTTGGAGAAGTAAGCTATCCGGTGGTAAGGGGTTTCGGGGTCAGAGGTGTTGGGTTCAGTCGGCCTGTACTCGACGGGTAGGCTGCATTCCTCCTGCCCGATGAGTGTTGGATTGCCCGGGCAGCCGATGACGCGGGATTCATCGGTCAGCCAGTCCTTGAGATCGCTGGGAATGGAGCGCCGCTCGGGTGCTCTCCTCCTTCGCCAGTGTCCTTTGTGCCAGCATAGTGCTGTCGTGTCTTGCCCATCGAAGGACAGCTTGAGTCACTTTTGGGCCAAACGTGGAGCACCAACAGGGCCAGGTTCAGAGCAGTTCCAGGTCATCCGCCGCGAGCTTGACCGCGGCGGCTTGGCCGATGAAGTCGAGCCGCAGCAAGACTGTCGTCATGCCATAACGGGCCTCGACCCAGCCTTCGATGCCGCGCAGGGGGCCGGCTTTCACCTTCACGCGCTTGCCCGGGCCGATTTCGGGGGCCAATTTGATTTCGAGTTGGGTATCCAGGGCCTTGAGCACGTCGCCAAGCTGCCGAACGAACAACTCCTGGTCGTGCACGACCAGCAACCTGGCCACGTGATCGTTCTGCTGAACTTTGTGCTGCTGGTCGGTCAGAAGTTGAAGGAACACGTAGCCGGGGAACAGCGGCTTATCAAAGCTCACCGTCTTACCCCTGTAGCGGTGCACGGCGCGGTAGCAGGGAAGGGTGGCCAGTATTCCCTCACCCTCGCAGTACCGCTTAAGCTTCTTCTCTCTGCGGGGGCGAGTATAGGCAACGGACCATTCCAGGCCGGTCATGCCGGCTAGTCTGTCATGCGAGGCAACCGCATGTAAAGCACGACACAGAAGGTCTGAGGCAGGGCCATCACCGAGCGACGGCTTTTCTGCGGAGGAGGCCGACGGAACTCAGGCCCAAAGGAGGGATCAAGAGCGCCCCAGCGAAACAGCCCGAAGGCTCGGGCATGAGGCCTCACATCCGCGATGTTAAGGAGATGGATTCACCAACTGTCGATTCTCCAGAGGCCGCCGAAAACCCGTGCCTAGCGGGCGAAGGTATCGACGCTCCTGGAGTGTAAGCGGTGAAGGTGCTTTCGGTGCCGCCGAGGATGTAGCTCACGTTGCCAGGGCGGAAATCTCGCCTTTGGCCCGGAACCAATTCAGCAGCAACTCCTCAGGGGTCCGCAGCATCCGGGCCACCCGCTTCATCGGCTCAATGCGGCTGCGCATGGCCCGGCAGCACTACACGTCCAGAAAGACAGCGGCCCAGTTGAGGGAGCGATAGCGCCAGAAGTCCTGAAAGGTCTCCTTGAGCATCCAAGCCCGACCGGTAGCCAGTTTGGTGCGCAGCTGGGCCCAGAGCCTCCGCTTCGCTTGGCCGCGCACCCGGTTGCCCCGGCGCAGCAGCTTCCAGCGCATGTGCTTGAGCTTCTCGGCCACAGGCTGGCCCCGCAGCCATCCAGTTTCGGCTCGGCGTACCTGGTCCACCGCCTGCTTCAAGTGCATCGTGATGTGGAAGCGGTCCAAGACGTGCAGCGCCTGCGGTGCCTTGGCGGCAATGACCTTCAAGTAGGCTCGCCACATATCGCTGCACACATAACGCAACCCACTAACCACCCCCGGCCGCAGCGTTGTCAGGCCTCGGCGCAACGTCGCCTGCGTGCGGCGGCGGCCCACCCACAACAGGCGGCGGCAGTGGCTGTCGATCTGGTAGATCAACCGTCAGGAAATTGGCCGCCCGCTTGCCTTTGCCCCAATGAATCTCATCGATGCCGATGGCCTCGATACCTGCCGGTGTCCGCCGGGCCAAGCCCCACTGCACAAACCACTCCACTGAGCGGTAAACCGCCTCCCAACAGCTCTGGAAGGCGCGGACTGTCTGCCGCCACGACAGATGCCGTGCCCAGCGCGCCAAAAACCCCATCGTCGCCGTGGTGATCGGGCGCGTGCCCTCGCTCCAGGGAATGTGCTCGACCACCACGCCGTGCTCGGGACATTCCACTCGCCGGGGCGTGTAGGGAAACCCAGTCACAATTCCCCACAGCGGCACAAACAGCCACCAGCGCTCCGGCAACCGGTCATAGGCCGGCGCGCCGGCCAGCGGCATTCCGAACACCGGGCGCGCATGCCCCCGTGAGGCTCAATCCGAGCCTCAATCTGCAACTGGCCCTTGGAACTCCACAGCCGCACGTCCTGGTAAACAAAGCCGACAAAATGTTGAATGCGGTTCAAAACGCTCTTAACTTCCAACTGCATTGCTGGTCTTCTGGCTTAATGCGTTCAATCGCTTCACAAAATGATTGGAGCAACCGAAGACCAGTCCTGTTCTATCAGCCCCGTGCTACTTTATCCTGCGGTTCGGGAGATAGGCTCTGCAGGAGTGCAACCTGAGCACCGGACCGTCCTTGGATTGCAGTGATGGCATCCCACCCGGTTCGGCTCAACGCTTGGACCGGGTGTTTGCTTTTCGGGATGCCTCTGCAAGCCAGGGCCAAAGCGAAAAACTCATCCTCCCTCCCGGCCGTCAGGCCGCTTTCTTCAATGGGTTACCCACGAATTCTGCTACAGACCGAAGTTAATGCGAGTATACGTGGCCGGTCTCCGCTGCTGAACCTCGGGGCCGTGGATTGTGCGTAACGTGCACAGTACGCAAAAACACCGGGCGGCGGGCCCGGTGTAGCTGGAAGGAGGGGGAATGCCCTCTAGCAGCCTGTTGAAGAACACCACATTACGGGCATACCGGGGGTAGCAGCGTCCATATCGAACCTGGCTCTTCCCAGACCATTGGACCGCAGTCGACTGCCCAAATGGGTCGCTACGCTCGCCATCAGCGACAGCAAGTCCCCCAGAGGAGAATTCTCCTTGTGGACGACAGCGCCAAAGGGAGGTCCGCGCTTGGAACTCGGCTGCACGGCGTCTCCCATTACGTCGCCGCGGCCAAGAGCGGCCCCCGAGGCGCTGCGAAAGGCTACGGAGGCCAGGCCGGACCTCGCGATTACGGACGTGGGCTTGAGGGCTGAAGGAAAGCCTGAGCTCTGGCAGAGCTGCTTATGCCAGCGTGCGGCACTATGCCCGTCATCCTCTATACCGGGTTGAGCCACGACAACGGTTCGATCCTCGGGTTTCCAAAACGAAGGGGCCTATCAATACGTGCGCGACGACAGATGCCCGATTGCTGAAGGCCGTGCAGGTAGTCTTGGATATCCCGGAGCCGGTGGGCGACGGGGCCGGCGAGCCGGGCGGATTGGCCGTGAAGACCACCTTTGGGCCCACAAGCTGCCGGCGTTAGACTTCCGCCTTGGCGCGATCGAAGAGTTGCCTCTCCTCGGGCAGCGTCTGGGCCTTGGAGGCCCACTGGAGGTACGCCCGGGCCTTTTCGCGATCTCCCGTGGCCTTCAGAATTAATCCATAGTAGCCGGCGATGGACGGGTCATCGAGCTGTTGCGGTTTGAGCCGCTGCATGACCTTGAGGGCTTCAGCATCCTTCTTCTGCAGGTGCAATGAGAAGGCGTAGGTGGAGGCGTAGGCGGCGTTGGTGGGGGCACTTTGATACACTTCGCGCGCCAAATCGTGAGGTTTGAGATCTCTCGCGTCCAGCAGAAGGGCGAGCATGGCGAGGTTGTTCTTGATCGCGAGGTTTGACGGGGCGCGCTTCAGCTCCTGGCTATAGAGTATCATGAGGGGCCGGGTGCGCCCGCCCGAGAAAAGCGCTTGGCTGAGGGCATGGACGGCCCAGCGCTCGCCCGGATACCGGTTGACAATTGACCAGAGGAGTTCCTCTTTTTCGGGCGCCCACCTCCATCCGTCCGCGAGGCGCACGAGCATGAAGAGGCTGGACTGCAAACGGTTGGCGGTTTTCAAGGCCAGTTCCCACTCCCCTTTGGACGCGCCGGCCATATCCTGCCCGCGGAGGCAGCGGGCGAGGAAGGCGTGCCGGAGGAATTCGAGTTCGGCCCAATCCTGATGCTCGAGGAAGGCCTGCAGACCTCGCCAATTCTGAGAATTGATCTGGCACTCGGCAATGAGGAGGGCCACGGTCTGATTGGTCTGGGTGGTTTTGGGCAGGCTGGTCAACCACGCCAGGGCTTCCTTCGGACCGGTGTTGGCCCTCTGCCAGGCGGCCAACTCGGAAATCTTGATGGGGGCGTTTGTGCCCTGCGTGGCCTCGCGCTGGAACGCGGCCAGCGTGGATTGGAACTCCGGGTTCCGCGTCTCCCGCAGGACCGCAAGGCGTAGCAGGCGATCGGTGAAAGCGGAGTTAGTCTGCTGCAGCAACCGGCTAGAGAGCGCCAGCGCGGCGTCCTTCTGCTTGAAGCGCAGGGCATCTACCACGAGCTCGCGCAGGGCCTGAGAGCGAAGGATCCCGTTGGTGGGGTTCGCACTGAGTTGCGTGAGCACAGCCCGCCCCTCGGCCAAGGCCGGGTTGTTCGTGCCATGCAGGCGCACGACGGCGAGGTTGAGTTGGATGACAGCGTTGGTAGGTTCCAGCCGGGCGGCTTCGAAGAAGTGCGCTGCCGCCTGGGGAAGCTGGTTTAGGGTGCAAGCTATAGCGCCGGCCACGTTATGGTAGGCCGCGGTCTTCTTTCCGACGGCATTCACAGCTTCGAGGGCATTTGTGGCGGTGACGAAGTCGCGCACCATTGCGGCAGTCTGTGCCAGGGCGAGCCGGTCGTCGGTCGAGCGCGGGTTAAGCTCGACCACACGGCTGCGCCAAAACAAGGCTGCCAGGGAGGGAGGCCTTTCGTTTAACTCAGCCATGAGGCGACAGGCTTTGAGGTTTTCAGGATCTGTGCGCAAGGCACGTTGGAGGCAGAGCAGTGCCTTTCTTTCTTTAGACTCATCCAGGTAGGCGCGGGCCTGTTTGAGCAGGCGTTCCTGGCGGGAATGGATATACCCGCGGTAAGCGCCGTAACCTCCGCCGCTGACAAGGGCTACGACGCATCCAATGAGCAGAATTCTGTGGATGTTTTTGGTCTTCATGGGAACAGTTAACCCGAACTACGCGATTTGAAAGGATGCGCGCTCGCCCTCAACCCTCAACTCACACTCCTCAACCGTCTTCAGCCCAAGTGCTTGCGATACCAATTCAGCGACTCCAGCAACCCCTGCTCGAGCGTATGGGATGGACGATAGCCGAGGAACCGCTCGGCCTTGGTGATGTCTGCCTCTGAGTGCCGAACATCGCCAGGCCGGAAGTCGCGGTGCGCGGGACGACAATTATGCAGTTGGGGATAGTACGGCTGGAGGTTGTTATGCAGAAGCGTGAAGAGCTGGTTCAGGCTCGTTCGAGCATGCACCGCGACATTGTAAACCTGGTTGACTGCTTCGGGCCTTGGAACCGTCGCCGCGAGAAGATTGGCCTGCACGACATTGGCCACGTAGCAGAAGTCGCGGCTGGTTTCGCCGTCGCCATTAATGTAAATGGGCTCGCTCCTGATCATGGCCGCAATCCATCTAGGGATGACTGCCGCGTAGGGTCCCTGCGGGTCCTGCCGCGCGCCGAATACGTTGAAATACCGGAGGCCCACCGTCTCCAGTCCGTAGCACCGTTCGAACACATCGGCGTACAGTTCATTTACGCATTTGGTGACGGCGTAAGGGGATAGACATCGGCCGACTTTATCCTCGACCTTGGGGAGCCCTGAATGGTCGCCATAGACTGAGCTGCTCGAGGCATAGACGAAGCGCCGTACACGGCATTCCTTGGCAGCAACCAGCATATTCACGAAGCCGCTGACATTGCTGGCGTGCGAAGCGATAGGGTTCTCGATGGAGCGGGTCACCGATCCGAGAGCCGCTTGGTGGAGCACGTAATCCACTCCCTGAGAGGCACGCTTGCAGGTGTCGAGGTCCTGCATGTCTCCGTCCATCTGACGAAAGCCGCCCCATGCCGTGGGTCCCACAAGCTCTCGCACCTCTTCCAGGTTCTCGCGCTTTCCGGTGGAATAATTGTCAAGACCGACCACGCTCTGCCCAAGACGGAGCAGCCGTTCCAGCAAGTTGGAGCCGATAAACCCCGCCGCACCGGTGACCAGCCAGACCTTTGGTTCGCCAGGCAGTCGTTGGGTGAGTTCCTCGAAGGCGTTCAGGTGCTCTCCTTCACGTATTCCGCATACTTCTCGGCGACCTTGGCTTACCCGGCATTGCCCGCGTGCAAGTAGAACCGCTAACGAAACGTGACACTCTTACCTGGGGGGATGGCCAGATTTCCGACTGATGAATGCCGTGTGGACTGTTGTGCCGGCGTCCTTCGCATCGGACCAGGAGTTGCGGCCGTTCACTAGGCCGTGGGCAGACCAGAGAAAACGATGATGAGAATGGTCGTGTTGTTCACCTGGTGATTTTCTCATAGGTCACTTGCGCGCCATAAGCGCTTCACGGGGCCCACGAGTTGGTAGTATGTAGAGCGGGGCACATCTTTGAAGAAGGACTCGGTAAAGAGCTGGCCGATAAGCTCGACGCGCAACCGGTCAGGCAATTGCGTTATCGCTACGCCACCTTGCAGCGCGGTTGCAGGACCGGCCGCCCCCAATATGTAGCGCTCGACGCTACCAGGAAAGACAGGGCGACCCCAACGAGGATTAAGGCTAAATGAGTATGACGTAGCACACGGGAGCCCAGGCGTGGTTCTAGTGTGCCGTCCTTCAAGTCCATAGGCTTATGCGGCTGATTGCGCGAGGACTTCTCGCGCACGCTGGATTTTCGCCAGTATTTTGCTTCCTTCGGCCCTCCACACATAGCGTTGGGGCGCGTCAT
>Ga0335069_10000601_pt1 | contig 60036 bp, 50 predicted proteins | sample Lox_Sample_11_FD_206714 | JGI IMG/M metagenome (GOLD analysis project Ga0335069, IMG submission 206714) | Soil microbial communities from Loxahatchee National Wildlife Refuge, Florida, United States - Lox_Sample_1.1 | ecosystem: Environmental > Terrestrial > Soil > Wetlands | place: USA... | reverse complement strand
TGATAAAAAAACCTGCCGATGCTAAAGCGGTGCTTTGAATAAATTTTCTACGCAGCATGTTAGTGGTGAATTGTAATAGTTAATTGTGAAAATATTCCGCAAACATACCTACAACTTAAAACTTACCTCTTTCCACTTATTCCACATCTAATTGTTTCCTGATCAGCGCCCCTTTCTCCACTTCCATCAAAAATTTTCTTTCGCCGATAATATAGCCGTTCCCTTTTTCACAAAAATGCACTTTCAGATTTTCAATGCTGATAGGATTACCATCAGGAATATCAGCTATATTGGAATGAAGGATATTATGCCCGTCGATTATGATCACCAGGCCGCTGCCGATCGCTTCCATTTTATTTCCTTCAGTGATCAGCATGCCTGTATCCTCACTCAAACCAATACCGATGCAGGATGGATTTGTGGCGACTGCCTGTGCCAACCGGTTAAATCTTCCCCGCTTTTCAAAATGCGAGTCGATAATTACCGTGTCAATAAAACCAAGACCGGTCGTAATCTTCACTTCGCCTTTCAGGTGCGCCCTTGCAGCATTACCTTCATAAATCATCGTGTTGCCCATTGCCATGGCACCAGCCGAAGTTCCGGCAATCACAAAATTTTCATTCTCGAATCTTTCATGAAGTGTCTTCAAAAAATCTGTTCCTCCGAAAGTTGCGCTCAACCGCATTTGGTTGCCGCCGCTGAACATAACGGCATTGCATAACCGAATCCGCCGGATATACTCTTCCTTCATAGCATCTTCCCGGTTGCGGATATGCATCAGCCCGATATTTGTGCAGCCGATCTTCCCGAATGCATCTAAATAATTATTGCCAACCTCATACGGAATGGCAGATGCAGTGGTGATCACTTCAATATGCGACATCGGCCCTCCGGCTTCTTCCACAATACGGCGTAAAATGCCCAGCTCAAAAAAATTGAGGTTACTTTTATGCACATCGCCGTTGTCTGCCGAACCTTTATCTTCCGCACCTCCGATCGCTATCAATTTTCCAACAGGTAAAAACATCGAATTCTCAGTTTGGTATCAAACAAAAATAACGGAAATGATGAAGAAGAATTGTTTCGGAATATTTTTTTGTACCCAGCTAATTCACACCATTCAACTTTACTTGCACCGCACTCTTGTGCGAATACAGTTCTATTGAGCGCTTCATTAGTTAGCAACAGATCTGTAAACTTTTCCAAAGTTTGAAACTTCGGAAAAGCGCCATTACACAATACTATCCGTTGAAACTTTGTAATTTCAGGGTATGGGAAAATTTCATGATAATATAAAACCTGCTCATAAAGAGTTTATCGAAGGGCAACATATCTTTTTTGTAGCAACAGCCCCGTTAAGTATTACGGGAAAAATAAATCTCTCCCCGAAAGGCCTGGATTGTTTTCGCGTGTTAGGTGAAACCAAAGTAGCTTACATGGATCTTATCAGCAGCGGCAATGAAACATCAGCCCATACGCTGGAAAATGGCCGTATCACTTTTATGTTTTGCTCGTTTGATGAAACTCCGAACATCCTGCGTTTGTATGGTAAAGGGTTTGCAGTGTTACCCGACTCCGCCGACTGGCCTCTTTATGCGTCCTACTTTACAATTTACCCCAGCACCAGGCAAATAATTGTTGCTGAAATCGAACTTGTACAAACTTCCTGCGGATTTGGTGTGCCGCTATATGAATATGCCGGGGAACGGGATTTGCACTTCAAGTGGGCAGAAAAAAAAGGAAAAAACGGATTGCATGAATATGTGCAGCAAAATAATCTCAAAAGCCTCGATGGCCTTCCAACAAATATCGGTTTGATCAAATGATAGGTTAGTTAGTAAATACCGCTGTTATACATTCTTCTTGCTTTTATGTATCCTCCACAATTGTTGTATAATTGAACCATTAACGCAACCAGCCTGAATTGCCAGCTAATAAACCGCTGCATAGAATGACTGTTGCACAAGTGAGTGACACAATCGGCGCTTAATAGTCATCCTGTTGTTTGCCACATAATAAAATCCTCCATAATTTCTTATTCTATCCCTTTCTTACTCCACAAATCTTTTGTAAAATAAAATACAACAATTCCTGCGGCAATCAACAGCAGGCCAAGCATGGCAACCATCCCGGTTGAATAAAAAATGAACAACCAGGTGGCTACAGAAAGTACAACTGGTAAGGGATAGAGCCACATTTTGAAAGGAAGGTTTTTAACACCGTTTCTTTTCCGCAATTGCACAACACCGATTGCCTGTGCAACAAACTGCACCAATATGCGCATCGCAAGAATGGCACTGATGACATCACTGAGTTTGAACAATAAGCTAAAAATAAAACCAACACCGCCGATAAATAATAGCGATATGTAAGGAAAGTTTTTTGTCGGGTGCAACCTGGCAAACTCGGGAAAAAACCTTCCGTCTGCAGCTGCAGCATAAGGCACCCTCGAATAACCGAGCAACACAGCAAACAGTGATGCAAAAGCAATCCACAACACCAGCACCGTAGCCGTTGCAGCAGCTTTCATGCCATAAATTTTTTCTATAAACGTACTCACAATAAAATCAGAATGCATGGCTTCCTGCCATGGAATAACGCCGGCAATACTAACGTTCATGCACAGGTATAAAACGGCAATACCGAAAATGGAAATGAAAATACTTCGCGGGATATTTTTTTTTGGGTTTATGATCTCTCCGCCTAAATGGCAAACGTTATAATAACCGAGATAGCTGTAGATAGTTTTCACCGATGCCTGACCGACAAGTGCTAAAAATGCCAGGCTGAAGAAAGAATCATTTTTTTCCGGCATACAGCTGTATGAAACCGTTTTATTGACAAACCCGCTGATGATAATCCACAAAATGGTAATGATTACCCCAGCCCACAAAAGCACAGAAATTTTTCCAATGGTTTCAATTTTACGGTACAAAAGAAAAATGATCAGCAATACGACAGTTCCGGAAACCAGTTTCTTCCCGATAAAGCCTAACGGCAATAAATAACCGAAATACTGCGCAAAACCAATGGCGCCGGAAGCCACTACCAGTGGCGCCTGCAAACAGGTTTGCCACACAAATAAAAACGACATTAACCTGCCGCCTTTATTATCATAAGCTTCTTTCAAAAAATTATAACTGCCCCCTGCAAGAGGATATGCTGCGCCAAGTTCACTCCATACCATACCATCAATCAAAGCAGTTACTGCGCCAAATATCCAGGCCCATAAAAAAAGATGGCTTCCCACCGTTCTCATCACCATCGGCATTACTACAAAAGGGCCAATGCCCACCATATCAATCATGTTGATGGATGAAGCTTGAAGCAGACTTATTTTCCGGGTTAATTTGTCGTGAATCGTCAATGGTGAGTGGTCAATAAGTTTTTGATGAAATTTAGATTACAACGAACTTTATTCTGGTTTGAAAAAATCAGTCTTCCTGAACATAAAACGCTAACCATTGGCATGCCCATCGCTACTTTAAAATTGTTTCTTCCGGGTTGACAATTTCCCATCTCCGCTAACCCCTGGCAAATTTTCCGATCCCTTCTGCCAGCAGGTCAAGGTTTTTTATGGTGGTGTACACATTAGGTGTTACACGCACCCCATGAATATTCTCCCATTCAATTCCAACCGTGTGTATTTTATAATTATCAAATAAGAAAAGTTCAAGCTCTGCCGGTTTTTTTCCTTCAATACTTACCAGTCCGATAGCGCAGCCAAAACCTTGCTTCATGGATGTGCCGATCTTCACTTTAGGAATATCCTTTACTTTGTTCATCCAGTAATTCTTCAGGTATAACAAACGTTGCTCTTTTCTCTGCGCGCCAATCATATCGTAAAATTCTACCGCTTTGCCTGTCGCCTGTTCAATAAAAAAAGGCCTCGTCCCCAAACTTTCAAATTTTCTTACATCTTCACTTTTAGGGTCGCCCATACCAAACAAAGGATATAGATTTTTTATTTTTTCTTTTTTTACATATAACATACCTGTACCAATACAAGCAGTGAGCCATTTATGCAGGCTTGTTCCAAAATAATCACAGCCCAACTCGGGGATCGTAAATGCAAAATGAGCAAAACTGTGTGCACCATCTACGAGTACCTCAATCCCTTTTGCATGCGCAGCATCGGCAATTTTCCTTACCGGAAGTATTTGCCCATTCCAGTTAATGATATGCGTTATGTGAACCACTTTTGTCTTTGATGTGAAAGCACTGACGTATTTATTAACTAAATAATCGGTGTCTTCACTGGGCAGGTCAAGATTAATCCAGACAAGCTTTATACCGTCACGCAATTCACGTTGCTTCCACGCATTAATCATGTTCGGGTAATCCTGTTTGGTAAGCACCACTTCATCGCCGGCTTTCAAATCAAGACCGAATATTACCGTTTCCAATGCCTCGGAAGCATTTCTGTTCATGGCAATTTCTTCAGGGGAACAACCTGCAATACGGGCCAGGTTTTTTCTTAAAGGTTCCCTTCCCTGATCGATAATACGCCACATATAATAACTCGGAGCATCATTTGTAATATCATAATACCTTTTCATAGCGTCCTGAACAATTTTCGGCGCAGGGGAAATGCCCCCGTTATTCAAATTGATGATTCCTGATGATGCTGAAAAGGATTCCTGAACGTAATACCAGAAATCTTCATCGCCGGCAATATCCTGTGGAGAACGATCTGCAACATTTATCAGGGCTTTATTCAAGTTACGGCTCCATGCAGGTTTTGATAATGATGATAAAAAAGCTGTTGCTGAAAGGGAGCCGACTGTATTTAAAAAAGATCGGCGATTGAAGTCTCTCATGAAAATTAGTTTTGAGCATTAAATATAATGAAAGAAGTCCTAACAGAGATGAATTTGATGGCAGGCCTGATGCCATAGCTCTACTCGATATAATAAAATATGATTTAACCGGCGCAATTCAGGACATTGAAAAATGTAAAGGGTGCAATATAAAAATGCAAGTTGCAACAACCCTTATAGAGTTAATATTGAGGGGGAACCACTTTCATGCATCTCGCATCCTTTTCTTAACTTTGCAGCCCTGTCAATTTGGCTTGTAGTATTTTTAGCATTCTTTTTGACATAGTTAGATTTTTTATTAACAAAAGTTATTATGAGTATTTTTTCGAAGTTGTTTGGAGGCAATAAATCGCAGAAAGATATCAAAACCATTATGCCGGTTGTTGATGAAATCAATAGGCATTTTTCATCTTACCAGTCACTTACCAACGATGAGTTGCGCAACAAAACAAATGAATTCAAACAACGCATAAAAGAACATCTCCGTGGAATCGACACTGAAATATCCAACCTCAATAAAAAAGCTGAAGAACTTCCCTTTAATGATATTACCGGCAAAGACGCCATATACAATGAAATTGATAGCCTGAAAAAAGATCGTGACAAGCTAATCGAAGAAATTTTAAAAGAACTTTTGCCGGAAGCCTTTGCTGTTGTCAAAGAAACTGCAAGACGATTTAAGGAAAATGCAGAAATTGTGGCTACTGCTAATGAGTTTGATAAAAATCTAAGCGTAAAAAAAGAACATGTCCGCATTGAAGGGGACAAAGTGATCTATACAAACAACTGGACAGCGGCAGGTGGACAAATTACCTGGAATATGGTTCACTATGATGTGCAGCTGATTGGTGGCGCTGTTCTTCACCAGGGAAAAATTGCCGAGATGGCTACCGGCGAAGGAAAAACACTGGTGTCTACATTACCTGCTTACCTAAACGCGTTGGCCGGGGAAGGTGTGCATATAGTTACAGTGAACGATTATCTTGCCCGCCGTGACAGCGAATGGAATGGCCCCATATTCGAATGGCTTGGGCTTTCTGTTGATTGTATTGATAAGCACGAACCTAATAGTGAAAACCGTCGCAAAGCATACCAGGCCGATATTATTTACGGTACAAATAATGAATTCGGATTTGACTATCTCCGTGATAATATGGTGCACTCTCCTGATGAAATGGTACAGCGCAAGCATCATTATGCCATGGTGGATGAAGTGGACAGTGTATTGATTGATGATGCAAGGACCCCGCTTATCATTTCGGGGCCCGTTCCAAAAGGAGATGATCAGCAATATCATATTTTAAAATCAAGAGTAGAAAAATTAGTAGAGGCCCAAAAAAAAGTCACCAACCAGTTTCTGAACGAGGCTAAGAAAAAAATAGCTGAAGGAAACGATGATCCGAAAGATGGAGGATTGGCTTTAATGCGTGCATATCGGGGTTTGCCCAAAGCAGGGCCTTTGATAAAATATTTGAGTGAATCAGGTGTCCGTGTTAAACTGCAGAAAGCTGAAAATTATTATCTCGCCGATCAGCAAAAACAAATGCCTGTAGTTGATGCGGAATTATACTTTCATATAGATGAAAAAAACAACCAGGTTGATTTAACGGATAAAGGTATCCAAATGATTACCCGTGAAGGCGAAGACCCGGACTTTTTTGTGATACCTGATATTGGCGTAAAGCTTGCTGATATTGAAAAAAGCGAAATGAATGCTGACGAAAAATTGCAGCGTAAAGAGGCTCTATTAACTGATTATGCAGTGAAAGCAGACCGCATCCATACTGTACAACAGTTACTGAAAGCATACACCTTATTTGATAAAGATGTAGAATATGTAGTTCTCGACGGCCAGGTTAAAATAGTAGATGAGCAAACCGGCCGCATTCTTGACGGAAGAAGATACAGCGATGGTTTGCACCAGGCTATTGAAGCAAAGGAAAATGTAAAAATCGAAGCAGCTACGCAAACTTACGCCACCATCACGCTGCAGAATTATTTCCGCATGTACCATAAACTGGCTGGTATGACCGGTACTGCAGAAACTGAAGCAGCAGAATTCTGGGATATATATAAACTGGATGTAGTTACTATTCCCACCAATGTTCAGGCCATTAGAAAAGACCACCAGGACTTAGTGTATAAGACCAAACGTGAAAAATATAAAGCTGTAATTGATGAGATTGAAAAATTACGTGCTCAAGGAAGGCCTGCCCTCGTTGGTACCACTTCTGTCGAAGTAAGTGAATTGCTGAGCAAAATGTTGCAGGTTAAGAAAATCCCCCATAATGTACTTAATGCCAAACAGCATGCACGTGAAGCGCAGGTAGTAGCAGAAGCAGGATTTGCAGGTGCAGTAACTATCGCCACAAATATGGCGGGTCGTGGTACTGATATAAAACTTGGGCCTGGTGTTAAAGAAGCGGGAGGCCTTGCCATTATCGGTACCGAACGCCATGAAAGCCGTCGTGTGGACAGACAATTACGTGGCCGTTCCGGCCGGCAGGGTGATCCGGGAACTACTCAATTTTATGTTTCCCTGGAAGATGACCTTATGCGCATGTTCGGAAGCGAACGCATTGCTTCCTTAATGGATAAAATGGGTTACAAAGAAGGTGAAGTTATCCAACACAGCATGGTTACCAAAAGTATTGAACGTGCCCAGAAAAAAGTGGAAGAAAACAATTTTGGCATCAGGAAACGCCTGCTTGAATATGACGATGTCATGAACAAGCAACGAAATGTCGTTTATAAGAAAAGAAACCATGCATTATTCGGCGAAAGGCTTGCCCTTGACTTGGACAATGCTTTCTATATCGTTTCTGAAGGATTGGTGAATTCATTTAAAGGAATGGATGACTACGAAGGCCTAAAACTTTCATCAATCGTCAATTTTGGTATTGATACGTCCATTGAACAGGAGGAATTTTTGAAATCTGACGAAAATATCCTGAGTGAAAAATTGTATGCAGAAGCAACACAGAATTACGAGCGCAAGCAGGAAGAGTTAAGAAAAAATTCACTTCCCGTGTTCAAAAACATTTTGCTTACACAGGGAAGGCATATTGAAAACGTAGTGGTTCCGTTTAACGACGGCAAGAAAAATATTAACATATTGGCCAACCTGCAAAAAACTATAAATACTGAAGGCCGCGAGCTGGTTAACGCTGTGGAAAGACAAATCACCCTTGCCATTATTGATGATGCATGGAAAGAACATCTTCGTGCAATGGACGACCTGAAGCAAAGCGTGCAAACAGCTTATCTCGAACAGAAAGATCCCCTTGTGATTTACAAGATGGAAGCCTTTGAATTATTCAGGCAAATGGACAGTGAAGTAAATAAGGATATCGTGAGTTTTCTTTGCCATTGTACTATTCCTGTAGAAGAAAGCCAGGCAAATATCCGTGAAGGGAGGGAACAGAAAACAGATATGAGTAAAATGAAAGTGAGGAAAGATGAAATGGCAACATCTACGGATAGTCATGGGCGTGAAATGGTCAGTGATGGTCAGGATTATTATGAGCCTTCAGAACCAGTAAAACGTGAGCCTGTCAAAGTCGGCCCCAAAATTGGCCGTAACGACCCTTGCCCATGCGGCAGCGGCAAGAAATATAAGAATTGTCATGGAAAAGATGCCCAGTAAAAATTATCAATGATATACGGTAAAAAGCTGCGCCCGATACGCAGCTTTTTATTTTCAGCGTAATAAGTAACTTGTATTAATAAACACATGGTGATACTTAAAACCAATATTTAGATTAGTCAATAAGCAAATGCTTATTTTTAATAAATGAAAATTCAGTTGATCTCGGTCGGCAAAAACCATGAACTATATATAAGGGAAGGTGTGGAAGATTTTACCAAAAGGATTTCCAAATACTACCCGGTACAATGGTTGATTATCCCTTCACCCAAAAATGCAGGCGCATTATCTGAACAACAATTAAAAAAGAAGGAAGGCGAATCCGTTTTGCAATACGTTGAAAAAGACGATTACCTAGTTGTACTTGACGAAAAAGGCAAACATCAATCATCTGAAGAGTTGGCCGTATTTCTTCAGGAAAGGGCAAATGAAAGTATCAAGAAACTCGTATTTCTGATTGGCGGTGCATTTGGAATAGATGAAACGGTTCTGAAGAGGGCTTCATTAAAATGGTCTTTATCTCATTTAACATTTCCTCATCAATTGGTAAGACTTATATTAGCAGAACAATTGTACAGGGCATGCACCATTTTACGAAATGAAAAGTACCATCATCAATAAGAATCAACAATGGAGTTAACCATCACATTACTAATAATTATAGTCACAAGCATTATTTCATTCTCTGGTTTCGGAAATAATAATGTCGTAGATAAACTGATCTTTTATCCCCCTGCCATAACGTACCAGAAAGAATGGTACAGGTTTTTTACCTGCGGTTTAATTCATAAGGATATTGCCCATCTTGTTTTCAACATGTATGCATTATTTCTTTTTGGCCAGGGGCAGGAAAGCCATTTGGTTCCCGGTGTGGAAATCATTTTCGCCTCAATGTTTGGCGGAAAGGGAAAACTGTTTTACTTGTTAATGTATGTACTCGCCTTGCCTGTTTGCCTTTTGCCTACGTTCAGCAAAAACAAAAACAATTATTATTATAAAAGTTTAGGCGCATCGGGTGCGGTTTCCGCTGTAGTGTTTGCTTACATAATGCTCAACCCGATGCAAGGTGTGGGCCTCATTTTTATACCGGTTTTCATACCTGGCTTTTTATTTGGTGCATTATATTTATTAATCTCTTATCTGCTCGACAGAAAAGGAAGTAGCGGCATCAACCATTCTGCACATATATGGGGTGCCTTATTCGGAATAGCGTTTGTAATTATTACCAGCCAGTTGTTTTCAGATTACCCTGTTTTCTCAAACTTTATCGAGTCTGTGAAAAATTTTGAACTAAGGCGCCTTTTTTCTACTTATTGAAATGTATTATTAAAACATTTTTGGTTTGCTGTGTAATTTTGAAACGTTCATCAATCCGCATACCCGCCACCCAGATTATTTTTTTATTCATTTCGATCACCTGTAATTTTTCTTTTTCCGTTTGAGAAAGTTTATTATCAATAAGAAAGCGTGCAATTTTTTTCTTTTTTTTCATTCCCAGGGGATAGAAATAATCACCCCGCTTCCATTTACGAAATATCAAAGGGAATTTTATTTGCGAAGCGTCCAGTTGGGCAACCAGATTGGTGGTTTGCAATTTGTGCTTTGCAGCCGGTACTGTTTCTAACTGCAGGCTACCCTCAGCCAGTTTCCAACGTCCCGTACCATCAATAATAACATTATCCGCTTCCGGCAAATTGTTTGAAGAAATAATAAGCCAGTCACGGTTTTTGATAATACGATGAGAGGCAGATTGGATATATTTTCCCGACTCACTATTCAACAGATGAATTACCTCATCAACTTGTTGGGGAGAGAATGCATAGTCATTGATGATTTCATAAATAATAGTCCGTAAAGCTGCTTCTTTTTTCAATTTATTCACAGGAATATGAACTTCATTACCTTTTTGTTCAAGCAGCTTTTTTTTGTGACGAAAAACAGCATCATCATACAATATTTCCACATCACGGAACCGCGCAATGTTCGAAGAAAGGTTATTAATAGCACCGGGATATATTTTTTCAATAAGCGGAATAATTTGGTGCCTGAAATAATTACGTGTATACTTATCCGATTCATTGGAACGGTCTTCTCTCCACTGCAAACAATTGTTCACAGCAAATTGCTTCAACTCTTCTTTTTTGACAAATAACAAAGGCCGGGTTATTTTTCCCTTCTTAGGTAAAATACCGTGCAAGCCCGTAATACCGGTTCCTTTAAAAAAATTCATCAGCACAGTTTCGATATTGTCATCGAAGTGATGTGCTGTTACAATACAATTTGGGGCCGGGAGATCAAAATCAGGAATCGGCAGCCCTGGCCGATATCCTCCTGCTATATCCAGGAACCATGCATACCTCAATTCCCTTGCGGCAACCTGAATCGAAATTTTTTTCTCCGTTGCATAATCAGCCGTATCAAACTTTTTCAGAAAAAACGTCTTGCCATATTTTCTGGCGATTTTGTTAACAAAATCTTCATCAAGGTCGCTCTCCTCCCCCCTTAATTGAAAATTACAATGGGCGATCACAAAATCATATCCGGCACGGTAACAAAGTTCGCATAACACAACAGAATCCAATCCGCCGCTTACAGCAAGCAGTAATTTATCTTTTTCCTGAAAGAGGTTTTCGTTTGAAATAAACTCACGGAATCTTTGAATCAAATCTTTCATCAATGAGTAAATATTATTAAAGAAAACAGGCCATAAGCCTTAATTAAATAATGAAGCATCATCAAAAGGTCAAATCATCATAAGCAGCCTGCAATTCATTATATGCATGGTTGTCGTTTGCTTTTTTTGCTTGCACCATTCCTTTTTTGTACCATTCGACCGCTAAACCCTGTTCCCCGGAATTCTCCAGTAATTTGCCAAGATGATAATAGGAACCGATATAACCTGGTTCACGGGTTAGTATATCTTCAAATAATTTTCTCGCTCCGTTAATATCCCCGAGCTTGATATATTCCAGTGCAAGGGCATGTTGTACAAAACTGTCGGCAGGGCTGCTGACCAAAAAAGATTTCAATTTTTCTATCCTTTCCAAAAACTATCTGTTATTAATTATAAATTATAAGACGCAAACCTTATCTTTGCATTAGTTGCATAAACAACCTTATTTCTTTTACTAAAATTTGCGCCAATGAAAATATTAGTATGCATCAGTAAAACGCCTGATACAACAGCAAAAATAGCTTTCAAAGACAACAATACGAAATTCGTTACCGAGGGTGTTCAGTGGATCATCAATCCCTATGACGAATGGTATGCGCTAGTACGTGCTATCGAGCTGAAAGAAAAAGACCCTTCGGCTGTTATTCATTTAATAACGGTTGCCGCTGCAGATGCAGACCCGGTCATCCGCAAAGCGCTTGCCCTTGGCGGCGATGAAGCCATACGCATCAATGCAGATAGCCATGACAGTTATTATATCGCTTCACAAATTGCCAGCATTGCACAGCAAGGCAGCTACGACCTCATTTTTGCAGGAAAGGAAACAATTGATTACAATGGATCTTCCATAGGGGGGATGGTTGCAGAACTACTCAACATGCCTTACATTTCCCTTGCCACAAAATTTGATTTGAATGGCGCCACGGCAACGGTTACACGGGAAATTGAAGGTGGTGAAGAAACGGATGAAATCAGTTTACCTGTGGTAGTAAGTTGTCAGAAAGGGGTAGCCGAACAGCGTATCCCCAATATGAAAGGCATTATGAGTGCTAGAACGAAACCATTAAAAGTTATAGAGCCTGTTGCTGCCGACGCTTTAACATCATTTGTTTCATTTGAATTACCTGCTGCTAAAGCCGGTGTCAAATTAATTTCAGCAGATAACCCAGCCGAATTGGTCAGGTTGCTCCATGAAGAGGCTAAATTGATTTGATCATTGTAAAATATTTAGATTGTCCGGCAATTGAGCAGTCTCCAGATTAAGAAACTAAAATTAAAAAATTAAATGGTATGTCTGTTTTAATTTATATAGATCACGCTGATGGCCATATTAAGAAATCTTCATTTGAAGTATTAAGCTATGGCGCTAAAGTGGCAGAATTAAGCGGAACTTCTGCCGAAGGTATTTTATTAGGTACGGTTTCAGATGACCTCGCTGCACTTGGAAAATACGGCATTAAAAAAATTAACCGGGTTGATAATGAATCATTGAACCACTTAGATTCGCAAATGATTACCGATGCAATTGCAGAAGTAATAAAACAAACCGGTTCAAAAATAATTGTCTTCCCGAATAATATAACTGGCAAGGCGATTGCACCAAGGCTTTCAGCAAAATTGAAAGCCGGGCTTGTGGCCGGCGCGGTAGGGCTGCCCGATACAAGCAATGGTTTTGTAGTTAAGAAAAATGTTTTCTCCGGTAAAGCATTTGCAAATGTTGCTATCAACACTGAAGTAAAAATAATTGCACTCAATCCCAATTCATATCAGGTTAAAGAAACCGGTGGTTCAGCAGAAATTGCCTCATTGAATATGAGTACAGGAAGCCCGAAAATAAAAATCACAGCTACTGCAAAAGCTTCAGGCGATGTACCATTAACCGAAGCTGACATTGTAGTGAGCGGCGGCCGCGGGTTGAAAGGCCCGGAAAACTGGGGCATGATTGAGGAGTTAGCCAAATTACTTGGCGCGGCAACCGCATGCAGCCGCCCTGTTGCAGACGCACACTGGAGGCCGCATAACGAACATGTCGGCCAAACAGGTATTGCCATTGCCCCGAATTTATATATTGCTATCGGCATTTCAGGCGCCATTCAACACCTGGCTGGTGTAAACCGGAGCAAGACAATTGTTGTTATCAATAAAGATCCTGAAGCCCCGTTTTTCAAAGCAGCAGATTATGGTATTATTGGAGACGCTTTTGAAGTAGTGCCGAAAATAATTGAAGCGGTAAAACAACTGAAAGGCACACTCTAATTGATTCGGGGATTAGGTCAAATGATAGGAATAAAAGTATATTTGCAAAGCCTCCCGATTTGGAAGGCTTTAATTTTTATATTTGCCTTTCTAAATAAAGCATGGCATTGCGATTATGAAAAAAATTGAACTCGAAATAGTAGCCCTTTCTCACAGCATTACGCAAACCCATTCTTATGCGGTAGTAATGGGTGAAGTGAATGGGCTCCGGCGCCTGCCGATTGTAATCGGCGGGTTCGAGGCGCAGGCCATAGCTGTAGCCCTCGAAAAAATGCACCCGAGCAGGCCGCTAACGCACGACCTGATGAAAAATTTCATGAATGCCTTCAATATCGACCTGCAGGAAATCATTATCTGTGATTTACAGGAAGGCATCTTTTATTCAAAACTGGTTTGTTTCAGTGAACATGATACAGTCGAAATCGATTCGAGGACATCAGACGCGCTTGCACTTGCCGTACGTTTCGGGTGCCCGATTTATACTTACGAACATATTCTCGAAAGCGCAGGCATATTAATGGAAGACAGCTCTTCAAAAAAGAAAAAAATATCAACATCAGCTCCGGCACCGGAAACTTCATCACCACGTGAAGACCTGCGCGGACTGACAATTGAAGAACTGAATTCGCTGTTAAACGAAGTACTGGAACAGGAAGATTATATCAGGGCTATTGCCATACGTGATGAAATAAACAAGCGTAAACAAAAATAATTTTTTGATACCAGCATTTTTGCCCTGATAAAACATCCTTGCGTCGCAATCCGTTCATCACCGGTGCTACTATCAGGCTTTAGGTAGCAGATTTATCTTCACAATAAAAAAATATCTCATTAATATTTACTGTTTCAACTGATGGTTTCTTTTCCTAACTGCAAAATCAATCTCGGTCTTCACATTACAGGCAAAAGGGCTGATGGGTATCACAACCTGGAAACCATTTTTTATCCCATCAACCTGAAAGATATTATTGAAATCATTCCTTCAGAAAAATTTCAATTCAACAGTTCCGGCTCAAGGGTCAACGGAAGCCCGGATGATAATCTTTGCGCCAGGGCTTACCAGCTTCTACAAAAAGATTTTCCATCAACAACCCAAATTAATATGTGGCTGCATAAGCATATACCTATGGGTGCAGGTCTTGGCGGCGGTTCTGCAGACGGGGCCTTTACATTGAAACTGCTCAATGAAAAATTTCAACTTAATTTATCTACCCGTCAACTTATCGGTTATGCATCACAGTTAGGCAGCGATTGCCCTTTTTTTATCCTGAACAAACCTTGTTTTGCAACAGGGCGCGGAGAAATGCTGGAGCCGATTGATTTAGATCTTTCCCATTATTCATTTGTTTTGGTTTGCCCTCATCTGCACATCAGTACAGCATGGGCGTTTTCACAAATAAAACCTAAACCTGCCAAAATAAATCTCAAAGAAATAATCAAACAGCCGGTTGGCACATGGAAAGATGAATTAAAAAACGATTTTGAAAGACCAGTAATTGAACACTATCCTGAATTGAAGGAAATACCCCGGAAGCTTTATGATGCAGGTGCATTATATACTTCTATGACTGGAAGCGGGTCTGCTTTTTACGGTATTTTCAAAAAGAATAATATTGATAAATTTAATTTTTCTGATAATTTTGAAACATTCATCTGCTAAAAATTTATCTTGAAAGTATCAGGGTTCACATTTATTCGTAATGCTGTCAAATATGATTACCCCATAGCGGAAGCTATTAGCTCTATTCTGCCATTGTGCGATGAAGTAATTGTAAGCATTGGTAAATCTGAAGATGCAACTGAAGGCCTCGTTCGGGGAATAAACTCACCCAAAATTAAAATTTATCACTCCGTATGGGATGAGTCTATGAAAGCAGGAGGCCGTGTTCTTGCTACTGAAACAGACAAGGCTTTTTCGCATGTTCCGGATAACACGGATTGGTGCATCTATATCCAGGGAGACGAAATCATCCATGAAAAATATTATGACATTATCCGTTCGGCAATGGAAAAATATAAAGATGATAAAAGCGTAGAAGGGTTTTTGTTCAAATACCTGCATTTTTATGGCAGCTATGACTATGTAGGAGATTCCAGGACCTGGTATGATCATGAGATACGAATTATCAGAAATGACAAAAACATTACTGCATATCGCGATGCGCAGGGGTTCAGAAAGAAAAACCAAAAATTACGGGTGAAGCCGGTCGATGCCTATATTTACCATTATGGCTGGGTAAAACACCCGCAGTACCAACTGAGCAAACATCTGAATTTCGAACAACTTTACGATTCCGACCACCTCAGGCAGAAAATTTCGAGGGAACAAACTAAAGAATTTGATTATTCTAAAATTGATTCACTTCAAAAATTCTCTGGCAACCACCCTGCAGTGATGAGAAAAAGGATTGAACAAAAGAATTGGGTTTTTGATTTCGACATCAGTAAAAAAAATTTCAATCTGAAACAAAGAGTCCTTTACTGGATTGAAAAAAAAACAGGCAAACGCCTTTTTGACTACAGAAATTATAAAATCATATGAAATGATAATTAAGGCGTACCTTCGTAAAAATTACGTTTTATTACGCAAAGTCACACCATATTGAATTTTCTCGACAGAAATCTTGATTTTCTAGATCACCGGCAATAGTCATGTTTATTTATTCTTTCCAGTCTGAGTTGACGTGTTGATTCATGTCGTCTAATTTTTCTAATTCAAAATTTTTAGCCATGCAATATATATCAGCTGTATCTGATAAAAGCAAATATTATTTAGCTCTTGAAGAAAAATATGGTGCTCATAACTATCATCCCCTCCCTGTTGTATTAAGCAAAGGTGAAGGTGTTTATGTTTGGGATGTTGATGACAACCGCTATTATGATTTCCTGAGCGGTTATTCCGCAGTAAACCAGGGACATTGCCACCCTAAAATCATTGCAGCTTTAATTGAACAGGCTCAAAAATTAACGCTCACCTCAAGAGCCTTTTACAATGATTTATTAGGGGAATATGAAGAATTTATTACCAATTATTTCGGTTATAATAAAGTGCTGCCCATGAACACCGGCGTGGAAGCTGTTGAAACAGCTATCAAAATCTGCCGTCGCTGGGGCTATTCGGTAAAGGGTATTGCAGAGAATAAGGCCAAAATCATTGTCTGTAAGAATAATTTTCATGGTCGCACCAGCACAGTAATATCTTTCAGCAGCGATCCCTCTTCTTATAAAAATTTCGGCCCCTTTATGCCGGGTTTTGAAATTATTCCTTTCAATGATTTGAGTGCATTGTCTGCTGCATTACAAGATAAAAATGTTGCCGGCTTTTTAGTAGAACCAATACAAGGTGAGGCCGGGGTAATTGTTCCTGATGAAGGTTACCTGAGCAAGGCAAAGCAATATTGCGAAGATGCTGGTGTACTTTTCATTGCAGACGAAATACAAACTGGTCTTTCACGCACCGGAAAAATGCTTGCCTGCGATCATGAAAATGTTCGCCCTGACATTTTGATTCTGGGTAAAGCGTTAAGCGGAGGTACTTTACCCATATCAGCCGTTTTAGCTGACAATGAAATTATGCTCACCATCAAGCCTGGTGAACACGGATCTACTTTTGGGGGCAATCCTTTGGCATGCAAAGTAGCAATGACAGCATTAACAGTTCTTAAAGAAGAAAAAATGATGGAAAATGCAGATGAGATGGGTGTTTTGTTCAGAGGGGGAATAAAAAAAATCAAATCACCATTTGTTTCTGCGATCAGAGGTAAGGGTTTGCTGAACGCAATTGTTATTAATCATAAAAATCCTGAAGCTGCCTGGGACTTGTGTTTATCGTTAAAAGAAAACGGGCTTCTTGCCAAACCTACACATGGAGACAAAATCAGGTTTGCACCACCATTATGTATAAATAAAATGCAAATAAACGAATGTATCAGCATGATCGAAAAAAGCCTTGAAAAGTTATACTAACAAAAACCAATCAGTGCAATTATGCAATCTTTGTAAATTACTCGTTTCAGCTATTTTATCAGAATTAAAAAGTAAAAGGCAACTACGCCACTGATAATGACGAAGCTATTGTTATCGATTATTTTTTGACGAGTATTTATATTTATTTCACATATTAAATCCGTTACCTCAAAGTAAACGATTAATTGTATATTTGATATCCCTGCATCTTTTAATTGATTGAAATATTCATGCTAAAATCTTTTTTCAAAGGGTTCAGAAGGATTTTTGGAAATCTGTATTTCCTGTTTTTCCTGAATGGGTTTCTCATTGCGTCTCTATTTTATTTAAAAACCGAGAGCAATTATGAAAGTAATTTGTTCAAGGCAATTCAAAAAAGCATTGACAAAAAATTAGCACCAACCGATACCAAAGATTCAATGCTGGTTAAAATAATGAGAGAATGCAGTAATATCCTGGGCAACAGGCTTGCCGTTTTTACAGGAACTTCTTCCGACCTGGAAGGGTTTAAAACGGACTTTTTACATCCTGCAACTGTAGACCTTATGACTGCGAAAGGCGCATGCGGAAGCTACTCATTCGTTTTAGCAAGAATATTACAGAACTATGATTTCCCTGTACGCATAGCCCAGATGAAAGCCAATGGTATTTTTGGAGCGCATAACGTTGTTGAAGTTAACATAAATACCCAATGGGTAGTTCTTGATCCTCTTTTCGACACCTATTTTGTTAAACCCGGCGGTAAGGGGCTTGCAAGCTTTAAAGATGTAAAAGAAAATTGGGGTTATTACAGTAAACAACTTCCCGAAGGATATGATCCTGCCTATTATTACCAGGATGTGAGGTATACAAACTGGGATAAAGTCCCCGTAATTTTGCCTGCTGTAAAAAAAATATTGACATTTTTTTTAGGAGAGGAAAGAGTAAAAAACATGTCTCTTAGGGTACACTTTCTACGAATGTATGATTTCTACTTTTATGTTGTCCTTATTATATACCTGCCGGTACTTTTGATTACTGCCATCAGAATTAACAAGGAAAACAGAGTGCATCAACGACCTAAGGAAAAATCTTTTGCCAAATCAAATTCATTTATATCCCGAAGCCTTGAAAAGGCGCAATAAGATTTTACAGGTTCAAATTAAAATCATTACAAAATGCTGTTTTCAGGAATAAGTATATTTGGCGAATAATTGATTAACATGCTTAAAGTAGGCATTTTCGGAGTCGGACATCTGGGAAAATTTCATTTAAACAATTGGAAAGAAATACAAGATATTGAATTAACCGGCTTTTATGACCCGGATGATATTGTTGCCAGAGATGTTCAGGAAAAATATAAAATCAGCCGTTTCTTTAACGAAGATGAACTGTTAGAAAAATGTGATGCGGTTGATATTATTGCACCAACAAATTTTCATTTTAATCTGTGCCAGAAGGCAATAAGAAAAGGCAAACACGTATTCGTGGAAAAACCACTGGCGAATACGATGGCAGAAGCCAAAGAAATTGTAAATCTGGTTAAGGAATCCAACATCAAACTACAGGTAGGACATGTAGAACGTTTTAACCCTGCTTACTTATCAATAAAAGATCTTCAATTATCCCCCATGTTTATTGAAGTACACAGGCTGGCTCAGTTTAACCCCCGGGGCACGGAAGTAAGTGTTATCCTTGATCTGATGATACATGATATTGATATTATACTCAGTCTTGTAAAAAGTGAAGTAAAAAACATATCAGCCAATGGCGTAGCAGTAATGACTGACACACCTGACATTGCCAGTGTAAGAATTGAGTTCAACAACGGATGTGTAGCCAACCTGACCTCAAGCCGCATTTCAATGAAAAAGATGCGTAAAATGAGATTGTTTCAGAAAGATGCATATATAGGAATAGATTTCCTGAATAAAAAAGCAGAAGTGATCAGGATGAAAAGATCTGTTGATATTGAGTCATTTTCATTTGATATTGATACCGCTAATGGGAAAAAAACAATATCGATTTCGAACCCGCAGATCCCTGAAGTAAATGCTATCAAGATGGAACTTGAAGAGTTTTGTGATTCCATCAGAAAGAACAAAACTCCTGTTGTTTCTGAAGTAGACGGTTTCCGGGCGATGGATGTAGCACATCAGATTCTTCAGAAAATAAAACTTAACAATATCGCTAACTGATTGATGGAATGCCCATATCTAAAAGAATCCATATTATATGGTATGTTTTAAGCGATTATCTTGCTGCAATAACAACCTGGATAATATTGTATTTCACCAGGAGAAAGCTTTTGAATGAACCCATAGTCATTCAACACCATTTATACCTGAACAATCGTTTCTGGCTGGGTATTTCGATACTGCCGGTTTGCTGGATCATGTTTTATGCACTGGTGGGATCATATAATTCAATCTACAAAAAATCCAGGCTCAATGAACTTACCATTACTTTCATCTGCACTATTATCGGATGTACTGTCATTTTCTTCTCCATTGTTATTAATGACCCTCAAACAGATTACAGGTATTACTATAAAGCTTATTTCACTTTTCTCTTATCCGGTTTCCTTTTTACCATTTTAGGTAGATGGATATTACTGAACATAACCAAAAAGCAGCTAATGAATGGCATTGTTCAATTCAAAACTTTGCTTGTGGGCAGTAATCCCGTTGCAGCAAGAACATTTAAGGACACAAACGAAGGTCTTCATGCAATAGGCTATCATTATATTGGTTACCTAAGCAATGAAAACAATAACGGGCTTGGGAAATATATCAAACACCTTGGCCCTATACAGCAGATGGAGAAAGTGATTGAGAAAAACAAGATTGACCTGGTAGTAATAGCCATGGAAAAATCTGAAAAGCAAGAGGTGGAGATGATTATTGAAAGGCTAAGTGAAAAAGATGTAGAGGTGAAAATTATACCTAATACTTTAGATATTCTGTCAGGTTCCGTGAAAATTAACAATGTGTTTGGCGCTGTACTGTCTGATATACAAACGAGTTTAATACCCGACTGGCAGCAAAATGTAAAACGGCTTACGGATGTGTTCGTATCCATCTTAGGGTTGATCTTTGCTTTTCCGCTGTTGGCTTATGCTGCTTTGCGGGTGAAATTGTCATCTCCCGGCCCAATCATTTATTCACAGGAAAGGATAGGGCTTAAAGGAAAAAAATTTTTCATATACAAATTCCGTTCAATGGTTAACAATGCCGAACAAAATGGCCCGGCACTCTCATCTGTAAATGATGATCGGGTAACAAAATGGGGGAAAACCATGCGTAAATGGCGTATTGATGAATTGCCACAGCTCTGGAACATCATCAAAGGCGAGATGAGCCTTGTAGGCCCAAGACCCGAACGCCAGTTTTATATTAACCAGATCATGCAGCAAACACCCTATTTCCGCTATTTGCTTAAAGTAAAACCCGGTTTAACTTCCTGGGGTATGGTGCAATATGGATATGCAGAAAACGTTCAAGAAATGGCAGAAAGGATGAAATATGACCTCATCTATATTGAAAACATATCGTTGGCGCTTGATTTCAAAATAATGTTTCACACACTACGCATTATTTTAAAAGGCAAAGGACGATAAACTTATGAAGAGTGAAAAGAATTTTCCTGATCTTCGTTTATTGGTTACCGTTATTATCACCCGCGCAGCAGCTCTACTGGCAACAAGAGGTGAATAACACCATAGATGTTTCATTAAATGATACTGAACACACTCTGGATGGCTTCATCACTATTCAGTACAGAAATAACTCTCCGGACACGCTTCGTTTCATCTGGTTCCACCTTTGGCCAAATGCTTTTAAAACTGACAGGACAGCTTTTAGCGAGCAAATGCTCCAAAATGGCAGAACCGATTTCTATTTTTCAGGCAAAGATCAGAAGGGCTATATTAACCGACTTGATTTCAGGGTGAATGGCGCCGAGGCAAAAATCGAAGATCATCCGTTGTACATTGATATTATTAAATTGATACTTCCCAATCCTTTATTACCCAGCCAGCAAATCAGGATCACATCGCCTTTTCATGTAAAACTCCCATATAATTTTTCAAGAGGTGGCCATATCGGGCAATCTTATCAAATAACCCAATGGTACCCCAAACCTGCTGTATATGACAGCAAAGGATGGCATGAAATGCCTTACCTGCAACAGGGAGAATTTTACAGCGAGTTCGGAAATTTTGATGTGCGGATTACTGTTCCCAAAAATTATGTTGTTGCCGCAACAGGCGAATTGCAAAATGAAGACGAGAAAAAGTGGATGCTGAAAAAAAGTTCTAAACAAAACGATCAAAGCCAGAAAACATCACAGTTAAAAAAACCCAGGTCATTTTCAAACCATAAACCACCACCTGCAACCTACAAGCAACATGATGCAGCCCAAGAACCCAAAACACTTCACTTCAGGCAAAACAACATTCATGATTTTGCCTGGTTCGCTGACAAAAATTTTATTGTTGATTGCGACACACTTGAGTTAAATTCCGGAAAGGTCATTACTATTTATGCTTTTTATCTGCCAACAAAAAGCTCACCCTGGAAAAAAAGCATTCAATTTATTAAAGAAGCTGTTCGGTTCCATTCATTACTAATTGGCGATTATCCTTACCAGGTTGTTACAGCCGTTGAAGCAAAAACAGGAATTACGGGTGGCATGGAATATCCTGGTATTACTGCTATTCCATCAACCCTTTCAGAGAAAAAACTGGAAGCAACTATTGAACACGAAATCGGCCACAACTGGTTTTATGCAGCCCTGGCTAATAATGAAAGAGTGCATCCGTGGATGGACGAAGGAATGAACACTTATTATGACAACATATTTAGTTACAAGAAATATCATCAGCCTGTTAAACAGGTATATTTAAAGGAAAAATATCTGCAAAAAAAGATTCCCGATAATATAGCACATATCGTATTGGAAACAATTGCCTCCGTTAAAAAAGACCAACCTATTGAAACCAGTTCGGAAAATTTCACAAATTTTAATTACGGATTGATAGCTTATCGAAAAACTTACGAATGGATGATACTTTTGCAAAATGAATTAAGTCAAAATATTTTTGACAGTTGCATGAAAGTGTATTACAAACGGTGGCAATTCAAACATCCTTACCCGGAGGATTTTAAAAAAACGGTTGAAGACATAAGCGGGAAAAATGTTGACAGCGTTTTTTTGTTACTTAATAAAAAAGGAATGTTCGAAAAAGAGAGGCTGCATAAGAAAATTAAACCAGCTTTTTTGTTCAGTCTCGGGGAACCCGAAAAGTACCATTATATTTCTTTTATCCCGGCCATCGGATATAATTTTTATGATAAGTTCATGATTGGGGCAACAATTCATAATTATAATCTCCCTCCAACTCCTTTTCAATTTATAATTGCCCCTCTTTATGCTACTAACAGCAGCATGTTGAATGGAATCGGGAACATTAACTACTCCTGGTATCCGGACAATTATTTTTCTAAAATAAGCATTGGATTGAATGGTGCTAAGTTTTCAACTCTTGCCGGAGTTGATAGCAACGGCAATAAAATTTTTGGAGGCTTTTATAAGGTCGTTCCGACTATAAAATTTTATTTAAAAAGCAAGAATGCAAGAACCAGTATTGAAAAATGGATTGATTTCAAAGGCTACCTCATCGGGGAGAAAGGTTTTGATTATGTTCAGAAGACAACGGACTCAAACTATTATCCTTCAAAAAAAAATTATTCTACCCGTTACCTCACGCAACTGACCTATAATATTGAAGATTACCGGACCCTTTATCCATATAATGTTCAATTCCAGCTTCAGCAAGCCAGCGAATGGTACCGTTTGAATTTTACAGGAAATTATTTCTTCAATTATGCAAAAGGTGGAGGAATGAGTGTGAGATTCTTTGCAGCTAAATTCGGATATTTTGGAGGAAGAACTATTACCAAAGAGTTCTCAACCTATAATTATCAACCCAAGTTGACAGCATCTGTTGGTAGTGATGATTATACATACAGCAATTATTTTTTTGGCAGGAATGAATTTGAAGGAATTGCCAGCCAGCAGATGATAATGAAAGATGGCGGACTGAAATTAAGAACTGATATTTTCCAGAATTTGCAAGGCAGATCTGACAACTGGATAGCAGCATTCAATTTTAATACCAGCTTACCGGCAAGTATTATTCCAAAACAACTGCCGCTAAAAGTATTTTTTGATGTGGGCACTTATGCTGATGCATGGGGCAGTACCCCTCCTACCAGTAAGTTTCTTTATGTGGGAGGGCTTCAGTTATCCTTATTAAAAAATATTCTTAACATTTATGCCCCGGTTATTTATAGCAGTGATTTCAGGAACCAGTTAAAAACACTCAGTTCAGAAAATAAATTCTTTAAAAAGATTTCCTTCAGCTTCGACATCCAAAATATTAACTTGAGAAGGATTAACAGGAACATTCCTTTTTAATGAATACCGGCAACAAAATATATTACTTACTACAAAGCAAAATTGATAAACCCAAATGGGACGATTGTATTACCAATGCGGGTAACGGTCTTATTTATGCGTATTCATATTATTTAGATATCATGTCTAAAAACTGGGATGCACTTGTGCTGAACGATTATGAAGCAGTTATGCCACTGACATGGAATAAGAAGCATGGCGTTTATTATCTATATCAGCCTGCATTTGCAGCGTCGCTCGGCATTTTCGGAAACAATCTTTCTGAGCAATTAATCGACGCATTTATTCAATCTATTCCCCAAAAATTTCGGCTGGTTGAAATTGCATTTAATGCCGGCAATATTTTGAAAACAACCTTACCCTTATCTATAATGAGACAAAATTATATTCTCGAACTGAATAAGGATTACACTGTATTGCAATCAGGCTATCGTGAGAATGTCAAAAGAAATATAAAAAAAGCCTCGCAACTGAATTGTGCAATAAAAAAAAATATTCCGGTATCAGATATAATTGCTTTATCAAAACCTGCGATGTATCGATTAACAAATATTAAACAGGAAGATTACAATAATTTCGAAAAGCTTTATAATTTATTGTATTCTCAAAATAAGGCAATAACCTACGGTGTTTACTCCATGAATAATGTTCTGGTTGCCTCATGCGCTTATTTTTACTCCCATGGCAGGGCTTTTTATATTCTTGTAGGAAACCATCCGAATGGCAAAACAATGGGGGCATCGCATTATCTGATTGATGCTTTTATAAAAGATCATGCCAACCAGGATATCCTTCTTGACTTTGAAGGGTCAGATATCCGTAACCTTGCTTTTTTTTACAGTAGTTTTGGCGCTGCCTGTGAAACTTACCCTTTCCTGAAAATCAACCGGCTTCCTTTCTGGATGAAATGGATGAAAAAATAATTCAGAGATTATCCTGGCTGAAATTTATTCCCATCGCTCTGAAAGGATATTCTCGGCAATTACCAGGTCAATTGGCCTGGTGATTTTAATATTATTGATTTCCCCCTCAATCAGATTAATTTTTTCTCCAGTCATTTCAACAACGGTGGCTTCGTCAGTAAACGAGTCCTGATATTCCTGTTCAAAAGCTGCTTTCAGTATCTTGCTCCTGAAAGTCTGAGGGGTTTGAACAATATGAACTTTATCGCGATTGATAACCACGTTGCCATTATGAGTTTCCACACGTATCGAATCAACAGGGTTTATGGAAGGCACGGCGTTACCTTTTTCAACGGCAGCAGTAAAACAAGCCCGGATTAATTTTTCAGTAACCAGGCATCGTACGCCGTCGTGCACAAAAACAATTGAATCTTCAGAAACGAGATCCAGTCCATTTTTTACTGATTGAAATCTTGTATCACCACCTGTTGTTATAGCAATCCGGTTGGGATCGAGAGCAGACTGAGAAATAGCTCTTGCATCTTCTATATATTCGTTCGCGACCACCAGGATTATTTCTACATCTCCAAATGTTTTTAAAAATACGTCAAGCGTATGCAGCAGAATCGGTTTTTCCTGTAGCAATAAAAACTGTTTCGGCACCTGTTTGCCCATACGTGTTCCTGAACCTGCGGCTACTATAATGGCATACTTTTTCAACGAATAAACTAAATCGTAAAAAATCAGTTAACGATTGCCGAAGATATGTTATTCAATGCATATTGCGCCTTTGGACATTTCAGCTAATCCCGGCTTCTGCAAAACAAATAATGTTTTCCAGCTATCATATTTAAGCATTTTCATCAGTCATTAATTTCAAAAATGCTAATTTGCTGCTCCTTCTGATAAATTTAGAATTACAACAATGAATAAAATATTCTTTCTTGCCGTTTTCACATTTACTACAGTATCTGTTACGAATGCACAACAAAAAATACTTACTGTGAAAGATTATGAACATGCCGAAAGCATGTTGGGCGAAAATGCCAGGATGTATGTTGATGCAGATGAAGTAAGGCCAAACTGGATTGCAGCTGATAAATTCTGGTACCGCAACTTAACAGCGGAAGGAAGTGAATTTATACTGGTCGACCCTTCAAAAGGGACCCGTGCCCCGGCATTTGATCATAAAAAACTCGCTGCGGCTATTTCTTCAGTAACCGGGAAAAATTATGATGCATCACATCTGCCATTTATGTCTTTTCATTTTTTAACTGATGAGAAAAACATAAGTTTTGATTTGAATGGGAAATATTGGCAATGCGACCTGAAAAATTACCAATGCATTCAAATTAATAATGAACCAAAACATACCCCGCAGCTTAGCGACAATGAAGTGGTTTCACCCGATGGAAAAAAATCAGCCTTCATAAAAGAATATAATTTATGGATAAGAGACCTTGTTTCAGGTAAAGAAACACAACTTACTACTGACGGCATAAAAGACTTCGGGTATGCTACAGACAATGCCGGATGGAAAAGCAGTGATGCCCCGATACTTTCATGGTCGCCCGACTCAAGAAAAATTGCCACTTTCAAGCAGGATCAACGAAATGTCGGAGACATGTACCTGGTTACCACCAACGTTGGCAGGCCTGTTCTAAAAGCATGGAAATACCCGTTGCCAGGCGATAAGGATATAATTATGATACAGCGGGTTATTGTTGACGTTGACAGGGCAAAAGTAGTTTTTTTGCAGTGCCCTCCGGACCCCCACAGGGCATCTTTAAGTGATGACATTGCCAGCAGCGGAACTTTCGATGATGTTGACTGGAAAGAAGATGGCAGCGAACTCGCTTTTCTTTCTACATCAAGGGATCATAAGCAGGAGAAATTTCGCATTGCCAATACCATTACAGGGGCTATAAGAGAAGTATTTGAAGAAAATGTAACTACACAATATGAGTCTGGTCAGGGAACGATTAACTGGAAATATCTTCCGGGATCCAATGAAATCATCTGGTATTCTGAACGGGACAACTGGGGTCATCTTTACTTATACGATGCGCAGACTGGCCGACTCAAAAATCAAATCACACAAGGTGAGTTTGTGGTAACAAGGCTAATTAAAGTGGATGAAAAAAAACGATTAATCTATTTCATAGCGGATGGCCTAGAAACAGATAATCCGTATTTCAGCCATTTTTATAAGATCAATTTCGATGGCAGCAACCTCAGATCACTCACTCCAGAAAACGGTAACCACGAAATAATCCTCTCCCCTTCAGGGAATTATTTTATTGATAGTTATTCGCAGCCAGATATACCCGCAATAACGGTAATGCGCAACCTGAATGGCAAAATAGTTGCCGCACTTGAAAAAACAGATATTTCCAGGCTTCTTTCTACCGGGTGGAAACCGCCAATACCCTTTACTGTAAAGGCCCACGACGGGAAAACAGAAATTTATGGTTTAATGTATACCCCATCTAACATCAATGCCGGAAAAAAATACCCAATTATAGATTATATATACCCAGGACCGCAAGGCGGAAGCGTAGGGGGCTGGTCATTCACTGTGTACAGAGGAGATAACCAGGCACTGGCAGAACTTGGTTTTGTTGTAGTGGAAATTGAAGGCACAAGCAACCCGTTACGCTCTAAAAGTTATCATGATATGAGTTACGGCAATATGGCTGAAAACACCATTCCGGATCAGATTACAGGAATACGCCAATTATCTCAGCGATACTCATATATAGACACAAATCAGATTGGCATCTGGGGACATTCCGGCGGCGGTTTTGCAACAGCCACGGCAATGTTTCGCTACCCCGATTTCTTCAAGGTTGGTATTTCGGAATCAGGCAACCATGATAACCGGAATTATGAAGATGACTGGGGGGAACGTTACAACGGTTTAGTCAGTGAATCTGATTATAATGCACAAGCAAATGAAAATTATGCAAAAAACCTAAAAGGAAAATTATTGCTCGCCCATGGTATGATGGACGATAATGTACCTCCAACAAACACACTTCTTGTTGTGGATGCTCTTGAAAAGGCCAATAAAGATTTTGATCTTATTGTTTTCCCTAACAGCAGGCACGGCTACGGTTCGAATTATTATTATATGATGCGTCGCAGATGGGATTATTTCGTTAAAAATTTACAAGGATCAACGCCTCCTGTAAATTATTCAATAAGGATTAAACCTGATCCAAGAAATACAAATGAATAAACGTAATATATAAAACAAATTTAGCCTTAATAATTAAATTCCATAAAGACCTATATTTGCATCCCCATTGCCCGATAGTATAATGGTAGTACGTCAGATTCTGGCTCTGAATGTTGGGGTTCGAGCCCTCATCGGGCAACGTATTTTTTAATCATGAAGTCCTCATGCATAAACTAAAAGCAAGTCATGTTCGACTTGCTTTTAGTTTTTAGCGATACCTGGGTTGTTATTGTTTTTCTTCTTTCGAATAAACTTCCCATCCAGTATAATCAGAAGATTTTAATACCAATTTCTGGTCAGCATTTTCTAAAGTAACATAATAAGTGGTGTCATTATCCATGCTTACTTCAAAAAGATTGCTGATCCAATAATCAGAATAATTTTTCTTTAAACTGATCAATTGCGAGATAGGTAATTTGTCTGACAAAATATTCCTGGCAACACCAATCAATTCACCATTATTACCATAGTAAGCGAACATTATCTGGCTATTCATGGAAAAAGTTACAATCATGTAGCTCCCCTTATTTTCCCAGGTAGTATTCCGGGCACTGGAAAATTCTTTATTAAATGACTCTACTGCTTTTTTTGTAATGCCATCAGTAGTTCTGGCGAAGCTGTAGCTGAAGCCTGTCAGCATCAAAGCAAAAATCAAAATTCCCTTTTTCATTTTTTAAGTTTTTTATCGTTAATTAATTTTTTTCCTGTTTTATCATCAATTGACATAACAAAGATATATTCAAATACATGTACTATGCAATACAAAGTACATTATATGGCATAATAAAGTTTACAGCGGTCATTTAAACTGAAGAATGGTAGTTATCAATAATTACACTTATATTTTCAATAGGTTCCTCAAATTGGTTTTAATAAGTTCGCCGTCTCTAAACTCTTGCCTCAAAACCTGTATTATAAAATGATTTTCAATACCTTGCAATTATTGGCATTGACTATTGTAGAATCCTGAGCCGAAATGAGCCCAGAAATTATTGCTTTTCAAAACAAAAACATAAAAAAAGCTAATTCAGCTATACTCATTTCTAGCTTTAGTATTTTCACTTAAATATTTTTACGCCCGACATGAAGCCTGCTTTAATTGTGTTTTTTGCTTTAAACGCCATTTTTTTTGCCTCCTGCTCCTCATCTAAAAAAGGCATTACCTCTGCAGCAAATACAGCAATTCTTCATATGCAGGATTCATTGCCCCTGCTCCCTGCAAGCGATATTAACGTGCAATTAAAAGTACCTGCCGCAATGATATTAGCGAAAGCTGATTCACTTGTACCGAAAGAGTTCAATTCTGATAAATGGCCAGGCTACTCCCAGCCATCCTGCGACTTCAGATATAAATATCATTTTGTAAGATCATCATTGAATGTAACCTGCATAAATAGTAAAATCAGTATTCAATTCACAGGTAATTATCAGCTGTCCGGAAGTAAATGCCTCTGCACTATGAACAAACCAGTGACACCATGGATATCCGGAAGTTGTGGTTACGGTTCAGAATCGCTCCGTAAGGTAGGCATTAACGTTAGTTCGCAGCTATATTTCCTGCCAACCTTCAAATTGAAAACGGTTACAAAGCTGGAGCATTTACAGGCATATGACAAATGCATTGTATCAATGTTTTCAAACGATGTGACAGGACTGGTTGTTGACAGTGTCCGTTCTTCAGTAAACGTATTCTGCAACACCATGGATTCCATCATCAACGCTATGGATTTTTCAAAAACACTGCTTCAATTATATACTCATTACAAAATAGTTCCTGTAAGTAAATATGGTTATATCTCATTAAACCCAATCTCAGTCCGGATCGGGCAACTAAACTACCTAAAAGATACATTCAGCATCTCAATCGGCTCCTCCTGCAAACCTCAGCTTTCTTCAGACAGCAATAAAACATTGATTCCTGCAGGTATCCCATTATTAAATCCTAATAATAACCAGGATGCCTCTTCGGTTTACCTGAATGCAGATTACGATTATACGTTCCTTTCAAAATTATTGAATGACAGTTTACATAATAAAGCATTCGAATTAAAAGGAAGAACGATTGTTGTTAAAGAAGCAGAGATTAAAGGAATCGGAAACCATCAAATAGAAATAAGGGTTGATTTTGCAGGTACCAATAGAGGCAGGTTATATCTTCATGGAACGCCCGTTCTCGATGTTAACAATCAAACTCTAACTATTCCTGATATTTCGTACTCGATCGAAGATGAAGACCTTGCTCTAAAGATTGCAAAAAACCTGTTCAGGAATAAAATCAAAAAAAACCTTTATGGAAAATCATATCTGGATATAGGTGCCTTGATCAAGAGCAATATGGCTGTATTAGAAGCTAGGTTAAATACTGCTATTGCAGAAAAGATTTATTCCGCGGGCAAAATCAATGATATTAAAATTGTAGGCCTCCTTGTAAAAAAAGATGATATTCTGGTACAGGTTTATGCCAATGCCGATATTTCCCTGGTAGCCTCCGTCCTTCCGTGATGATATCACTAATCACCCCTACGATTTTCCCCAGCCAAAGCAACCTTTAACAATTCATTTACGTATCAGGCGTATTGAGTGAGGTAGTTTGCGCTTTCATACATCACAACCTTAACAACTTTGATCGCAGGAAGTAATCAAATAAGCGCAATAATTGCAGGTTGCCGAAAAAATCAGAGAAGCAGCCAGAAAGAGTTATATCAACTGCTTAAGGATTATGCTATGAAAGTTTGTTACCGCTATCAGGACCGTGCCGAAGAAGCAGAAGAAATAATGAACGAAGGTTTTATAAAATTATTTAAAAACATCGGGCAGTTTGATGAAGCCAGACATACAGATGTTGAAATAGCTCTTAAAGGCTGGTTTAAGCGCATATTAATAAATACATGTATTGATCACTATAGAAAAAATTCATCAAGGGTCACTAATAAAATTCTGTCAAAAGAGACTGAAAATATTGCCAGCCACCAGGAAAACGGGTTGGATATGCTTTCGTATAAAGAAATAATTCTGGCAATAAAACAGTTATCACCTGCCTATAGAACAGTGTTCAATTTATTTGTTATTGAAGGCATGTCGCACGATGAGATAGCAGCTCAATTGGGGATCTCTGTAGGCGCATCAAAATCCAATTTATCAAAGGCCAGGGAAAACCTGAGAAAAATCCTTTTAAAAAAAACTGACCATAAAATTTATGTTCAACCTCTCTGACAAAGAGCTGGATCGCCTAAGCCGTGAAGCCGCCGATGCTTATGAGGTAGATAAAACCACCTCATCATGGGAGGCATTGGAAAAACGGTTAGATGCTGAATTAGGTATTGCACCTAATCCTCATTCTGCTGTGTCACCTCCACGTAGCACATTTTATCCGATTGCATATACCTCATTAATCATTTTAATCATAGGCACAGGGTACTTTCTTACCAAATCAGGCAAAAAAAACAATATAGAAACTACAAAGAATTTTACACTCAATAACAACAAGAAACAAAACTCGAAAAGAGAGATTACAGAAAAAGAAACTGCAATTGCTAATAACAAACCTAAAAATAGCACCTTTGATAATATTAATGCTGATCCAAGACAAAAATCGGCATTTCAAAAAGGTTTTTCATCAACCTCAAAAAACGAACTAAGCAACAGAAATATTTCTTCATTAAAAAAAACTGAAAAGAAAAATACCTTTATCGAAAATGGAGAAGCAACAGGAACTATTTCTTCGGAAATATCTCCAAAAGAAGATGTCAGATCAAATGCTCCTTTGCATAAAAGCAGAATAAATGGCAACAAGAATGATGTTGCAAAGAATACCGGAGGAAATCCGTTTGATGAAAACACGCCAGTATTAAATGCAGAAAAGAGATTGAACAGAAATGCAGAACAGAAAAAAAATAAAATAGGAAATCTATTTACCACAGGCAAACCAAAAGATGATGTGAATCGAAATATTTCAGGCACCAACTTCAATAAAACAAATATACCGGCTGCAGAAGAAAACGAAATGAATTATTCAAAGACACAAATGACTTCTGCCATACATAAACAAAAAAATGTAAAAATAGATGATTCAGCATTGCTTGCAGAAGCAGCAAATATTAATAAGCAACCTACCAGGGCCAAATCACTCAATACAAACAGGTCGCTTGAAATCGGAATTTCTTTCGGGCCTGATTATTCAAAAGCAAAATATGCGTACACAGATACACGCCTGGGGAGTAGCGTAGGTATCACAGTCGATTATCATTTGCTCCGCAGGTTATCAGTGAACACCGCGCTGATTTATGCGCATAAATATTATGAAATGGATGGCGATAATTTCCATCCCAGAACGAATGCGGTGCGGCCACCTAATGCTGATATAGAATTCGTTAAGGGATCTTTTAAAATGATAGAGATACCTTTAAACCTCCGATATGATATTAGCTCCGAAGACAACACTTCTTTTTTTGTGAATGCAGGGGTTTCTTCCTATTTAATACAAAATGAAAACAACAATTACTTCTGCCACTATAACCTTGGTCCGGCTATATGGATAAATCAACAGCCTGCGGATGCACATCAGAATTTCTGGTTCTCCACATTAAATGTCTCTGGCGGTTTTGAGACTTATCTCAGCAACAGCATATCATTCCAGCTTGAGCCCTATATTAAATTACCATTGAAAAAAATTGGCGCAGGCAATGTAAGCCTGAGTAGTTATGGAATTACAATGGGTATCAAATATTCACCTGCATTGAAAAAGTCAAGGCGTTAACCAGGGAAAATTCATTTTACTTTTTGACTTCAAACCAAACCTGTTTCTCATTGTCCCAATCGCCATTGTAGTTAATGCATAGTTCTTCTCCGGATTTTATAAAGCGAACTGTTTTTATTTTTATCAACCGGTTGTCATAATCCATTTCGTACTCGCAGTTTGACTCATACGAATGGTTATAAACTGACACGTAGCCCAAAGCAACGCAACATTGATTTTTTTGATACCCCCATTCGAAAATATAATCATGCAACAAAGTTTTATCAAGAAGAATACGCTCTTGTTTGCCCATTACCAATACCGGGGAAATTTCTACTACTGTTCTTTCTGCAATATCTTCAGAAGTAAAAATTCCTCTGCCTTTGCCCGGAGAATTATTGAAATACAATGAAGCATGAATCATCTTATATATCCTTTACGGAAAATTAATTAATCAACAATACAATTATACCCAAAACCATGAAGCACAATCTAAAAATCTACAGCTAATTTTGCGCCTCAAATTTAGTTCTGTAATTGAGCATTTTGAAATTGCTCATTACCTCTTCAAATTCACTTAAAACGTTTACATATGACAAAGAAAATCTTACCGTTATTGCTGTTTTTTTCTGCGACATCATTATTTTGTTTTTCACAGGATTTTGCTTCAGCTAAGAAAGGAAGTCTCATCGGCTTTAGTGCAAACACTACTGATTTTGTTCAGCCACTCGCAATAAAAAATTCTTTTACTGGCCAAAATCTCAATCCGGGGTTTTCAATTATGTTCTGGAAAGGGCTGACTAATCATGTTGACTTCTCTCTTCGTTATAACGGGTTATTGACCAGTTATTCAAAAAAAGATACGGCAAGCAATTCAAGTTATGCCAATGAGTTTGAAGGTTCCCTGCACCTGCGGCCTCTTGCTGACAATCATTTGTTAAATCCATTCCTCACCGCAGGAATTGGTGTTGGCAACTATGCCGGTACATGGTCGCCTTATGCTCCCCTCGGCGGAGGTATTCAAATCAACTTGCAAAGCATAACCTATATTTTTCTACAACTGAATTATCGCGCTTCTCTCAGCAAATCCGACCTCGACAATAATCTTTTTTATTCAGTGGGTATTACTGAAAATATTTCTCCGGCAAAACCCAAACCAGCACCAAAGGCAGCAATAGTGATCCCCGCTGTTGAACCTCCCAAAGATACCGATGGAGATGGAGTTATTGATAGTCTCGATGAATGCCCTACTGTTGCAGGCCTTGCCCAATTCCACGGCTGTCCTGACACGGATGGAGACGGCATCCCGGATAAAGAGGATAAATGCCCTAATCAAAAAGGTATTGCAAAATATAATGGATGCCCGATACCTGACACGGATGGTGATGGTATTAATGACGAGGAAGATAAATGTCCCAATATTGCCGGTGTTGCAAAATATAATGGATGCCCGATACCCGACACGGATGGTGATGGAGTTAATGATGAAGAAGACAGGTGCCCCAACCTTCCGGGCGTCAAAGAAAATCAGGGATGCCCATTGGTAAAAGAAGAAATCGTAAAGAAGGTAATGTACGATGCAAAAAATATATTCTTTGCAACAGGAAGTTCGAAACTACTTGCTAAATCTTACAAACCTTTAAATGAAGTAGCTAAGATTCTAAAAGATGATTCTAATTTAAAACTCGATATTGAAGGGCATACCGATAACACGGGCAAGCCGGAAAAAAATCAGGCCTTAAGCGAAAACAGGGCAAAAGCTGTGTTTAATTATCTCACAATAAAAGGAGGTATTGATACAGGCAGGCTTTCATCAGCAGGCTTTGGTGATACCAAACCAATTGCAAGCAATAAAACTGCACAAGGCAAAGCAAAAAACAGAAGAGTGGAATTGAAATTAAAATACTAACCTGGTTTTAATAGTTGAAAACCCCGGGCTTGTCCGGGGTTTTTTTATTCGCATAACAATGATTTAATCTGCTTTTATGGACAAAGCCTGCTAAAAAAGCTTTTAGTAGATAGTAAATAGTAAATTTGACACATGGAGCTGGAATTCGAAAATCATTTAATGCTTGAGCAATTTCTTGAAATTATGCAAGGCAATGATATGTCTGGCCTGAAAGATTTTCTGGATAACCAAAACATCAGCGATGTGGCAAAGCTGATTGACGAATACCCGGAATACGAGCAGGAAATTATTGACAACTTAAGCATCCATCGCGCTGCCAGCACTTTTAAAATCCTGGATTTACCCACACAGAAAAGAGTCATGCGTGATCTGCCGCCTTCCAAAATTGCGGCCCTGTTGAACGCATTACCACCTGATGACAGAACTGATTTTTTCCAGGGCCTGCCAAGTAGCATTGTACGGGAACTAATTAAACTGCTTACACCGGAAGAAAGAAAAATTACACTTTCACTTTTCGGTTATCCCGAAAACAGTGTGGGGAGGTTGATGACACCCGATTATGTTTATGTATTCGAAAATAACACAGTTGCTGAAGTGCTTGAAACAATCAGGAAAGTCGGGAAGAATAGTGAGACGATAGACGTGATTTATGTAATTAACGAAAAGGGGGAATTGCTTGATGATATCCGGATCCGCGAATTCATTTTGAATCATCCTTCAAAAAAAGTAAGCGACCTGATGGATGAAAGAAGGGTTATAGCGCTGAATGCTTACGACGACCAGGAAAAAGCTTATGAAGCCTTCAAAATGAATAACCGTGTAGCCCTGCCCGTTGTAAGTAACAGTAATAAATTACTGGGTATTGTAACGATTGACGACGTACTTTGGGTAGCCAGTGAAGAATTTAGTGAAGATATTCAAAAAATCGGCGGTACCGAAGCACTGGACGAACCTTATCTTGAAATTTCTTTCTTTAGGCTCATCAAAAAAAGGATTGGCTGGCTGATCATTTTATTTTTAAGCGAAATGCTCACTGCTACGGCTCTTGCCTATTTCAATGATGAAATTGCCAAAGCAAGTGTGTTGGTACTCTTCATGCCGCTTATAGCTTCCAGCGGAGGGAATAGCGGTTCTCAGGCATCAACATTAATCATTCAGGCAATGGCAGTAGGTGAAATCTCTCTGGCAGACTGGTGGCGTGTTATGCGCAGGGAAATTTTTTCAGGTTTCGTTCTTGGTTCTATATTGGGCCTTATCGGTTTCTTCCGGATTTTTGCCTGGCACCTGCTGATGCAGCACGGAATTTTTAAAGATATATATGGCCCACATTGGCTGCTTGTTGCACTTAGCGTAGGTTTCTCATTAATCGGTGTCGTGCTCTGGGGCACATTATCGGGGTCTATGTTGCCCATAGTCTTAAAAAAATTCGGGGCCGATCCTGCCGTTTCATCGGCGCCTTTTGTAGCCACGCTTGTAGATGTAACCGGCCTCATCATCTATTTTTCTGTTTCATTTGTTATTATGCAGGGAGTACTGCTTTAATTTTTTTGAATCCGTGCCTTCGCTGCTATAAAGCCGTTGTTGCATCGCACTCGTCAACATATAAATCATTACCGAGCAGAAAATTCAGACAGCTGGGGTTATAAGAACGCCGGGTATACTGTTGAAATAGACTAAAAAAAATCCGGTTTCTTATTGCCTGAATCAGTAAAATAAGAAACCGGGAATATGATGTTGCTTGGAGAAGTAGTGCCAAAAAAATAATTGCGCAGTTATTTGACGATTAGCTGCAAAAAGCAAAGCAGCTAATCAACTTTACACTAATGCGTGGAATTCCTGCATTAATGCAGAAATTCCATATTTCATTATCATTATAACTAAACAAACTTTGCTATGAAGATTTTATTGATTATTTCAATCTTACTGATTGGCGCATCAGCCAAAGCACAAGACTCGTTACAACTTAATTTAACTAAAGACAGTTCAAAGAAAATAAATCCGGATCCGGCACTCATTAAAGTAGAAATAGAGTCAGCATTTCCCGGGGGTAGTAATGCCTGGGCTAATTTTTTAAATACCAATCTTAAGTATCCCAGGAAAGCTATTAGAAAAAAAATCCAAGGTACTGTAACTGTGTTGTTCATAGTAGATAAGGATGGGCAAGTAAGCAATATTCAAGCAATTTCCGGACCCGAAGATGGTGGCTTGCGTGAAGAAGCAATCAGGGTAATCAGCATCAGCGGTAAATGGACACCCGCCGTTCAAAACGGCCGTTTAGTGAAATCGTACAAAAAACAACCGATAGCCTTCAAACTTGAATAAACAATAATAAATTTCGGCAAGTAATTTCCGTGATTTTCGCAGGAAATATGTTAAGGAAATTTAAATTAAATATTAACTGCGCCTTACTTTATTGCCATTCATACAGCCTGAAAACAATTTGGCTATAAGGTATAATATTCTCGCAAACGTCTGTATGTAAAGGGCTTTCTATATAATAAATCTGGGTTTGACATCATGGAAGATACAGAAACATAGTTTGCCCGGCAATACAATACTTTCTAATTTTACACCGTTAACACAAAAAGAAAAAAAATCGCGGTTAGTTTTACCTTCTTCTTTTGCTTTTAGAATTGCTTCCACCTATTGCTCGCCTTCTGACATTTGCCTGCTACGAAATCATTAAATATTCTTTTTACTAAACATTAAAAATGCAACACCATGAAATCAACAGTAAAAAACAGCAATTCCGTTTTGAAAACCATTGCAGTGACAGTAACAGCAGCAGTATTGTTTGCAGGTAGCCCAATAAGCTCTTTTGCAAACACCGTTTCAGAAAAAAGCACAATTGTAAATAACAGCCCTGAAGCTACTTTAAATGTTCAATACGTTGGTGCAGATGAAAACATGTTTGCTTTTAAGGTTGAATTTGAAAACCCGACAGCTCAGAAGTTTACACTGATTGTAAAGAACGATGAAGGAGATGTTATTTACAGCAAGGAGTACAATGATGTACATTTTGAAAAAACCATCAAATTGCTGAAAGAAGGAAATGATTTGGAAAACATCCGCCCTACAATTGCGGTTAGCACAAGCAACAAACTTTTCCAACGTAGTTTCATTGTAGAAACAAATGTGGTAAAGCGTATCTCTGTAACAAAATTATAAATGAGATAGGAATATTACTGCTGAAGGCCCCGTTAACGGGGCCTTTTTTATTTAATGCCTTCATATTTTTAAAATATCAGGCAATCTGTAAATTGCAGCATTGTTTATTTCAAGCTTCTTTTATGCGATTTATTTCTTTACTGATTGTTCTGCTCATTGCCAATCAAAGCTTTTCACAGGATTATTACCTTTTTACAGGCACCTATACCAACGGACAAAGCCTTGGCATTTATGTGTACAGTTTTAATACTACTAACGGTGATGCACAACCTGTTGATTCCATCGCTTCAAAAAACCCGTCTTATATCGCCATCTCTCCTAATGGCAAATATGTTTACTCGGTAAATGAAAACGGGAATAAACAATCTGGTGAAGTCAGCGCTTTCAGATTCGACAAATCAACCGGCAAAATCAGCTTTTTGAACAAACAACAAAGTGGCGGTACCGACCCTTGTTATCTTTCGGTGGATAAAAATAATAAATGGCTGATGATAGCGAATTACAGCAGCGGAACAATTTCGGCGCTTACACTCAACATTGATGGTTCAATCGGTTCAATAGCTGAAACCATTCAGCACACTGGAAAAAGCATTGATACAACACGCCAGGAAAGTGCACATGCCCATTCAGCAATTTTCTCTCCTGACGAACATTACCTGCTGTGTGCAGATTTAGGGATGGATAAAGAAATGATATACAAATTCAATGCAAACAGCATCGACCATCCGCTTACAATTGCTAAAGATTCTGTTGTTGCTATTGTTCCCGGCTCAGGTCCACGACATATTGTTTTTGATCCCAAAAAGCCGAATCTGTATATTATAGAAGAGCTTTCAGGAACAATAGATGCTTTTCATTTCATCAATGGGTCTTTAAAAAAATATCAACGCATCAGCACCCACCCGGAAAATTATCAGGGACAAAAAGGAAGCGCAGACATTCATATTTCACCAAATGGTAAATTTTTATATGCCTCTAATCGTGGAGATGCCAACAGCATTGCCATTTTTTCTATTGACGCGAATACTGGGAAATTAAACCTGAAAGGTTTCCAGGATACCATGGGAAAGCATCCCCGTAATTTTATTATTGACCCGACAGGTCGCTTCTTACTGGTTGCAAACAGGGACACTGACAATATTGTTATATTCAGCATCGATCAAAAAACAGGATTACTGAAAGATACCGGGAAACAATTGCATATCCCAAATCCCGTTTGTCTGAAATTTCTAAAAAAATAGACATTATTATGACATCAAAATCTTACAATTTTTCGTATTAGTTAAATTTTGTTTAAACAGGAAACAGATATTGCTTTTAATAAAATTCAAACCTTTATTTCTGTGATAAAAAATACACATGATTATACTCTCCGCAGAATTATCATTTTGAATATAATGCTGCTTTCGATTTGCATCCTTTTTGGAAATGCAAAGTTACACGCCCAGAAAAAAAATTCAGAAAAAAAGGAAATAAAAATCCGTCATAAAAAAATTGAACAAAGGCACAGTGAAGATTCAGTATGGGAAAAAGATTTAAAAATTTCTGATACCGCTGCAGCAAAAGTAATCAGCAAAATCGAAGATATTAATAGTTCGCTTAATGATTTTAATGATGTAGTGGAGAACGGTTATGACTCAAGTGACATTACCGAAAATCTTCCTGGTTACGAAAGTAGAATAAAATTCTTCCAGGTCAGTTTATCCAATGCCAACAGCAACCTAAACCTAAACAGGATTGCATATATGCAGGGCTTATTGTCGGATATGAAAGACGACCTGCAGGACTGGCAAAAATCTTTATTAGCTTATTATACCGAATTAGTAGGTATCAATTCGCAAATGCGGTCCGTACTTGCTGATTCAACTATTCAACCCATGCCCGAAGACAGCACACTGCGGCTACTTTATTTACGGCAACTTAATGAACTTAAAAAAAGAATTCATGGCACTGATACAATAATGAGAAAAAACCTGGTGAAGATCGATGTGTTGCAAAGTAAAGTATCGAACGATTATTTAGACGTAATAACTCTGCAAAAACAAATGAAAGGCCTTGTAAAGGCATACAGGATAAAAGCATTCAGTAAAGAATCAGGCTACTTATGGGAAGGGCCTTCAACCGATACCAGCAGGAGAACATTTGCAGAAACCGTGCAAAGATCGGTTCGGAGAAGCGACAGGCTTTTGAGCAATTACTTACCGCAAAACTGGGATAAATATATTTTCAACCTGCCGATATTGCTGATATTCTTTATATGGACGAGCATCAACCTGCAAAAAATAAAAAAAACAAACCCCGGCTTTTCAGACACTTTGAAATATCTGCAATCGGTCCCTTTGCTCACCTCTTTAGTCATCATGTTCATTATTGCGCCTTATCTTGACTTGCAACACCCGCCGGCTATTTATACAATAATGCTGCAACTGCTGCTGAACATTACCCTAACATTACTGCTTGCTCAAAAATGGCCCCGCAGGTTATTTGTTTACTGGCTGCTATTTTTTACAGCTTTCTTGTTTTTTGCAGCTAAAAGCCTGTTGAGTAATTCAACTTATTATTTAAGGCTGATTACATTTTTCATTACTACCACTGCGGTTTTATTTGGATATTCATTCACCAGGGAAATAAAAAAACATCCCGAGTTTTTTCCCGGGTATTTCAGGCTTATCACTTGGATTTACATATTGCTGAACCTCGTAGCCTCCTGCTGCAATCTTTTCGGAAGAGCAACCCTTGCTCATATTTGTGAAACGACTGCAATATTAAACTATATGGATGCTATCGGTTTGATTGTATTTATACAGATTTTCCTCGATGCGGTCAACCTGCAACTGGAAATAGATAAAAAATCTTCCCGGTTTACTTCTTACCTCAATTACCAAAATGTAGAATTGCGTTTGAGAAGGCTATTAACGGTAATAGCAGGGGTCTTCTGGTTTGTGAACCTTGCACAAAATCTGAATGTATTTGACGCGGCTTACGATTATATTTCCGATTTCATGGATACCGAAAGATCTGTCGGCAATACATCTTTCAGCATCGGCAGTATTGTTATCTTCTTTTTTGTGATCTGGATTGCTAATTTCTTTCAAAAATATATCGGTTATTTTTTTGGAGATACAGGCAATGAAGACATAGCGTCAGAAAAAAAATCCAAACTTGGCACCTCTGTTTTGCTCATTCGTTTGCTGATACTCACTGCCGGTTTTTTTCTTGGTATCCTCGCATCAGGTATTCCGCTTGACAAAGTAACCATCATTATCGGCGCATTAGGTGTTGGCATCGGCTTGGGGCTTCAAAATATTGTAAACAACCTGGTTTCAGGCGTAATACTGGCAATTGAAAGGCCGATACAGGTAGGTGATATCATTGACGTAGGAGGCAATACCGGCAGAGTAAAAGAGATAGGAATCCGGTCAAGTCGCATTGTAACGCCTGATGGAGCAGAGGTAATTATCCCGAACGGAGATATGCTTTCTCAAAAATTAACCAACTGGACCCTGAACAACACACACATGAGAATTGAACTGAATTTCAAATTAACTGAGAGTGCAAATATGTCCAGGGCAAAAGAAATTATATCCGGGATATTTTCAGATAATCAGGAAGTGCTCAAAAACCCGGAACCACAGTTCCTGATAAAAAACATGAACCAGTCAGGTACGGAACTGCAAATATTTTTCTGGGCTGCAGACATTAACAATGGCGCTCAGTTAAAAAGCGACATCACTCAAAAAATTTTCGAAGGGTTTGCCAGGGAAAACATTAATGTAGGTTAATAAATTGTCATTCTTATGCAAAAAATTTGGACAGCAATAAAATTGTCATAAATTTGATGTTTAAACATTAAATAGTTACGATATGGCTAAAATAAAATGGGCGCTCGACCCCACACACTCAGAGGTTACATTCAAAATAAAACATTTGATGATCAGCAATGTAACCGGGCAATTCACCAAATTTGACGTGAATGCAGAAACGGAAGATGAGGATTTTACAACAGCGAAAGTAAGTTTCACCACAGATGTGAATTCAATCACCACAGGTAATGACCAGCGTGACGGACACCTGAAAAGCGACGATTTCTTTAACGCTGAAAAATTTCCGCAGATTAAATTTACCGCAACCAAATATGAGAACGTAGATGATGATGGTTCTTACGAATTGTATGGCGATCTTACTATCCGTGATGTTAGCAGACCAGTAAAATTAGATGTTGAATTCGGTGGCATTGTAAAAGACCCATGGGGAAATACACGTGCAGGCTTCAGCATAACAGGGAAAATCAACCGCAAAGAATTCGGGCTTGCATGGCATGCAGTAACGGAAACCGGCGGGATAGTAGTCAGTGACGAAGTGCGCATTCATGCAGGTATTGAACTCATTAAACAATCATAAAAGTCTTTACATTACATAAAAAAGGAGCAGGCAACTGCTCCTTTTTTATTTAGAGAAATTTTATTTCAGGTGTAATAATTATTTTACATTAGTGCAGCTGACCGTAAAGCCTATCCTTGTAATTACAGCCTTTTCCTTCTCTTTTTATTAACCCCCAAACAGCCAACATGAAAAAACATTTTCTCATGCTTAGTTTCTCCATTGGAACTATTGTATTATTACAATTCAGTTGCAACAGCAATCAACCTGCACAACAGCTCACAGAACCTGTAAAAAAAGAAATGACATCTGCCGACATGCTATCTCGTGGCAAATACTTAGTTACTGCTGCAGGCTGTGGCGATTGTCATTCGCCCAAATTAATGACACCGCAGGGCCCGGTACCCGACACAAGCAAATTATTATCTGGCCATCCTGCTTCAGTTGCTTTAATGCAGATCGATAAAAATGCATTAAAGCCGGGTAACTGGATTTTATTCTCACCTGATTTAACCGCAGTTGTTGGTCCCTGGGGTATTTCCTTTTCAGCCAACCTGACTCCCGATACAGCAACAGGCCTTGGCGCATGGGCAGAGAACGATTTTATTAAAACAATGCACACAGGAAAACATCTTGGGCAGGAAGGCGGCAGGGCTCTTTTACCTCCTATGCCATGGCAGAGTTTTACAAATTTTACCGATGAAGATCTGAAAGCCATATTCGCTTATTTAAAAGCGCTGCCTGCAATCAGTAATAAAGTTCCCGCTCCTGTTTCGCCAGATGAGCTGGCAAAAACCAGGTAATGATAATGTATGAAGTATGAGTTAGATGATATAAAGTATAAATCACTTTAATAGTTCGTAGCTCATACTTCATACCTCACATTTCTGTTCGTATCTTTGCATTATGCATTATGTTTCTGCGGAAGGGTTAAGTAAATCCTACGGAATTAAGCCTCTTTTCCAAAATATTTCATTCCACATTGAAGAAGGCGATAAAATCGCACTGGTTGCAAAAAACGGCAGCGGAAAATCAACCTTGCTGAAAATCCTTTCAGGCAAAGAAACAGCAGATGAAGGAAAGGTTTGGATTAACAAAGATGTTACTGTGGCCTTGTTTGAACAGGAACCGGTTTTTATGGATCAGAAATCCGTGCTTGACAATATTTTTCATCATGATCATCCGGTGATCAATACAATAAAAGAATACGAAGCTGCGAGTGATGAAGGCGACGCCGAAAAAATCAGCCATGCCATTGTCAAAATGGATGAACTGGCCGCCTGGGATTTTGATACGAAAGTGAAGCAGATATTAGGAAAGTTGAACGTCCATCACCTGAACCAGACTGCCGGTTCACTTTCCGGGGGACAGAGAAAAAGAGTAGCCCTTGCCAAGACCCTTATCGATATTGGGTTTGAGCACAAGCATGTTTTATTGATTATGGATGAGCCTAGCAATCACCTTGATGTGCAGATGGTGGAATGGCTGGAAAATTTCCTCAACCAGGAAAAGCTGACATTATTATTGGTTACACATGACCGTTATTTTTTGGATAATGTGTGCAATGAAATCTGGGAAATGGAAGACAGCCGCTTATATATTCACAAAGGAGATTACGAAAATTACCTAGAAAAAAAAGCAGCAAGGATAGAAAGCGATACGGCAAGTATTGATAAAGCAAGGAATTTATACCGCAAAGAGCTCGAGTGGATGCGCAAACAGCCAAAAGCAAGAACTACCAAAAGCAAAAGCAGACAGGATAACTTTTATGAAGTAGAAGCAAAAGCCAAGCAAAAAATTGAAGATGCACAGGTTCAATTGCAAGTGAAGATGACGAGATTGGGCGGGAAAATTGCAGAGCTAAAGAAAGTGTATAAAAGCTATGGCGATAAAATCATATTGAAAGGTTTCGATTACACATTTAAAAATGGCGAGCGTATAGGTGTTGTGGGTAAAAACGGCGCAGGTAAATCAACTTTTCTCAACATGCTACAGCAGATTGAAGAACCTGACAGCGGCAAGATCAATATCGGCGAAACCGTGGTTTTCGGCAATTATTCACAGCAAGGGCTAACCGTAAAAGAAGATAAACGTGTTATTGAATTTGTGAAAGACATTGCGGAGAATTTTCCATTGGCAGACGGGGGATCACTAAGCGCTTCACAATTCCTGCAATTGTTTTTATTTTCCCCGGAACAACAATATACTTATATCTCAAAACTGAGCGGCGGAGAAAAAAGAAGGTTGCATTTATTATCTATTCTTTTCCGCAACCCAAATTTTTTAATATTGGATGAGCCGACAAATGACCTGGACCTGCAAACGCTCGGTGTACTGGAAAATTTTTTAAGCGAATTCCAGGGTTGTTTGCTGATCGTTTCACACGATCGTTATTTTATGGACAGGCTTGTCGATCACTTGTTTGTTTTTGAAGGCGATGGCATCATAAAAGATTTCCCCGGAAACTATTCACAATACCGGATGAGTATTAAGGAGGAAGAGAAAACAGGTGATGAAAAACAGAAAACCGAAAAGAAAGCCGGCATCAGTCATCAGTCATCAGACATCGATGGGCAAACAGCTACCGAAAAAAGAAAACGCTCATACAAAGAACAGAGAGAGTTTGATTTATTAGGAAAAGAAATTGAAGAGCTTACCCTGGAAAAATCAACCATCACTGAAAAACTGAACAGTGGAACATTGACATTTGACGAATTACAAAAACTTTCGACCCGCATTGGTGAAGTCTCTCAGCTGCTCGATGAGAAAGAAATGCGCTGGCTCGAGTTGAGTGAATAAATATTGAACAGATCGCGTTCATAAAAGAGACCCCTATCTTAAATTCTAACGCACATGGCTAAAATTAAAATTTTAGCGGCGGACCTACAATTTCCATCCCATGTGTTCTCCATAACTCTTTTAAAAGCTTTTCCTGTTCTTTCGGAATATTCTTTCCCAATTTCGCCATTTCCTTAAAAAAATCTTCCATTGTTCCTGCAGGCTGAAACAATACCAGCATTTGTGCTTCCCCTTCGCTTATTTTTGCAAAGGCATGAGGTATTTTTCTCGGAGCAAAAGCTGAATCTCCGTCTTTTATAATAAACTCATCATCGCCAACTTTAACCAGGAATTCTCCTTTGATAACATAAAACCATTCATCCTGCTCGTAATGCAAATGCATCGCAGGCCCGCCTTTCTCGAATCGAATGGTATCGTATACACACAAATCACCATCTGTATCTTTCGCTGAAATTTTGCAGTCAAATTTTCCTCCCATTATCGAAAGCTCTTCCTGGTAGCGGTCTTTATTGGCTTCTACTTTAAAACCTTTGCCGACCCTTTTTTTATTCGCTGCCTTCGCTTCACCGATAAGCGCGGATGCAAACAGTGGTGTCTGTAAAAATAAGCGACGTTTCATGTATGTGAATTTAAATTATTAATGAAATGTTTGACATAATAACAAACAATTTAAGCATTGTCTGCTTAAGTCTATGCATTTTCTGCAAAGGAAACCAGCTACGCATATTTGTTAACATATAGGTTATGATGAAGTCAGGTATTGTTTTTATCTCAGGTCCAGTAATATCGTTATTAATATTGCTGATGCGACTTTGACCAATAACTATCGCAGAAAAGAAACAACAAGCGGTATAACTGAAAACGAATTTATTTACGGCATTTTCCAGTTAAAGTGAACACACCAAATTTGAAAATATTTATTTTTTAACCGTAATAATTACTCTCTGATAACTGGTAAGGGCCGGTGAACCGTTGTCTGTTGCCTCAACCATAATGTGAATGGTTTGCCCCGGGGCTGCATCCTCAGGAATAACCACTTTGGCCTGATTTGCATTTGTATCAGAAATACCCACTTTATTCAAATAACTTCCAACCTGTAACTGCGACCATGTAACGGAAACATGATTTCCATCCGGATCCGATACATGTACATTTAATTTTATTATTTCACCCGGAGAAGCCAATAGGTCAAGCGGCCCTTCAATAATGATTACCGGTGCATGATTTGCATTTGAAAACTTTGTAGTTACCGACCATTTAAGTCGTGCAGCAAAATCCCGTTGAGCGGCTGGAAAAAAGTCAGGATATGCATTCGAATTTTTATTTAACTGGCTGGTCATTGAACTAAGAACTGATATCATCGCTTGTTGGGACGTATCTCCGGCAGGCAGTGAAAAAGTGTTCACCTGTTGATTATTCACCTCACGGCCACCCCAGCCACCATAGGAACCTGCTTCATAAGCCCGCAATCCATTTGCGAGCATATTCATAAATGTAGGGTCATCGCCTTCTCCAAGCCAGGAACCTTTTTCCTGCACAGGCATCCATACTACATAACCCATTTTTCTCAACTGCTCATTACTATAGCCTGAAAAACCGAAATAATCCATGATATCACCTTTCACCATTTGTTTACCATCGCCCCACACACGATATAATGCTCCTAATGGTCCGCGGCTGGTTACATTTTCCCTCATCCATGATGATGTCAAATAAATAGAATCTACCGGTATTGCGCCTAACTGTGCCCCATAACTGTAATTAGGTCCACCTGAAAATTGGCGGTATTCAATATCAGGCCAGTTGGGTTTAATGTATTTTGCATAAATATCATCCTGGTCGCCTGAAGGCAACAGTACAACTTTATGAGCAATTTTCTTTTTAATCAGTTCCCATTGAGTAGTATATTCATACTGTTCCTGTATGGATTTAAGTGCCCGGGCAATTGTACTTTGTCCTCCCCACGCTGTTATGAATAGCTTTCCCGGTTTATCATCAAGCATTAATGATTTAATAAGATCTGACCCACGTGAGTCCTTCGAAATATCTCCATCGAATTCTATATTTCCCAAACGTATTTTTGATTTCAGTTTATCCGGAGATGGGTAACCGGAGTTATGCATTTTCAGATTTGGGTACACTTTTGCATAAGCTTCCACTGCGTTATCAATATAGCGTTCATTTCTGGCCCAGCGCCATGACGTACACGGACAAGTGTCTATTCCAAAACGCGCATACTCCCTTCCGGGTACATACCATTTAGTTCCTTTACCATCTCCTTTCCAGTGAAAACCGCTGCTTGTATAGATGAGCCCTTCTACATTTAGATCGCAGCTATAGAGCAGAAACCGTATCAGGGAATTATTATCATCAAGTTCCGGATCGGTAGTAATCACAATACGGGGCTTTGTTTGCTGATGTAAAATTTGTGCTCCTGCATTATTTGCAAAAAGAAACAAAATAGCTATTACAATCGCACAAAACCATAAGTCATTACGTAAACTTAGCAGATGTGTGTTCATATTTCAAGCGTTTATATTGAGTGATATCTTTTAATGAAATTTTATTCGGCTACTATGATTTTTTTTTGTTTCTCAGACCACAAGCAGCACAATAGCATAAATAGAATTTAAATTAAATTGACATCTTATAAACCTGCCACGCACATTTATGATTTGTATAATAATTTAAAATTCTTTCGGCCACCCAACTGCTCATGAAGTTACAAAAGCCCGTTGTTAATACCAGATTCAATTTATAATATCAGAGTTGCATTTACGGATAAGACTTAAGCAAGTCCCTAATTAAATTATCTTCCCGTTTGCTTAGCCTATTCACAACGCTTATGTTGCTGGAACTATATTATTCCTGTAATAAGTGAATTGCCTCATTGCAGCACTGCCGGTCAAATAAAAAATCGGGCCCTACATTTCGAACATAAAGTTCTTTTTGGGATCATTAAAAAATTCAATAGTTTTAATTTATCCCACCTACCCCAAGCAAAACGCCAAACCTCTCCGGTCTTTTTATTATCTAACTTAAAATGCTCCATTATGAAAAAGATGCTTATGCTGGCTGCAGGATACTGTTTCCTGCTTGCCTGCAACAACAACAAACCTGCCGAAACAAATTCTGCTGCTACTGACACTACCGCTAAGACCACTGAACAAAAACCCCCACCGCAATCTGAATTCGCCGATGCGAAATTCACAGATATCGGTAAGAAAAATCTGCAACAACTTTCCAGCGGCGACATTGACGGATGGATGAACTCATTTGCAGATAATGCAAAATACCGCTGGTCATCCGGGGACAGTCTTGAGGGTAAAGCCGCAATTGCTACTTATTGGAAAGAACGTCGTACTAAAGTAATCGACTCCATCACTTTCATTAACGATATATGGTTACCGATCAAAATCAACAAGCCCCAAAAAGGACCTGATTCGGAAGGCAACTGGCTATTGAGCTGGTATATGGTGAACGTGAAGTACAAAAATGGAAAGAAACTGATGTTCTGGGTGCATACAGATATGCATTTCGATGCCAATGATAAAATTGATCAGTTTATTCAATATATTGACCGTGCTCCAATCAATAAGGCATTAGGAATGCATTAGGAGATGCAAAAGATAAGATGTGAAAAGTGAGCGGTGAGATGCGGAAAAGGAAAATAGATTTCTGTATTTGTTATACGCCATCTCATATCTCCTATCCTGCATCTTGCTTCTTACCTCTCACATCTTCCTTTTTCTTATCTTTATCAAAAGGCCCCATGTTAAAAAAGATATTCGGTTTTTTGTTGCTCGTCATTGTTGTTCTTGCATCTGTTGTCCTTATCAACACTTTTCGTTTCAGCAAAGCTATACCCGGTAAGCCTGCGCTTGCAGAAGAACCAATCAGTGATTCTGCAGTGCAGCACCTCAGCAAGGCAGTACAAATCAAAACCATTTCTTTTGCCGATACCATACCTGCAGACACTGCAGAGTTTCTCAGGTTCAGGGGTTTTCTCGAATATGCATACCCGTTAATTCACCGTAGGCTGCAAAGGCAAATCTTTAACCATTTCAGCTATTTGTTCAAATGGGAAGGGAAAAATAAAAACCTTGCACCATATGTGCTGATGGCACATATGGATGTGGTACCTGTGGAAGAAATTACTGCCGGCAAATGGAGTGTTACTCCTTTTAGCGGTACCATTAAAGACAGTATGGTGTGGGGACGTGGCTCTGTGGATGATAAGAGTTGCGTTATCTCCATCCTGGAAGCAGTGGAAGATCTGTTACAAAAAAATTTTCAGCCGGAAAGAACTATTTATCTAAGCTTCGGCCATGACGAGGAAATTTCCGGAACAAGAGGCGCAACATCCATCGCCAGTTGGTTTACACAGCAAAACATACACCCCGAAATGGTGCTTGATGAAGGCGGAGAAATTACATTGGAAAATTTTCCTGAACTCAAGAGGCCTGTAGCAGTGATCGGCATTGCTGAAAAAGGATATCTTTCTTTTACCCTGAGTGTAGACAAAAAAGGCGGACATAGTTCCATGCCCGAAAAGGAAACGGCCATCGATATTCTTAGCAAAGCGCTGGTAAAGCTGAGAGAAAAACCAATGCCGTTCAACATTACCAATCCATCAAAGGAACTATTGAACCGAATAGGACCGGGTATGCCGTTCATGAACCGGATGGCGCTTTCCAATTTATGGCTGTTTGAATCTTTATTTGAAAAACAAGCCGATAAAAAAAACACCACATTCGCATCATTTCATACAACGATTGTTCCAACGGTGTTTAATAGTGGCATCAAGGATAATGTGATCCCTACCAATGCCACAGCCATCATAAACTGCCGCAGTCTTCCCGGCGATTCGCAGGATGATGTAATGGCTTTCATCAAAAAACAAATTAATGATGACCGTGTTATCATTAAGCCCCAAAAACTAAATAACAATGCATCTGCCATTACACCTGTTGATGGAGCGCCATTTAAAAAGATTGAAGAGCTATGTTATCAAACTATGCCTGATGTGATACCTGTGCCCTATCTCGTTATCGGCGCAACCGACAGCAGGCATTTCAGTGAAGTATGCAGCAATATTTTACGCTTTACGCCTGCTGTTGACCTGAAAGGTTTTCATGGGATTGATGAACGATTACCCATAAGCGATTTTAAGAGAATGATTTTCTTTTACAGCCTGCTTATTCGCGAATCAGGAAATGAAACCGTAGCAAAAGTTGCGGAAGGGTTAAGCGGAAAATAAATTTCATGCAGGGAAATTACGCAACGTTTCCTCGCCGTATCATTTTATAAGCTTCATCCATTCATCAATAAATTCAAAAAGAAACCCTGTAGCATAAACTCATTATTTATATTTGAAAATTATTGAATGATCACATGTAATAAATAAAAAGCAATGAGAAACTTAATAGTATTAGCAGCAATTTTTGGAATCGTTGCGGCAAGGGCTCAAAAAATTCCCGACCCAAGGCCTTTTGCCAACTCCATTACCGAAACAGACCTGAAGAAACATTTGTATACAATTGCCAGCAAGGATTTTGAAGGCAGGGAAACCGCAACTCCCGGCCAGCATAAAGCGGCAACATATATTGAAGATTTTTTTAAATCCATCAGCCTCCAGCCTGGCAACAAAGGCGACTATCAATTATATTATCCTGTGTTCCAGGATTCAATTACCAGTGCCGCTATTCAAATCGGTGGAACATCTTTTGAACTGAGTCAAGATTTCAGTGTTAATGCTTCTGCTAATTACAGCGCCACATTATTCGGAAGTGAGGTGGTATTTGCTGGTTACGGAATCACAGATTCTGCACATGATGATTATAAAGGCCTTGATGTGAAAGGAAAAATTGTGATGGTACTGGATGGCATGCCCTCAGATATTTTGCAAAATCAAATCAGGAAGCGCACATTTAACCGCTTTGGCAAACAGGATGCTGCACAAAAAAACGGCGCAATAGCTTTATTGATTATACAGACCAATTTCCCCTGTAAGGCTGGTAATTACGACAGGGGCAATATGTATCTCGACGGTTATAAAAAAGTTATCAGGCCCAATACTTTTTATGTATCCGAAAAAATTGCCAAAGCTATAATGGGCAACGATTACCAGGGAAAATCCAACCTTCAGCCAAAGACATATAATGTAAACACTATGCTTCAGTTCAGTAAAGAAACCATGCAACTGCAAAGCAGCGATGTGCTTGGCTTTTTGGAAGGTACAGACCTGAAAGATGAATTGGTCGTGATTTCCGCACACTATGATCACCTTGGCAAACGTGATACCCTGATTTATTATGGCGCAGATGATGACGGGTCCGGCACAGTGAGCCTGCTGGAAATAGCACAGGCTTTTACAAAAGCAAAAGCAGCAGGCAGAAGCCCGCGCAGAAGTATTTTATTTCTTGCAAATTCGGGCGAAGAAAAAGGTTTATGGGGTTCCGCATATTACACCAATCACCCTGTATTCCCGCTTGACAAAACTACTGTTGACCTGAATATTGATATGATCGGGCGAATTGATGATACGCGGAAAAAAGGCGACTCTACAAATTACGTTTATGTGGTAGGTGATGATAAATTAAGTTCCGATCTGAAAGTAATCAGTGAAACGCAAAACAAAAAATATTCAAAACTCGAATTGGATTATAAATTCAACGACCCGAAAGATCCGCAAAGAATTTATTACCGAAGCGATCATTTTAATTTTGCTGAAAAAGGAGTACCTATCATTTTCTATTACGACGGAATGCTCGATGCCGATTATCATAAACCAACTGACACCCCGGACAAAATCAATTATAATGTAATGGTGAAACGCGCGAAACTTGTTTTCTTTACAGCATGGGAAATGGCAAACAGGAATGATATGCTGAAGCGTGATATTCCTTTGAATTAATTTTGCCGATGCAACAAGATGAAAATATGAAACCGGCAAGTGAAAGCAAAATGGTTTACAGGTGCGCATTGCTTGCCGGTATTGCCATGATTGGCGCAGCTTTACTAATAGCATTAAGTGTAAACAATCTCATTGTCGGTGAAGCTGCCAATGATATCAGCAAACATTTATCTTCATCCATCATCATTCATTGGTCATTGTCAGGCGCCATGCTATTCCTTGTTGGCATCTGGGTGCTGTTTTTATTATCCCCATTAAAAAAACTGCAGAGAAGGGCATGGTGGCAGGGCATTATTATTGGCCTTGTATTAATGTTATTTGGCGCAGGGTTTTGGTGGAAATATCCTTCATCAATTCATTTGCCTGGCTTTATTTTATTGGGAGCTATACTATTTGTGCCGCTTCTCGCCGTTACGGCTAAATTCAGGAATTGATATTATGGCCGGGCAACACAACTCCTGTGAAGCATCCTTGCATCGCACTCTTCAACAACTAAAGTTATGTTGAATTTTATTGCTACAAAGATGCAGGAGCACAAATATCTCCTTACCATAATTAAGTGCCTGAGTAGCTTACTAATTTCTATATTCCTTTCAAAATCACTTTATAATCTTAAAACACCATCTCTGCAATTTTCCCCGGAAGTCAAATGGCGTAGTGGCTTTCGTGATATCTTTTATCAACGAAGCTTCAATCCTGCTTTCTTCTAAAGTAAAACTGCGCAGGTTATTGCTGAAATACATAACCGCATCTTTTTTCATAGCCCGCAATGTTTTGTTCAGCAGTTCCACATGGTCGCGCTGAATGTCGAGAATATCATCCATTCGCTTACTATTACTGAAAGTTGGCGGATCCATAATCACCAGATCAAACTGATCTTTCGGCAATTGATCCAAATACTGCTTCACATCGGCATGCACAAAATGATATTTTGTTTTATCTGTGAATCCATTCAGTTTAAAATTTTCTTCGGCCCATTTTAAATAAGTTTTAGAAAGATCTACCGAGATAACATTCGCTGCCCCCCCATCTGCAGCATAAACAGAAAATGAAGCTGTATAACAAAAAAGGTTCAGTATCTGTTTGTCTTTCGCTTCCAGCCTGACCATATTTCTTGTTATGCGATGATCGAGAAACAAGCCTGTATCAAGATAGTCTTTAAGATTTACCGCAAACTTCAACCCCTGTTCCTCTACAATAAAAAAATCTTTTGTATCATTCAATTTTTCATACTGGCTTTCCCTGTTTTCTTTTCGTTGACGCTGCCGTACATAAATTCTGTTTGCAGGAATTTGCATCACCTCGCTCACTATCTTCAAGCATCCATCCATCCATTCGTCATGTTCCTTATCTGCCATTTCAAAACGCTTTTTGTATTCCGCCATATAAATTTTATCATCATACACTTCAATGCAGAACGGAAATTCAGGAAGGTCGTAATTGTACACCCGGTAACAGGAAATCACTTGCCTTCTTGCCAACTTGCTTATATGGCGAAATACTTTTTCCAGCCTGTTGCGGAACATGCTGTATTTTTCTGTATTCATCAGCATAAAACTAAAAACAAAAGCACTGATTTTTTCAGTGCTTCACAATAATAATTTATAATAACATCAATTTACTCCAACCTCTTCACGTACCATTTCCAAATCCGGTTTCGACTCATCCGTGAGTTTTACCTTTCCTCTTTCTTTACGCACTACCCTCGAATACAAAGAGATGTTACTATCAAATAAAAAGCGAAAAAACAACTTTGTCCACGACATATGGTATGAAAGTGAGTCATAATAAGCCGGGGCACCCTTTCTTATTTCGGGCAGTTTGTTCCAGGGTACTGAAGGGAAATCATGGTGCTCATTATGATAACCAACGTTAAATGCTACGGTATTTAACGGGCCATAATAACTATAAGTCTCCTGGTCCTCATGTGTAAGATAATGTTCTTGTATCCATCTTGCCCCTAACGGGTGCAACCCTACAGAAAAAAAGAAACTCAATAATAGATAAGCGATCGCTTTCAAACCAAAGAAATAAGCGATTGCCGCAATGAAAACAGCTTCGAGCACAAAATTCAAAACGATCCATTTATCAACCGGCTTTATTTCCTTTAACCTGGAAATGCGGAACACCTGGAATAAAGGATAAAACAATAACCAAAGCACTTTTCCGAAAAAATTATTATTGATTAATTTGGCTTCCCAACGGTTAGGCAAATCAGCATCCAACTCATGAATACCCTGGAAAGAATGATGTTTTATATGATAACGTTCGAATGATACCGAACTCGGAAACAACTGCGGCAAATTTGCCAATATGCCTGCGAGCCTGTTGGCTGCCCGGTTTTTAAATAATAAGTGATGCGCACATTCGTGTATCATCACAAATAAAGCATGGTCCGCAAAAGCTCCGATTAAATATGCCACCCCAACAACTATCCACCAGGATTTATCATGAACAAACCACGCCAACACAACCTGCAACCCCACTATGGTAACAATTGCAAAAATGGTTTTCCAGTTCTTCCCGATCAGCTTACGCATTTCAGGATGTTGTTTCAAAATTTGCCGGGTCCTGATGCGGTGCGGTTCACACTGGTCAGAATAAACAAAATCTGTCCTTTTAGCCATATTGTGTTTTTAGGAATTGTGCAATGTACAATATAATTCCGTCTCAACATTCTGTAAAATGAGCTTTTTTTAACGTACTTATATTGATTTATATCATGCCTGTACCGAATATTTTATAACAGGTATTTCTTCCGTTGTTCCGGTACATATATTTCGTAACAAATGTGAATATATACTTACATCATACTTTGTTGGACTTTTCATTGCCAGGCGAATACAATACGAGTTAAAACGAGAAAGAAATATTATCAGGACCTTCTTTTCACTGTTTCATAATCTTTAGAAACGCGTGCCCTCATTATCCCTATGGTATCCTTACCGGCATCTATCATGCTCATCTTAATTTTAAAATCGCATTCATAAAAAGTGGAATCTTCATAATATTCAACACTTATAACTTGGAATTTAAATTTATTAGTATCGCTTTCTGACGCAAGATATTTGCTCATAGCATTTTTAAGATTGTTGCGTGTCGTCGCAGGAGATGCTTTTTTTTCACACGATGAAACTACAAAGATAGCCAGCAGTAAAATTGATTTTCTCATATCTAGTAAATGAGTTTAGCTAAATTATAAAAAAATATCACTTTAATACCTAAATAGTTCTGCAAGCTTTGTCGAAACTTTTTCTGCATTTGGCAACATAGCATTTTCAAGAATAATATTTATCGGAACTGCAGGTAAATTTAAGGCCCCCATCACTTCAACTGGTGCATCTAAAAAACGAAAGCAATGTTTTGAAATCCTTGCAGCAAGTGCTTCAGCGAAAGAATTATTTTGTTGCTCTTCCGTAAGTACCAAACATTTCCCATGCTTTTGTACCGAAGCAAAAACAAGTTCTTCATCAAGAGGGAACAATGTCCTCAGGTCAATAATCTCAATCTGACCTGGGAAATTATTTGCTGCAGCCTTTGCCCAATATACTCCCATACCATAGGTAATAATGCAGCAGCTTTGCCCCAGATCAACCTTAGCTTCACTTGCCTGCAACACCACCCTGCCCTTACCCAACGGCAATGTATATCCTTTTGAAGGTTCAATCGTTTTTGCATCTTCTGTTCCCGGAACTTTACTCCAGTATAAACCTTTATGCTCAAGCATAACAACGGGATTGGGGTCAAGGAAAGCAGCACGCATTAATCCTTTCATATCAGCAGCATTGGATGGATATGCGACCTTAATGCCTTTAATCGATAGCAAAGTTGTTTCGATACTTCCGCTGTGGTATGGCCCGCCGCCTCCGTAAGCCCCAACGGGAACACGAATCAAAGTTTGTACGGGGAATTTCCCGCAACTCAAATAACAGGATTTAGAAATTTCAGTCACCAGCTGGTTGAAGCCCGGGTAGATATAATCAGCAAATTGCACTTCCACAATCGGCTTTACACCTGTTGCGCATAAACCAACTGTTGATCCAATTATATAGGCTTCCTGAATGGCGGTATTAAAAACACGATGATCTCCGAATTTTTCAGCCAGTGTAGCTGTTTCACGAAATACACCTCCCAGGCGCCTGCCAACATCCTGTCCATACAAAATTGCTTCCGGAAATTCTTCCATAATTTCCCTGATAGCAAACAAGGCCGCATCCACCATTAAAATTTTTTCTTCCCTGGCTGGAGATCGCTCTCCGGATTCCTGGAGGATATGAGTAGGCACAAAAACAAAATCTTCCACCGTATCAGCTTCTGGCTGGCCGGCATCAACTGCTTTTTTAAACTGTTCCTGAATATATTTCCTGGTTTCAGTTTCTATTTGATCAATTTGTTCATTGCTGATTCCGGCAACAGATAATTGTTTCCTCAATTTTGGTTGAGGATCATGTAAAAAATGCTTCTCCAAATCCTCCTTACTGCGATAAAATTCTTTTCTTACCCCGCTGGTATGATGATTAAGCAAGGGTACTTTAGCCTGAACAAGATAAGGCAAACGTTTTTGACGAACATGTGCAATGACCATTTTCATGGTTTCATAGCTTTGTTCAAAATCACTTCCATCAACCCTTATTCTTTCCATGCCATGAAAACCCGAAGCATATTCAAAAGCATCACTTACCCTGGCTTCAGATGATGAAACACTTATGCCCCAGTTATTATCCTGAACCAGATAAATAACAGGTAATTTTTTTAGCACGGAAAACTGAAATGCTTCACTCACTTCTCCCTCAGTTATGCTCGCATCTCCAAAAGAACAAACCACAACCGGCATTTCGTTATTATTTCCTTTTTTTAATAATGAAGAGTGGATGGTTTCAAGATATTGCAGTCCCTGGGCAATACCTGTTGACGGAATTGCCTGCATTCCTGTTGCACTGCTTTGATGAATAATAGTAGGCTTATCATTGCCACGATAATTCGGATGAGCATAATATTCACGTCCACCGGTAAAAATATCATCAGCTTTTGCCAGCAATTGCAACATCAATTCATAAGGAGAAAAACCAATTCCAAGCAACATGCTTTCATCACGGTAATAAGGGCTAACAAAATCGCATGGCAATAAATGAAAAGCTGTTGCTAATTGTATGGCTTCATGCCCTCTTGAAGTAGAATGAACATATTTGCAAATCGCCCTGTTGCTTTCATAAGTCTCGGCCATTTCCTTCACACAGCACATAAGGCGATAGGTTTTTAATAAAATATCTTTGTGAAGCATAAACAAGCGATGTTGAGGCAAATGTAATGAGATATTGGTTTAACTGCGACAGAGCAAATGCTCCTGAAAAGAATTAAGCATTTCACAATGTTTTGCCAAGATATTGAACTTTGTAACAGTTTTATTATTCACATAAAATAGAAATGAGAGCGAAAGAAGTGCGTTTAGGATAACGGACAAGTATAATAACGGCATGTTACAATTGACCGGGAAGCTGCACATCATAGCGGGCAACAAAGCTATCCGAATGTTGATAAATGTAGCATTGTAACGTGTATTACGTTGCAGAGCAGCAATAACAAGGCATAAAGTAGTAAAAAACGAGCAGATCGCGTTAGAACGACACTGCATAAAGAACAAAAGATACTTCTATCAAAAAGAAAAACATCGCTTCACTCTGACATGGCATTCAGAGAATATTGTAAAAAAGAAAATTATTTTATTTCCACAGCAAGCAAACTCTCATCTTCAATAAACGCTTCAAGTTCGTCGCCTACAACACATTCTCCAACGCCTGCCGGTGTTCCCGTAAATACCAGGTCGCCAATGTTTACAGAAAAATAATTAGAGATATGAGCAAGCAATTTATCAAAGCTGTTAATCATTAACCCGGAATTAGCCTGCTGAACCAGCTCTTTATTCTTATACAAACAGAAGTTAATGTCTTTTTTGTTCTTGATATTCTGAAGAGGTATCCATTTTCCGATAGCAGCAGAATTGTCCCATGATTTTGCTTTTTCCCAAGGCAGACCTTTTTCTTTCAATTCGTTTTGAATATCACGAGCAGTAAAATCAATACCAACAGTTACAGCATCATAATATTTGCTCGCAAATCGTTCCTGAATATATTTGCCATTTTTAGAAATACGAAGGACCAACTCGCATTCATAATGAAGCTCATTGGTAAATTCAGGGTAATAGAAAGGAGTGTGTGCCTGTAATAAAGCACTTTTAGGCTTCATAAATATGATCGGCTCGTCAGGAACTTCATTATTCAATTCCTTAGCGTGAGCTACATAGTTACGGCCAACACAGAATATTTTCATATTCAATTAAGGTTTTAAATAGAAAACTTTTGTTTAATTAAATAATCGGCTAAGAAAAGCCAGGCTCGGCATAGGAATATTGCGTATGAGTTCTTTTCTAATTAAAGCTAATAGATTCAGTTCTGCGAATGTAAACATTCCAGATTATAAATCATAAAGTTATGATTAATTTATTAAATTGTTCCATTGTACGTTGAATTCCCAGGGTTACGAAGCATTCTATGGCATCCACGCAAATATCAATTTTTCGCTTAACTAATTGTATTTCTTCTTTATGCCACTTACCCAACACATATTCAACCTGCATTCCTTTAATAAAATTATCGCCGATGCCAAACCGTAATTTTGGATACTCCGTTGTTCCCAAATGTTCCTGAACACTTTTCAAACCATTATGACCACCATCACTTCCCCCCGGCCTGATGCGAAGCCTGGAAAGTGGCAATGCCTTATCGTCTATAATTATCAACATGTTCGCAATGCTTATATTTTCCTTATCGAGCCAATATTTGACCGCTTTACCACTGAGGTTCATATAGGTGGTGGGCTTTATGCATATAATTGTTTTACCTTTCCATTTAATTTCCGAAACTCCTGCCAACCGGCCAATGGTGAAATTACCTCCATGTTTTATAGTGAATGCATCCACCACATCAAACCCAATATTATGACGGGTTCCAGCATACTCAAGATCAAAATTACCTAGCCCTGCAATTAAAAATTTAGACATAATATGTTCCAAAAATAACTTAAAGAAAAATGTACCTTAAATACTGAAATCAAAAAATTGATTTTGGCATTTAATATTTTAACCAAATATAAATTCTCTTGATAAATTTTTCCAGATAGAAAGAAATCATGTAGCAAATAACCAATACCAAAAGAAGTAAAATGATGTTATAAGAAATTCCAAGCTCTTTACACAAGTAAATGGATATATCCCTAACAAACATATGGCATAGATAAAGCGGGAAAGAAACTGATGCTGTAAAAAAGATAAACCTGTTCAGCAGCTTAATATCCCAGCTATAAATAATAAGGCAAAGAGACAAATAACCAGTTAATGCAGGAATATCGTCTATTATCTGGCCAAAACTGTTCAATTTTAATGCAAGAAAAGCATAGAAACCCAGGCTAACAACAGCAAGCAGGTATAAATAACTTTTAGGAATTTGCCAAAAGCCTTTACGGGTTGAGTAATATATTGAACCGAAAAGCATACCTAACATAAACTCCCACAAAAACTGAAGAAAAAAACTATCCCATACGCGCAGCTGATCTTTGCCAATAAAAAAAAGAAACAAACTCCATGAAACACTTATAATAACACCTGATAGTAAAAAAAGCCAATCTGACATTTTTTCTTTCAGCTTCACAAGCAGTAAAAAAACCAAATACAGCTGAATGATTGTAGAAATGAACCATAACTGGTAGCCATAACTGCCTATTATGCTTTCATCAAACATTTTGTATAAAAAAATATGCCCGCAATATGCATAAAGAGAATTATCATAAACAGGCAATACTAACAAAGAGAAAGCCGCCACAATAGTTACCGTTACAAAATAAGGGACATAAATTTTGACAAACCTTTTTTTCATAAAATCAATGAAATCTAAAGGCTTGTTTAAGTGAGACAGATAAAGGCCAAAGCCCGAAACCATCAAAAATGTATGAATGCCGGTACCTCCGAAATTGATGGATTTTGCCAGAAGGCCTGGCATTTTCAAATACTGCAGTAAATGATAAAGAACAATGGTTAAAATAGAATAACCTTTAATGAACTCAATAACCTCTAATCTTTGATTGTTCTTTTCCATAAATAAATATTGTCAAAA